>Ga0105107_10000891_pt1 | contig 19562 bp, 20 predicted proteins | sample PPLLaktember2015_6_FD_79335 | JGI IMG/M metagenome (GOLD analysis project Ga0105107, IMG submission 79335) | Freshwater sediment microbial communities from Prairie Pothole Lake near Jamestown, North Dakota, USA - PPLs Lake P8 Core (1) Depth... | ecosystem: Environmental > Aquatic > Freshwater >... | reverse complement strand
GCCGCAAAAGCGTTCAAGGATGAGCTGGATGTGCCGATCATCCTGGTGGGTGGAATTCGATCTCCCAACCTGGCAGAAAAGCTCCTGGCGGAAGGATATGCGGACTATTTTTCCATGAGCCGCCCCTTCATCCGCGAACCGGACCTTGTCAAACGGTGGGCATCAGGCGACCGCAGCAAGGCCAGGTGCCTCTCAGACAGTCAGTGCTTTGCTCCGGGAAGGGCGGGCGAAGGGGTCTACTGTGTGACGGAGAAGAAGGAAAAAGAGAAGAGAGGGTAGCGGTCTGAAGCGGATTTGCAGTTCGACCTTGACTTCAACGGAGCGAAATGGCTATTCATTGGACCTTGATGGCAGTGACAATTGATTCACTTCAGGAAAGGAGGCTTCTCATGAAAAAGTTCGGACAGGTTTTGGTATGTGTTTTCGTGGTGGTTGCTCTTATCGGACTGGTGGGCTGTGGGGTCAGCAAAGAGGATCATGAAAAAGTTGTCTCTGAACTCAGCAAGACTAAAGCGGACTTGGATAAGAACACCGCAGAGCTGAATAAAGCCAAGGCAGACTTGGCTCAGGCAAATTCCAAAGCTGCGGCCTTGGAAAAATCGGTGAATGATGCTAAAGGGCAAAGTGAAGAGAAGGTGGCTGCAGCGCAGAAACAGGCCGGTGATCTCCAGGCAAAAGTCGACAGCCTGAGCAAAGAGAATGCTGAACTCGAAGGCATGCTGGACAAACTCAAAGTCCAGCTTGCCGAACTGCAGAAGAAGATTGGTGGAGCCCAGGTGCCGGCTAAGAATCTGCCTGCCGTTCCTGCAAAAAAACCGTAGAGGAAGTTATCAAACCTTCAGTGTTGGGGTGCCGGCCTAGGCTGAAGCACCCCTAATCGTCTCACGGACAAAGGAGCTTAGTCCGTGCGAGGAATACTGTTTTTCCGCAAAAAATGATTTGTATCGGAGACAAGGACTATGGCTGATTGGCAAACTTATCTGACGGAACACAAAGCGAGCTTTTTGAATCAATTGATGGAATTCCTGCGCATTCCGAGCATCTCGGCGCTGCCCGCTCACGCGGGCGATGTGCAAGGAGCGGCACAGTGGGTGGAAACCCGGATGAAAGGAGCAGGGATCGAGTCGGTGCGCATCATGCCGACGGGCGGGCATCCTGTCGTCTACGGGGACTGGCTCCATGCGCCGGGAAAACCGACGGTCCTGATCTACGGCCACTTCGACACGCAGCCCGTAGACCCCCTGGAGTTGTGGGATAGCCCCCCGTTTGAGCCGGTGATCAAGGAGGGGCGAATTTATGCCCGAGGCTCGACGGACGACAAGGGCAACATGTTCATTCCCATTATCGTGGCTGAGGCCATGTTGAAGACCTGTGGGCGGTTGCCCGTGAACCTCAAGTTCCTCTTCGAAGGAGAAGAGGAAGTCGCGAGTCCCCATCTGCCGAATTTCATCCTGAAAAACAGAGACCTCCTGTTGTGCGATGTGGTGTTGAGTGCGGATGGCGGCCAGTGGGCAGAAGAACAGCCGGCTATGGCCCTCGGGACCAGAGGAGTTACTTCAGTTTTTGTGGATGTCCAGGGGCCGGATCACGATGTTCACTCCGGGACCTACGGCGGTGCTATCGCCAACCCGATCCACGCCCTGGTCCAGATCCTGAACTCTCTGCACGATGCGGACGGACGGATCACGGTAAAGGGCTTCTACGACGACGTTCGGTCGCTCACCAGGGAGGAGCGAGACCAGGTGGCCCAGATTCCTTTTGATGAGCCTGCTTATCTCCGCGAGACCGGATCGGTTTCCCTTTTTGGTGAAAAGGGGTTCACGACCTATGAGCAGACAGGGGCGCGGCCGACTCTTGAAATCAACGGGATATGGGGAGGGTTTCAGGGAGCGGGCACAAAAACCGTTCTCCCGAGCACGGCCCATGCCAAGATTTCCTGCCGCTTGGTGGCGGACCAGGATCCTGTGAAGATCGCGGAGCTGGTTCTGAAGCATATCCATCAGGTGGCACCGCCGGGCGTCAAAGTGACGACGGCTAAGTCTGAAAGCGGGGCAGCGCCTTACCTCATCCCGCCGGACCACGCCGGCCTCAGAGTGGCTTATTCCGTGCTGAAAGACCTCTACGGCAAGGAACCCTATTGGGTCAGGATGGGCGGGACGATTCCGGCAAATGCCATGTTCCGGAAGTATCTTGGGGCCTACACGATTGTCTTTGCCTTCGGCCACAATGATGAGTTGCAGCATTCGCCCAACGAGTTCTTTCGGCTCTCAGGCTATGAACGGGGCCAGAAAGCTTATGGAATGCTGCTGGAGCGCCTCGCGAGATAACTGAGAGGCTTAAGCCCCGCTTTTAGCCGGTACGGGAGAGGTGAGTATGGAGTCGCACAAATTCGTCTCTTCTGCGATGAACAGGACCATGGAAGGGATCCGATTTCTCAGGGGCGACATCTGGAGAATCCGGGCAAAGGACCTTCCACGCCGCAAGTCTTTGCTGTTAAGAACCTTGAGAGTCGTGATTCTCTCCGTTCGTGGGGTTTCCAGCGAAAGGGTGGCGTTGCGAGCTTCTGCTCTAACCTTTTATTCTCTCCTCTCCGTTGTTCCTGTTGCCGCCATGGTTTTTGGTATTGCCAAAGGCTTTGGGTTTGAAAACGCACTCGAGAAGCTTCTTTTGAGTAGCCTCGAGGGGCAGGAAGAGATCGTGAAAAAGATCGTCGATTTCGCTCACGCTCTGCTTGAAGATGTGAAGGGTGGTTTCATTGCAGGGCTGGGGCTCCTCATCCTCTTCTACACGATCATCAAGATCCTTTCCAATATCGAGAACGCCCTTAACGATATCTGGGGAATCAAGAAGCCCAGAAACCTGAGCAGGAAGATCACGGACTATCTTTCAGTGATGCTCATGGGCCCTGTGCTCTTTTTCATGTCCAGTACGCTGACGGTGTATGTTTCCGGAAGTGTTCGGCAAATCGTAGAAGGGACTTCTGTGCTGAGAGTGGTCAGCCCGGGCATATTCTTCCTTTTACAATTCCTGCCCTACATCTCCCTGTGGCTTCTGTTTTCCTTCGTTTACATTTTCATACCCAACACGAAGATCAATTGGAGCTCAGGCATCCTTGGAGGGATCATTGCCGGAACCCTCTACCACCTCTTCCAGTGGTTCTACATCAGTCTGCAAATCGGCGTTGCCAAGTACAATGCCATCTACGGAGGGTTCGCCGCTCTCCCGCTATTTTTCATCTGGATGCAAACTGGATGGCTCATTGTCCTGTTTGGAGCGGAGATCGCCTTCGCTCACCAGAATGTGGAGACCTATGAGTTTGAGCAAGAATGCCTGACCGTGAGTCACGCGTTCAAGAGATTGCTTTCTCTCAGAATACTGCATTTGATGGTCCGAAAGTATTGGCAAGGCGGAAAACCTTACACCTCGCGCCAGATCGCCCATGATCTGGAGATACCCATTCGACTGGTGAATGAAATCCTGTTTGAGTTGGTTGCTTCGGGGCTTGCATCCGAAGTCAAGGCCGACGAGGGAACGGGAATCGCCTACGAGCCCGCAAGGGATCCGGACACCTTGACCATCAAGAATGTGGTCGAGACGCTGGAGCAGCATGGGAGTGACGATATCCCAGTGGCGCAGACAGAAGAGCTCAGGCAATTGTCCGAGAGCCTGAAGACCTTCAGTGATCTTGTGGAGAAGGCAGAGGCAAACCGGAAACTCAAAGAGATCTGTTGCTAGGCAAGTGAATCTCACGCGCACAGGAGCGCTTCGTCCTTGAGATCAGCCCCGAAGCGTTTCACCACTTCCTCCACGGTCAGGGTCTTTTTCTCATCCCCCTGAATATCAAATTTCACTTTTCCTTCGTGGAGCATGATCATCCGGTTTCCATACCGGATCGCCTGCTGCATGTTGTGGGTGACCATGATGGTGGTGAGATGATTTTCCCTGACGATTTTCTCCGTCAGCTCGATGACGCGCTGGGCGGTCTTGGGATCTAGCGCCGCAGTGTGCTCATCCAATAGAAGGAGCTTGGGTAAAGACAGGGTCGCCATCAGCAGCGTCAAGGATTGGCGCTGCCCGCCTGAAAGAAGACTGACAGAGTCTTTTAACCGCTCTTCAAGGCCCAGATCCAGACCTTTGAGGGTCTCTTTGTAGAAATTCCTGCGAGATTTCGTGACCCCCCAGCGGAGCCCCCGCGGTTTGCCTCTCAGATCCGCCATAGCGAGGTTTTCCTCGATGGTCATAGTGGAGGCTGTGCCCATTAAGGGGTTCTGAAAAATCCTTCCAAGATACTTCGCCCTCCGATGTTCCGGCAGGCGGGTCACGGACGCGCGACCAATGAAGATCTCTCCTTCGTCGGTCGTAAAGGTCCCTGCGATGAGATTGAGGAGGGTCGTCTTTCCGGCTCCGTTACTGCCGATGACGGTAACGAAATCCCCTTCCTTCACATGCAGGGTGATCCCGTCGATGGCCACCTTCTCATCGATGGTGCCTTTCTTGAAAACTTTTCTGAGTTTCTGAACCCTAACCATAATAGGAAAACTCGAAAAGAAAAACGTAAGAATCCAATGCACCCACGAAAACACGAAAATAGGAAAGCACGAAAAAAACTTTATATCTATGATCCCTTTTTCGTGTTTTCGTCCTTTCGTGGTAAAGAAGTTTTGATTTTCTTTCTCTTGCCGTGAGCCGTGTACCGTTTTCACACTCCTCTGAGATGAACCTTCCCTTCCTTTTCTCTTTTGAGGGCTGGAATGCCCAAAGCCAGAATCACCATGATGCCTGTTGCCAGTTTGAGATCCGTGGGCGCCAGCCCCAGCCTGAGGCCGATGGAGATGATCTCCTTGTAAAGAAAGGACCCGATCAGGGCTGCCAGGGTCATCCGCTGCACCGTGTGCTTGCCCATGAGCGCCTCGCCGATGATGATGGAGGCCAGGCCTGCCACGATCATTCCGATCCCCATGCCCACGTCCGCAAAACCCTGATCTTGAGCGACCAGAGCTCCGGAAAGGGCCACAAAAGCATTTGAGATTCCCAGCCCCAGGATTGTCGTGTTGTCCGTGTTGACTCCGAGAGCGCGGATCATTTGCTCGTTGTCGCCCGTGGCGCGCATAGCAAAGCCGAGCTGGGTGTGCATGAACAAGTCCGTGAGGATTTTCACTCCAAAGGAGACCGTGAAAAAGAAGGCAATGATCGGAATGAACCGGTTCACAGGCAGGTTTTCAAGGGGAGTCAAGAAGGTATCCACCGTGAGCAGCTGGATGTTGGATTTCCCCATGATCCTCAGATTGAAGGAATACAGGACGGTCATCATCAGGATGCCGGCAAGAAGACTGTTGATCTTCAGCTTGGTGTAAAGCACACCGGTGCAGCAACCCGCCGCAAAGCCCGCTAGGATCGCAAGGAGAATCCCGTAGGCCGGTGGAAAGCCCTCTACAATGAGGCGGGCTACCACGGCAGCGCCAAGGGGGAAACTCCCGTCCACAGTGAGGTCAGGGAAAGAAAGGATGCGAAAGGTGATGACGATCCCGAGGGCGACCAGACCATAAGCTAGACCCTGCTCAAGAGAGATGGGGATGGTTCTCAGAAAGCCACTCAGGATAGAATCCATACAAGACAGAGGAGGGGAGGAGACCCTCCCCTCCAGTCCTCTCTGCGGAGATTACTTTCCTTTTACAACATTGCCCTGCTCGTCCCAGAGCTTGTTGGCCGCTTTTTCAGCCATGGTTTTGTCGATCTTGGCACCCTGAAGCTGAGCGGCTTTCATGTTAATCCATAGGCTGTACCCTGAGGCCATGCCCGCAGGTACTTCCCCTGGTTTTTCGCCTTTAAGAATCTTTGCAGCCTGTTTTCCCGCCGTGTATCCAATGAGGAAATAGTCCAGCCCGTAGGCGGCAATGGCTCCCCTTGGCACGCTGCCCGTGTCGCCAACGAAAAGAGGGATCTTGTTCTCGTTGCAGACCTTGACCACAGATTCGAAGGCGGAGACAGTCGTGTTATCAGAGGAAATATGGAGCGCTTGAACCCTGCCCACCAGGCTCTGGGCCGCCTGCATGACTTCAGCGCTCGTGGCCACATGGGCTTCGATCAGCTTTCCGCCCATCTTCTCGACCGCTTCCTTCATTTCTTTGATATGAAAGGTGACATTGACGTCGCCGGGATTGTATATGGTTCCCCAGTTCTTGACATTGGGGAGGAGCTCAGCATACTTCTGGCACTGGAGGGCAATGGGCCAGCGGTCGCTCACGCCGGTAATATTGGTTCCTGTCTTTCCCATCCTCGGGACAATGCCAGTGGCCACAGGGTCAGTCACTGAAGAGAAAACAACAGGGATGGTCTTGGTGATCTTGGCCGTGGCTTGAGCATTGGGTGTGCTGATGGCATGGATGAGGTCCACTTTGTCGTCTTCGAATTTGCGGGCGATAATCGCGCAGTTCGCCTGGTCGCCTTGGGCATTCTGCCGATTAATCGTGAGGTTCTTGCCTTCCACAAAACCCTCTTCCTTGAGGGCAGCGGCAAATCCCTTGCCGTCATCGTCCAGGGCAGGATGGGACACGATCTGATGTTCGCCGATGTGGATCATTTTCTGTGCCGATGCTCCGGACCCGAAGCCAAGACACAGTGCCAGACAAATCGCCAAAACAAGCAGTACCCTCTTCATTGTCTTTCCTCCCTTTATGAAGTTTAGGAATAAACCCAACCACACCTTAAACGTAAAACAAAAACGCGGTAAGCCTAAAGGTTGGTTCGCTCCAAGGCTACCGGCATTTCATCTTCTGGGTTCAAGGAGTTCGTTTAGAAGGCAAACCTATTGAAAACGGAAACAAATTTAGATGATAACCAGTTACACTGTCAAGGCAAATTGCCAAGAGCCTCAGCTAAGGCTCGGATAAACTCCGGATTGGTGCCACAACATCCTCCGATCATGTCGGCGCCTGAATTCTTTATCTCCTTGCCGTCCTGTGCGAACTCGGCAGGGGTTTGCTGGTAGGAAGTGACTCCTTTTTGGGTGACCGGCTTTCCTGCGTTGGGCTGGATCAGGAGGGGCTTTCTGGTGGCTGCGCGAAGTTCTTTGGTGAGATCGATCATGTCCCTGCTACCGAGAGAGCAGTTGCTTGCGATCACGTCCGATCCTTCCTTCTCGAAAATTGCAACCGCCTGGGTCACTCCTTCACCCATTATGGTGAAAAAGCCCTTCTTGGTCCGGTTGAAGGTGAGAGCAGTAACGACCGGGATATCTCCGAGCCTTTTTACAGCGCGAAGGGCTGCAAGCGCCTCTTCGAGAGAGAACATGGTCTCAATACTGATGAGGTCCACTCCTCCCTTGATCAGGGCCTGTGCCTGCCTAAAGAAAGCCTCCTCCGCATCTTCGATCGCAAGGACTCCCACGGGTTTTATGAGCTTTCCTGTGGGGCCGATATCCCCGGCAACAAACTTCCCGGCGGGACAGGCTAGTCTCGCGAGTTTTGCGGCTTCCACATTGATCGCTTCCATTCTGTCGGATGAGCCTTTGTCAGCCAGCTTGATGGCGTTGCCTCCGAAGGTATTGGTGTGAACCACGTCCGAACCGGCCTCGTAATATTTTCTGTGGATGCCCGTAACGAGGGAGGGTTTCTCGATGTTCCACAGCTCTGGGCACTCACCCGCCTCAAGTCCGGCTGCCATGAGCATAGTCCCCATGGCACCATCGAAAATCACGGTTCTCCTCTTGGCCAACTCTAAGATCGCATGCATGCTCAACCTCGAAGAGTGCAATCACGTTGTTGCGGACAGCCTTTGCACGAAAACGTGCCTATTAGTTTCCCTCCGAACCGGGCCAGGAAGGAGAGAGACTTCCTGGGGACCATCATGCAGGATTCCGTGAGCTTGATCCCCAGCTCGGGATCAGCAAGCCTTTCGAATATCCACTGCTGGGTCTCTATCTCAATCCCTCGGCACCCGGGAGTTCTTCTCAGCCCTTTCTTGAATCCCTTGGAAGCAGCATCCTGTCTTATTTTCTCCCACAGGATACCGCCAGCTTCGGTTATGGCAATGGAGCCTGATGTGTCCAGGATATAGGCTTCCGCAGGTTTACCCTCATCAAAGAGATCTTTCACTTTATTTTCAAGCTTCGGCCCCAGGGTGGCCGCCCCTGTATATTTTAGTACCGCTCCAATGAGAAAGGGGGGAAGGTCATTCTCCCCCTGAATGTCTTTGAAGGCGAGCCTTGGCTCGATTAGGTTGACCAGCAGAGCAAGCATCTTGTCAACCATGTCCAGGAGCTTTGGCTGCGGAGGCTGCCTGTAACCGATCTGCTTCAGGAGATCTTCCCTGGAAACCTGGAGGTTCAATGTCCGAGCAGTCCCTTTATTTTCCTCAAGCCGTCCGCTGCATCCATGCCGTAGGCGTCTGCCCCGATCTCCTGGCAGAAAGCCTGGTCCACAGGCGCTCCGCCGATAATGACCTTGAAAGGAAGCCTTTTGGCTTTGATGAGACTGACCACCTCTCCCATGCTCGGCATGGTGGTGGTCAGAAGGGCGGACATGGCAATGACGTCGGCTTTCACCTCCACGGCTTTTTCAATGAAGCGCTCAGGAGTCACATCCACGCCGAGGTCCGCGACCTTGAACCCTGATCCCTCGATCATGATGGCCACCAAGTTTTTGCCGATGTCATGAATATCCCCTTTGGCTGTTCCGATGACCACGGTGCCTTTCTCCGTGCGATCCGTAGAGGAAAAATGGGGTCTGAGAAGTTCCATGCCGGCCTGCATGGCTTTGGCCGACCAGAGCACCTGGGGAATGAAAAGCTCTCCTTCGCCGAATTTCTCGCCCACCACATCCATGGCGGCGATGAGACCCCTGTTGAGAATATGGTTCACCTCGACTTTAGAATTCAGGGCCTGCTGAACGCGGCTCGACGCTTGATCCACTTGTCCTTCCATCACAGCATCATAGATCTCTTTGATGATATCCACGGTCATCTCCTTGTTGTTCCCCTCTGGGTTTGGGAAAAGATGCTCGCCTTGGAGCGATTAATTCAGTTTGGTTTTTGCAGCACGATTCAGGCACAAAGTTACAAAGGCACATAGGCACAAAGCAGAAAACCCTCCGCTCTGTCCCTTTGGCCCTCTGTGCCTTTGTCCCTCAAGCTGTCGGCCTTGGCCGACGGCTGCCAACTCTCTTCTCTGCCTCGGTCCAGATCCTATCCAGTTCGCCCTTGACTGCCTGAGCCAATGGTTCCGGTTTGTGGTTCTTGAGAAGCTCAAGCGCTTTCTCAATCAGTTTCTGATCCACCGTCTTTTTTCCTTTCTTGATCCAGTTGGGCAGATTTTCTCGATTAAAGAGGGTCGGCCGCCAGTGCTCTTCCCTGAAGTGATCGAGGGTATGTTTCTCACTGAGGAAGTGGCCGCCCGGGCCGACCTTACGGATTACGTCCATGGCGAGGTGTTCGTCATCGATCTCAAATCCTCTCATGTAGCGCTTCACCATAGCGATCACTTCGTCGGCAAAGAGGATCATCTCCGGAGAGGCCACGAAGCCCTGGCCGATGTATCCGCAGTCATGGATCAGGTTGCACCCGTCCAGCGCGGCATTGAGGAGGGTGAAACCGTACTCCGCCCCCGCCTGGAGATCAGGGTACTGGGAGTCGCTGCACCCGGCGGTTCCCCAGATGGGAAGCCCCAGGTAATGGAAAAGATCCGCGTAGGCCGAGTGGGTGAGGCGGAACTCCGGAGCCGTATAGGAGATGGTGGCCCGCAGCATGTCCATGCCGGTCGCCACAACGCCGGTGATGATGGGCGCCCCTTTGTTCACCAGTTGATGGATCACAAGGCCGGAGAGGGCCTCGGCTACTGAAACGGCGAGCGCTCCTGCGAGCGTAACCGGGCCAGTGGAGCCCGCCAGAAGGGCAGGGGTGTAGTTGATGGGAACCCGTTTCTCAGCACAGCAGATGAGCTTGGAGACGGCTTCCTCGGAATGGGTCAGAGGCGAGGTGGGTTCCGAATACTGAACCAAAAAGGGATACCTTGCGAGATCCTTTCTGCTTCCTGCAACGGCGGAGGCCATATCCAGAATGACCTCCAAATCCTGGAGAGATCCTGCGGTGAAGAAGATGGGCTTCACACTGTTTTCCACTTCGAGCTGAAAGCAGCGGATGTAGTGGAGTCCCGGCGGGATATCCCTCGGAAGGCCGTAGGAGGCGATGAAATCGATGTTCGGAGCGGCATCGCTGATGACGGTGCTTGCTACGATGTCATCGGCCTTCGTGTCCCTGATCTCACGGGTGACAAGGTCAACGGTTTTGGGAAGATCCGTGCCTGTGCCGAAATAGATCCTCCTGCCGCCCAGCTCCATGACCGGTTCTTTCTTCCGGTTGTAGAAGGTCACATTCGAGGGGGCTGACTGGACGGCGGCTTCCACAAGGAACGGGGGGATCTCCACGACATTCTTGTCTCTCACCCTGGCGCCATTCCCTGCCAGGATGTCCACGGCCTTGGTCAGATTAACCCTTACCCCCACCTCATCGAGAATGGTGAGGGCTGCTTGATAGAGTCTCAAAATCTGGGCTTCATCGAGAATCCGGAAGTGGGGTGCGCACCGGCTGTTCAATCCTGTTTCCATATCCACCTCGCACAACTGTCATTTGAAAGGCGCAGCCATCCTATCTCAGGCCGCTCCCAGAGTCAAGGAATGGGATTCTTCCTGTGATAGCCGAAGTGAGATGACGGATTTGGGTTAGCCGCGAGGAGCGATTGATTCTTTTACGTTTCTCTGCTACCAATAGTCTGGCATTTTTATGTCTGAGGAATCACGGAGGCTTTTCCGAAGATGAGCGACAGGGTCCTTTCTTCGATCATGAAAGAAGTGGAAAAGGAAAGATTTGCTAAAAAACTGCGCTTGCGATTGATCAAGCTTGAGGCGGGCCGTGCCATCGTGGAGATGGAGCCGCAGGAGGAGTTAACCAACCTATTCGGCATGACCCACGGCGGAGCCATCTTCTCTCTCATTGATGAAGCATTCGAGGTATCCTGTAACAGTCATGGAACCATTGCCCTGGCTCTCAGCATGACCGTCACTTTTCACCGAGCTCCGGATCAGAAGAGCAGGCTGCGCGCTGAATCCGTAGAGATTCATCGCTCGGCCAAGACCGGTACGTACGAAATCAAAGTGATCAATGAGCACAATGACCTCATCGCTTCGTGCACGGCGCTTGCATACAGAAAGAAGGAAAGACTGCCTTTTCTTTCCTCTCCATCCCAAGACACTGTACCGCAATCGGGACCTTTGGCTGGCGGCGGCTAGGAAGACCGGGGGGAGACTTCCGAGTTGCGACGCTATTGACAAGACGGCAGGGGATTGAATATGGTATAAACTTACCACTGGTTTGAGCCTCGCGGGATTCCGTAGGTTCGCGTGGAATGATTTCAGGACGACCTGATGGAAAGAAGAGTTCTCATCCCGAGACATGAGATCCTGAAAAAGGTTAAGGATCTCGCCGAGCAGATCTCCTCAGACTATGCGGGCAAGGAACCCATTCTGATCGGTATTCTGAATGGGGTGGTTTTCTTTTTTGTTGAGCTGGTCATGTCTCTGAGCATTCCTTCGAAAATTGACTTTATCCGGGCCTCTAGCTATGGCACAAGCAAAGCCTCCAGCGGGACGATCAAGCTGGTGAAAGATGTGGAAATTCCAGTCAAGGGTGAGGATCTGATTGTTGTGGAAGATATCGTGGATACGGGGCTGACCTTGGACTCTCTCGTCAAGAACCTCAAGAGCCGTGAACCTTCCAGTATTAAGATCTGTGCCCTCATCGACAAAGCAGAGCGTCGGAAAAAAGAAGTTACGATTGACTACTGCGGTTTCAGGGTGCAGCAGGGCTTCATTGTCGGGTACGGATTGGACTATGCGGAGCAGTACAGATACCTGCCGGACATCTGCGTGTTGACGGAATGAGTCCACTGACCTGAAACAGGAGGATGGCAATGATCATTGAGTGTAAACAATGCGGGTCGAAATTCAAGCTCGATGAAGGCCTTCTCAGAGAAGAAGGCTCCAAGGTCAGATGCTCTGTGTGCAAGAGTTTGTTCAGAGCCTACCCGCCGGGCATGGCACCGTCGGCAGAGGAAAATCGAAAGGTCGTGGATCAGAACCTGGGTAGAACGGTTACCCTGGATTCCCCTCCAGCGTTTAAGGAACAAAGTGCTGGTCCTCTTTTGGCAGATTCTTCTGAAGCAGGGACTGCCGAGGCGCGGCAGGAATGGGCAGAGATGAAGCGGGTGGAAGCGTTATCCCCTGACCAGATACCCGAAGAGGAAGAGGAATTAAGGTTTGACTTTGAGGAAGATATCGAACGCGGACCGGAGGCCGATAGGGCTCTATCGACAGAGCCGAAAGGAACGACGGAGATAAAATCTGAGGCACCGGAACAAGCCGAAAAGACCGCTCCAAAGCGCCAACCGAAAGGCAGCCTCGCCAGGGTTCTGACGACTGTTCTGATCATCGTTTTGTTGCTGACAGGAGCGGGCGTAGCGCTTTTCTATTTTGCTCCCGAATACATTCCTGCATCTCTGACATCTTACTTGGGGGTGGCCGGCAAGCCGGAAGTGAAGGATCCCGGGGTTCGAAGGCTTTCGTTCAAAGCGGTGAGCGGGAAGTTCTACTCGTCCAGCAAGGCCGGGAACCTCTTTTGCATTCAGGGAATGGTCTTTAACAACTACCCAGGAAGCCGGAGCTTCATTCGCGTCAAGGCTTCCCTGCTTGACGAGAAAGGATCTGCGGTCAAGCAAAAGCTTGCGTTTGCCGGGAACACCTTCTCGGAGAACGAGCTCAAAGACTTGTCCCTCGATCAGATCAACCAAAGTTTGGCCAACCGGACAGGAAAAGGAAATATCAATGTCAACGTCAAGCCGCAGGCGTCGGTCCCATTCATGATCGTTTTCGAAGAGCTCCCTGAGAATCTCAGCGAGTTTACTGTGGAAGCGGTGAGTTCTGCACCAGGGCAATAGGCCTCTTTGCCTCACCGGCTCTGCGCAGAGACCGTGAATGACACAGAGCGACATCACATCCTCATCTTTTCCCATCCGCAAAATCGCAAAGGGCTTTGGTATCCTGCTGGTGGTTCTCTCGCTCGGCACAACAGGATACATGCTCATCCAGAAATGGAGCCTCCTGGACTCCCTCTACATGACCGTGATCACCATCACTACGGTTGGGTACAGGGAAATGGGCCCCATGTCTCCTGCGGGGATGGTGTTCACGATTTTTGTCGTTTTCTCAGGCATGGGCCTCATCATCTATATCCTGGGCGCCGTGGCTCAAGCCATGGTGGAATTTCAGCTAGGGTCTGTCATAGGGAGGCGAAAATTGCTATCGAAGATTCGATCCATGAGGAACCACTATATCGTCTGCGGCTTTGGCCGGATCGGCAAGATCATCTGTCGGGAGCTCAAGGCAAATCATATTCCCATGGTGGTGATCGACAACGCACCCGGCGTTGATCCGACCATGGAGCACGAAGAGATCCCCATCATCCGTGGCGACGCGACCACCGAGGATATCCTCTTGGAGGCTGGGATCGAAAGAGCCAGAGGACTGGTCTCCGTAGTTCGCTCAGACGCGGACAACGTCTTCATCACCATGAGTGCGAGAGGATTGAATCCGAATCTTTTTATCCTTTCCCGGGCAGAGGAAGAGCACGCGGAGAAAAAGCTGATAAGGGCAGGGGCGAATCGCGTGGTGATGCCCTATCACATCGGCGGGCAGAAAATGGCCCATGCCATCATCAAACCGGTGGTTTCAGACTTCCTTGAATTCACGGTTCACAACCGGAAAATAGGGCTGGAAATGGGTGAGGTGGTGGTGAGCGGGAAATCCCAGTTGAGCGGCGTGAAGCTTGCCGATTCAGGGATAAGGCAGCAAATGGATGTGATCATCATCGCCGTTCAGAAAAAAGACGGGGAGATGAAATTCAATCCTTCGTCACAGACCCAGATCGAAGCAGGAGACACCCTGATCGCGCTGGGAGACAGCAAAGATATCTCGCGGCTGGCAAACATCCTCTCAGGGGAGATTGGCGGCTCGGAGAGGTGAAGCCCAGGAATGGGCTGCGGATATTGGCTTAACAACCCGCAACGAGCGTGCTAGGATAGGGGAGAGCATAAAACAGAGAACGTAGAGCGAAGAGAAGAGAGCACAGAACAGGGAGCAGCGCTTTGGTGGAGAAGAAATCAAGAAAGAAAAACAACCCGGTGGTTGAAGTGAACCGGGACTTCTGCAAGGGCTGCGGGATCTGTGTTGCCTTTTGCCCAAAAGAGGTCTTGGAGCTGGACGATCACGAGAAGGCGGTGGTGAAGCGACCAGAGAAGTGCAATGCCTGTATGCTTTGCGAACTCCGGTGTCCGGATATCGCGATTGAGGTGAAGACCGGTTAGGGCCGAGTTCAACACCTGAAGGGAACTGGAAATCATGGGGGAGAAGATTCTTTTCGTCCAGGGGAATGAGGCTTGCGTGGAAGCGGCGCTGTATGCAGGCCTTGATTTTTTTGCGGGTTATCCCATCACGCCTTCCACGGAGATTGCGGAACTGCTTTCGATGCGCCTTCCCCAAAAGGGAGGGAAATTCATCCAGATGGAGGATGAAATCGCTTCCATGTGCGCGATCATCGGGGCCTCGCTGACGGGTTTGAAAGCCATGACCGCCACGAGCGGCCCGGGCTTTTCGCTGAAGCAGGAAGCGATCGGTTACGCCATCATGGCAGAGGTTCCCTGCGTGGTCGTGAACGTCATGCGAGGCGGGCCCTCGACAGGCATGCCCACGAGAGTCAGCCAGGGAGATGTGATGCAGGCGAGGTGGGGAACGCATGGGGACCACTCGATCATCACGCTCACCGCCTCCAATCTTCAGGATCTTTTTGCGATCACCGTGGAGGCGTTCAATCTCTCGGAGACGTATCGGACGCCGGTCATTCTTCTGCTGGACGAAGTGGTCGGGCATATGCGGGAGAAGTTGATTCTGCCGGAGCCAGGGGAGATCCCTTTGGTTCAACGCCTCAGGACATCTGTAAAAGAGGGGACGGATTATCATCCCTACTTGCCGAGGGAAGATGGCCGGCTGCCCATGTCGGATTTCGGCGGGATTCACCGCTACAACGTCACCGGGCTCATGCATGACATGTGGGGTTTCCCCACGGACAACCCGCAAGTGGCTTACGGTTTGATCCGACATCTGGTGGACAAGATCGAAGGCCATGTTCAGGAAGTCACGAGAATCAAGGAGTACTTTCTGGATGATGCAGAGACCGTGCTGGTCTCCTACGGGTCTTCGGCCAGATCCGCTCTCCACGTGGTGGAGAACCGTAGGGCCAGGGGCGAGCGATTGGGGTTGCTGGAGCTTCAGACCCTGTGGCCTTTCCCAGCCGACGCCGTGAGAAAACGATGCACTCAAGCGAAATCCGTTGTGGTTGTGGAAATGAACATGGGACAGATCCTGCTGGAGGTTCGAAAGGCTCTGGACGACCCTGAGAAAGTGTTTCTGGCCAACCGGATCGACGGCACCTTTATCAGCCCTACGGACATTCGCAACATTTTGCGCGTCATCCAGGGCAAAGGAGTCTGATCCATGTCTGCCAAAGAATATCTGCGGGAAAGGTTCATGCCTCACATCTGGTGCCCCGGATGCGGGCACGGCATTATCATGAACAATCTGGTCCGGGCCATTGATTCCCTGGGGCTCAAGAAAAACGAGATCGTCATGGTCACAGGAATCGGGTGCTCCTCACGAATCTCAGGATACCTTGACTTTCACACTCTCCACACGATTCACGGCCGTGCGCTGGCTTTTGCGACAGGCGTGAAGCTCTCGCGGCCAGACCTGACGCTCATCGTTCCCATGGGGGACGGAGACGCCTTGGCGATCGGCGGCAATCACTTTATCCACGCGGCCAGGCGCAACATTGATATCACCGCGATCATCATGAACAACAACATCTATGGGATGACCGGCGGACAGTTCTCGCCCCTGTCCGGTTATGGAAAGATGGCGACCACCGCTCCTTACGGGAATATCTACGAGGCCTTCGACATTGTGGAATTGGCCAGGGGCGCGGGCGCCTCTTTCGTGGCGAGGGCCACGACCTATCACGTGACCTCCATGAAGGAGACCCTGGAGAAGGCGATCCGGCACAAGGGATTTTCTGTGGTTGAGATCCTTTCTCAGTGCCCGACGTATTACGGCAGAAAGAACAAGGTGGGCGGTGCCGTGGACATGCTGAATTACTACAAAGATCAAACCGTTCCTATAGGGTCCGAGAAAAAGACAGAGAATCCCACACTCATCGAAAGAGGGGTTTTTGTCGACGAAGAAAGAGCAGAATACTGTTCGGAATACCAGAAGATCGTCGAGAAGGCGAAGCGAGGGCAGTCAATCTGATGGAAAGATATCGAATCGTTTTCTCCGGCTCCGGCGGGCAAGGAGTCATCACCGCCTCGATCATCCTTGCCGAAGCGGCGGTCATTCACGAGGGACTCAATGCCGTCCAGTCCCAGAGTTACGGGCCTGAAGCCAGAGGGGGAGCGACCCGGGCGGATGTCATTATTTCAGACCGGAGCATCCGCTTTCCCAAGGTGAATCAGCCGAACGTGCTGGTCTGCCTGACCCAAGAGGCATACAACAAGTTTTCCAACAGCATTCGGCCCGGAGGACTTCTGCTGACCGACAGCCATTTTGTCAACCAAGAGCGCAGGGTGGATGCCCGCCAGATAGGCCTTGGGATGTACAAGTCCGTGATGGATCGAATCGGCAAACCTGTCGTGCTCAACATTTGCATGCTGGGCGCCGTTATCGGGCTGACCGGCATCGTCAAGACCGAGTCCATCATGAAAGTCCTGGGGACCAAGATTCCTCGGGGTTTCCTCGATATGAACAAGCAAGCCCTGGACTTGGGATTCGAGCTGGCCGAGGCACCCGCCGTTAACCGGGGGTAAGACCTTCTTCTCACCGCGGAGGGCGCGAGGAACACAGAGGAAAGACAAAAAACCAATCACGAAAACACGAAAGGAGGAAAGAGAGAAGTTTTTCGTGTTTTCCGGATTTCGTGCTTTGGTGATAGATTTTTCTGTCTTCTTCTTGAAGCTGTGACGGATGGACCAAGAAATGAAAGTCATTAATGTACTTGCCCTGATTAAAGGTCTCTCCGGAGCGTAAACCCACATGCCTTCACCATCGACTTCCCCGTCAGGCATTTTCGCTGAAAAGAGAGTTTTCATTGTCAACCCTCACGCGGCACGAGGAGCCGTCGGCAAGAACTGGCCGCAAATCAGGGAACTGGCGGAAAGACGCCTTGGCCGCTTCAAGTCCTTCGTCACAACCGCTCCGGGAGATGCGACGCAGTTCGCGAGGCTTGCCGTCTCTGACGGCGCACAATCCGTTGTGTGCGTGGGCGGGGACGGCACCCTCAACGAGGTCATCAACGGCCTCATGAACGAAGAGGGGTCTGCAAGTCCCGACGTTTTCCTCGGGTTCATACCCAACGGAACCGGGTGCGACTTAAGGAGGACCCTTCGGATTCCCACAAATCCTGACGACGCGCTGAAGGTCATCGAGGGAGGCCGGACGCGGATTATCGATCTGGGCAGACTCAGCTACACGGATCACGAGGGTGAAACCAGAACAAGATACTTTCACAATTTGACGAGCTTCGGACTGGGTGGGGAGGTCGATGACCGGGTCAACAAATCCGGTAAGAAACTCGGCGGCTTTCTCTCCTTCATCCTCGCGACGCTCGCCTCCCTTGTTCTCTATGAAAAGAAAAGAGTGCGTCTTAAGGTGGACGAGCACTTCGATGAGGAGGTTGTGGTCCTGAATGTGGCCGTGGCGAATGGCCAGTACCATGGGGGAGGCATGTGGGTCGCTCCCGGCGCTGATCCATCCGACGGCATGTTCCATGTGACGATCATAGGAGAATTGAGCCTTCCCGAGGTGTTCTATTATCTCCCGAAGCTTTACAATGGAAAGATTCTGCAGGTGAAGCGAGTGCGATCCCTCACTGGGAGAAAAGTGGAAGCGCTCTCAGTCAATCGAGTGTTGCTCGATGTGGATGGGGAGCAACCCGGCTGTCTGCCTGTGAAGATAAAGATCATGCCCTCGGCATTGAAAATTTTCAGTTTGGAGGCGTGAGGGCGGGAACGCAGGAAATGATCAAGGAACGAGGTGTTGATGTTACTAAGGTTTGGAGGTGCGTGTTTCTGGATCTCAGCCTGTTCGTAAAAGGACTCATCATCGGGTTTTCCATCGCAGCCCCTGTGGGGCCGATCGGCGTACTCTGCATCAGACGCACCCTGGGAGAAGGCAGGATCTCGGGTTTCGTGTCGGGCATTGGGGCGGCTACGGCTGATGCCATGTACGGATGCATCGCCGGTTTCGGAGTCACCTTTATTTCAGGCTTTCTCATTGGTCAGCAGTTCTGGTTGCGTCTCATTGGTGCCCTGTTTTTAAGCTACCTCGGTGTGAAAGCTTTCTTTGCAAAGCCTGCGGAGGCGCCAGCCAAAGCTGCCGCAAAAGGCCTTGCCGGTGCCTATGCTTCCACCCTTATCCTCACTCTGACCAACCCGGTGACCATTTTGGCCTTTGCCGCCATCTTCGCGGGACTGGGGCTGGGAAACGCTGGTGGAAATTACACGGCCGGGATTCTCCTGGTAGTGGGAGTGTTTCTGGGAAGTGCCGCGTGGTGGCTGGTCCTGAGCACCGGCGTGGGCCTGTTCAGGGCGTGGTTCAACGGACCCAGACTGAGATGGGTCAACAGGATCTCGGGCGTGATCATCGCCGGATTCGGTTTACTCGCATTCCTGAGCATTCTTCAGCCCTAACGCCCATACCTGCTTGACCCAGGACGGTGTTTCAGGTTTTACAAACCCATCGATCTCTAGTATAAAGTTAACAATCGACCGCCTTGAAGAAAGCGCTCCTATGGAACTCTCCCTGCTCAAAGGCCTCCTCTTGGTATTCGCTCTGGCGATTGCCGTTCTTTTGATCTGCCACCAGCTCCGTGTTGCGGCAACGGTCGGCTTCCTGGTTACGGGTGTTCTGGTAGGACCCCAGGGGTTGGGGCTGATCGGCAGCGGCAAGGAAGTCGAGCTTCTCACGGAAATCGGCGTGGTCCTCTTGCTTTTCACCATCGGGCTCGAGTTTTCCCTGGGGAGCCTCCTGAGAATCAAAAGATACGTCCTGCTGGGAGGAGCCCTCCAAGTGACGCTTACCATCGTGGCATCCTTTCTCATTCTTCGATCCTTGGGCCTTCCAGCGAACCAGGCGGTATTCATGGGGTTTCTCCTCTCCCTGAGCAGCACGGCCATTGTGCTCAGAATTCTTCAAGAACGGGCTGAGGTCGACAGCCCCCACGGTCAGATCAGCCTGGCCGTTCTCATTTTTCAGGACATTGTCGTGATCCCGATGATGATTGTGACTCCCTACCTGGCGGGGGTGGGGGAAGAAACACAGGGGTCTTTTGTAGGATTGATTCTGAAAGGAGTCGGCCTCGTCGGGTTCGCCTTTGTGGCGGCCAAGTGGCTCGTTCCGGCGGTGCTCTACCAG
>Ga0105107_10000890_pt1 | contig 19566 bp, 22 predicted proteins | sample PPLLaktember2015_6_FD_79335 | JGI IMG/M metagenome (GOLD analysis project Ga0105107, IMG submission 79335) | Freshwater sediment microbial communities from Prairie Pothole Lake near Jamestown, North Dakota, USA - PPLs Lake P8 Core (1) Depth... | ecosystem: Environmental > Aquatic > Freshwater >... | reverse complement strand
TCTTTGAAATTCTAATATGTTCTTAACATATTGATAAAAATAGAAAAATCGTTAGTTTAGAAATCCGGTAATTCTCGCAAAATCCTGAATTTGTGTAATTTTTCTTGGCGCGATTACACAGGAATTACACAGGAATTGCGCGGAATCACCCTCAGCGCCGAGTAACTTTCTTCCCTCGACAAACCTGCGGTTCGCCGATTGACCTGGGTGCATGATAGCGTGACAAAGTGACCCTGCGCACACGCGTCGCACGCGTTGGCTGGGTAAGCCCGCAGCAGGTGCGCTTCCTGGTGAAAGACGGCAGCGTCGAGGTCGAAAGCGTGGTCACCTCGGAAGACCAGCGGCTTGCGCTGCACGCGCTCGCCGAAGGTGTTGCGGGCGTCAAACACGTAATCGACAGGCTGCGCGTCACCACCGGCCTAACAGCCAATCCCGCATGACCGCGCGCGAGATTGTTCGAACTCGGCGGGGAAATGACGGCGCTCGCCATGGCACCGCTCGCGAGATCCGGCTGCACGCCCGTTTCCAGAACTTCGTCACAGAGACCCCGCATCCCGATTCACTGGGGTGAGAGGTCAGTGCGACGAGAGCCGCTTTGGCTTCATCCAGAGCTGCCGCAGCATCCTCCGATTGCATCCTGGCTGCGAGGTATTTTTGAGCCACATCCTGCCATGCCAGATCGTGCCGGGTCCGGGAATCCCGATCTGTGAGCCGCGGGGGCGTGTCGGTTTCGAGGCACTTCATGAACCCGTCCGCGGCGTGTGAACGAAACCACCGGGTTGGACCAGCGACACGCGGGGCGTGTTCCGCAGGAGCGCGGGATGACGGGATCGCCCTGAGGCGAGACCGGCACCATCCCACCCGTCCATTCACGGCCCCGTTTGGAGCTGTTTTCAAATCTGGTGCCGCAGAGTTTTTCTGTCAGGCGCTACGGTGTAATCTACCCCGATCAGAAAAGTCCGGCGCCGAGCCGGTAGGGATACGGATCCGGGAGGGGGCCATGAAATACCGCAAGAATGAAGCCAGGGAATACGCGCGCAAGGTCCTGAAGGGCGTGTGGACCGCGCTGCCGACCAGTTTCACCGCGGACGATCGGCTCGACGAGGAAGCCACCGCGGCCAACCTCGAATACTGCCTCACCGACCTCCAGCTCGAAGGTCATTACTGCATCGGCAACGTCGCCGAGTTCTGGGCGATGACCAACGAAGAGCGCATGCGCGTGCACGAGATCAACGTCGAGGTCGCCAGGGGACGCGTGCCGCTGATCGCCGGCTGCCACCACCAGAATCCGAACGAGGTCATCAAACTCGCGCGGCATGCGCAGGACGTCGGCATCGACTTCGTGATCATCCTGACGCCGTTCGTCGCGGCGCGCGGCGACGATGCCATCTACGAGTTCTACCGCTACGTCTGCGAGCGCATCGACATCGGCGTCGTGCTGTTCAACACCGAGGCCACCGCGCCGATCGGCGTGCCGCTGGCAAAACGCCTGGCGAAAATTCCCAACATCTGCGGTTTCAAGCAGGGCGTGTCCAAGGTTTCGGCGACTATCGCGCTGCGCGCGGCGATCGGCCACGAGCTCGAGGTCAGCGTCGCCGACGAGGCGCCGTGGGTGTTCAATTCCAGCGTCATGGGCGACCGGTGGCTGCTCAACTACTGCCCGCACCTCTATCAGGTGCCGGGCTACCTGCCGGTCAACGACTACAGCCGCGCGGTACTCGAAGGCGACTACAACACCGCGATCGAGATCAGCCGCAGCCTCAACCCGCTGCGCACCGTGCTGTCGAAATGGATACCCGGCTACGGCGGCGCGGGCGGCCGCGTGCCGGCGGCCGAACAGAAATACTGGATGGAACTGCTGGGCATGCGCGGCGGCCCGGTGCGTCCGCCGTGCACCGAACTCACTGCCGAGCAGAAGGCGCAGATGCAGTCCGACCTGCAAGCGACGGGATTGCTGGATAAGGCGCGGGCAGGGAGGGCGAAGGCGCAGCGGTGGGTGGCGTGATGCTCGTTAAATTAGTCAGTAAAACCAAATGGTTAAGAAAATCACGTTTATAAAAATTCAATAAAATCAATGGGTTGTAGTGAAAACCGCGGGATTTGCCGTTGGTGTTAGAGATGCTGGATATGGCGCTCAAGTCAACGACTGAGCCCAAAGAAATCGCACAACTCCTCGCAAGAAAATCGGCCATCCTTCGTCACCAAGCGCAGCTCGAGCTCACCACCGACTTGATGCTGAAGCGCATCGATGAGGCCATTAATTGCGCTCTAAAAGTGACCTCAAATGGTCACTTTCCTGCCGCATCCGTTGAACTCGGTCTCGCGGTATGGGCAAGAGCCCGATTCGAAAAGACCGATGAGAAGCACATCGAGTGGCTACGTCGCGCAGAAGGACACTTGCCTACGACCGCTGAGCATGTCGACGACAAAGCGAGGCTAGCTCTTGCTTGCTTCTACCGAATGAACTATCGACTGGGTTTCGTGGTGAGCTTGTCGAACCATGGACGGTGGTCACGTCCATTGGTTAGATCCACTAAGGTTGGCCGGGGCGGCGGATGTTTCCGGAGCGGTAGATCAGCGCGTCCACGGCATTGAGGTTGAGCACTGTGCCCGGCAAGTACTGAATGCGGACCGCTGCAGGCGCAGTCGGTGGTTTGGAGCCCGGCTCCCGCCATGCATGGTATTTGGCCAGAACGGCCGGCACATACTGCTGGGTTTCACGGTAGGGCGGTATGCGGTGGCCGTGGCGCAGCACGGCATGTTCACCGGCGTTATACGCAGCGAGCACGAGTTCGATGCGATTTTCGAACAACGTCATCAGGTAACTGAGGTAACGCGTGCCGGCGCGCAGATTGGCCTCCGGCGAGACGGCGGGATCAGCGACACCATAACGAGCTGCCGTTTCCGGCAGCACCTGCATCAGGCCGATCGCACCTTTGACCGAGCGTGCCGCCGGGTTGTAGCCGGACTCCACGGCAATCACCGCATGCACCAGCGCCGGGTCAAGTGCAGTATTGCGTGCCGCTTCGTCGATGAGCACGGCGAAGCGCTGGTGGGCAAACCGCCGCGGAATTGCCGGTCCTTTCGGGGTCTCGCCGTCGGGCGCAGGCTGGCTGAAATCGAGGAGCCGGGATGCTGCCGCCTGCGACACGCCGAGCTGGTAGGCGGCCATGGGGAGGGGAGCGGTTTCCGCCGCAATGGCAGTGCCATGACCACTACTGACGATCAGTGCCAGCAGTGCAGCGTGCAGCGCGGCCTTAGCTTTAAACCAGGGCATGTTGCAGTTTGGAAAGGTTGACGAACCGGAAAAGGCCGTGACCTGAGCGACTGCGGACCCGCTTTGCGGATGGTTCCGCTGTGGCGCCCGACTTGCAGCACACCCACATGATTGACGGCTGGTCTTCATGCTTTGGCGTTCATGGCGTGCTGCCGGGCGCCGGTCTGTTCGTTTACGTATATCGGATTGATGGTGGTGCGGGAAGGCAGCGGCGGCTTTCTCGCCCGGTTCGATCCGGTCTGCTTTTGCGGCAGCAGGCGGTTGGTCTCCCGCTTGACGACCGCATAACACTCGCATACCCATGCTTCCATTTTGGGGCGGTCGAGTATCGTGATGTGGCCCGGGCTGTAACGAATCAAGCCAGCACTTTGCAGTTGACTGGCCGCCTCGGTGACGCCTTCGCGGCGTACGCCCAGCATGTTGGCGATGAGTTCCTGCGTCGCGTTCAGCTGCTCGCCAGGCAAGCGGTCGATGCTCATCAGCAACCAGCGGCACAGGCGTTGCTCGACGGAGTGGTGGCGGTTGCAGACCACGGTCTGTGCAGTCTGGGTCATCAATGCCTGGGTATAGCGCAGCAGTAGATCCTGGATGCCGCCGCCGTTCTCGAACGCTTTTTGCACTTCGGCATACTGCAGGCGGTAGGCAGAGCCGGCGCTGCGGACGATGGCCCGGTATAGGCTGGTTTCCCCGCCCATGACGGAGGGGATGCCCACCAGGCCGTCGTTGCCGGTGATGGCGACGTCGGTGCTGTTGCCACTGGCCGTGATGTGGACGTGGGAAATGATGCTGTCGGTCGGGAAATAAACACTGCTTTGCTTGCTGCCGGTTTCGTAGATGGCCCAGCCGAGCGGCAGCGTCAACACTTCAAGGTGCGGCAGCAAGCGCTCGTAATCAGCTGGCGGCAACGCCGCGAGGAGCAGGTTTTCTCGGGGAGTATGCAGGTTGGATGGCATCGTGTTGCTCCTGTGGATTTGAACAAGCGACTGCCGGTGTGCGCATGCTGCGGATCGTGCAGGGCGAACTGCGATGCAAGGCATTTTGGGGTGATCGAGCGCAGGGATATGTACGTTGTCGTACATAGGTTGATGGATGACAGTACCAGCAGGGCCGGGCGTCACCAAGCCGGCCACCAGTCGTGAGCAGCGAGTTCACAATTAACTGCGTTGAATCAATAAGATCCGTGGAGTCTTGATGCCATTGCAGTCTGGTTATCCCCAGCCAGGTTGTTAAAAAATAATTTTTCCTGTGACCTAAAGATGCCCGGGTTTTAACCTGGGTTGCTGATGCGACTGCGATGCCGGATGGCTGCTGTGTCAGCGGATATTGAGGGGCAGGCGCATGGCATTCGTCTTATGTGCGTTGCCGTACGGAGTCTTGCACGGAGTGGCGGAAAATGGCTGGCATGAACCGTGATCGCATCGAAGGCCGATGGAAGCAGCTGACTGGCGCATGGCTGGAGCGATGGGGTGAACTGACGGCAGACGGGTTGCGTGTGGTGGCCGGCAGGCACGACCAGCATGCGGGCAGGATGCAGGAGCGATACGGTCTGGAGAAGGAAGAGGCGCAGCGCCAACTCAAAGCGTTTCTGCGGCGTAATCGCCGTTGGAACACCACGAGCCGCTGACGGGATGGAGAGCGCGGTGGATTTCCCGACGATCAAGAAGCACTTCAGCAGTTTTTTCAGTCATGTGCCGGGTGTGGCACCGGCCAGTTTTGTTGATGGCGAAATGGACCTCACCCGGGCGGCAACGGCCGGTGTGGATCAGGGGGATACGCCCTTCGTGCTGGTGGCGCATGGCACCAGCGGGCAATGGGAGGTGTATGCGCGGGATTTCGAGCGTCCACTCGCTTCCTTCGCGGAGCGCCAGGCCGGTTGCGACTTCGCGTGCAACCTTGCCAGGACCCGGAAAGATGCCATCGTGCTGATCCGGGATACATAGAGACTGCAGTAAGCCCGACAGGCCCGCCGGGAAGGCCACACCGACGGCTACGCGCCGGCCTCGACGCCAGCGTTCAACGCAGTCCCGGCAAAACAATAATGGTTGCGCCCGCTGTGCTTGGCCCGGTACATCGCTTGATCTGCAGACTTGATCAGGGTTGCCGCATCTGTGCCATCCAGTGGATAGATGCCGATACCGATGCTCGCCGTGACCCTTAATTCATGGCCGGAAACCGGGTGGGCCATGGCGATGGCGGCAATCAATTTTTGTGCGGTGAGCGCTGCATCTTCCGCATGCGCAATTTCCGCGAGCAATACCACGAACTCGTCCCCGCCTTTGCGGCTGACGGTGTCCGAAGCCCGCACATTGGTGCTCAGGCGCAGCGCGACGGATTGCAGCAGCTGGTCGCCAACAGCGTGTCCCAGCGAGTCGTTGATGGCCTTGAAATGGTCGAGATCCATGAACAGCACGGCAAGTGACTGGTCGTAACGCCGCGCCCTGGCGATGGCCTGGGTAATCCGGTCGTTGATCAGCACTGGATTCGGCAAGTCGGTGAGAAAGTCATGTTGTGCCAGATGGGACAAGCGGTCTTTTGCCGCCCGCGCTGCGCTGGTGTCCCGAAACACCATGACGGCGCCGCTGATGCTGCCGTCCGGTTCATGGATGGGGGCGACGGAATCCTCGATGGCACATGCAACGCCGTCGCGCCGGATCAAGACGCTGTTTGGTGGCAGGGAAAACGTCTTGTTGTGCGCGATCGCGAGCAGCAATGGTTCGCAGGCATGGGGCTGGCCGGTCGTGCCGTCGGCGACCCGAAATACCTCGCCATAGGGGCGGGATCGCGCATCAGCAAGACGCCACCCCGTCATTTGTTCGGCGATGGCATTGAGATATGAAATATGGCCTTCGCCATCGATGCACAGCACGGCGTCACCGATGGAATCGAGCGTGCTCTGAGCGCGTGCTGTTTCACGAACCATGGTGCCTGCCGTGTCCAATATTGTGCCGGTCGTCATGGTGCGCGGTGGCGGCGGACATTTCTGTACGCTGCCGTACCATTTCGATGGGGTGAACGCCGCAGCGCAATCTGCAAGACCGTGTCGCCAACATGGCCACTGACCGTGCTGTTTGTGTTCCAACGCACAGAGTTTGTCGGGAGGTGCCGTCATGATGATCGCGATGCCGGATGCAGCCTGTCCGGTGTTTTTTTCAACAAACCATCGCGAGGTAACCACTATGAACTGGGATCGTATTGAAGGTGACTGGAAACAATTCAAGGGCAATGTCAAGCAGCAATGGGGGAAAATTACTGACGATCAACTGGACGTCATTGCCGGAAAACGCGATGTCCTGGCCGGGAAAATCCAGGAAGCGTACGGCGTCTCCAGGGATGAAGCAGAAAAACAGCTTGCCAGCTGGCAGGATCGCCAGAAAGAAATGAATCGTCCCGTCTAAGAAGATGGCGGGCGCGCAACCGCGCTTGCCCGCACAACCCCCGTTAGTGGCTTCCTGCGCCGCAAGCGGCCCCTATCGGATTGATTACCAAACATTTAAGGAATCACCATGAAAACATTCAACATCAGTGCGATCGCGATCGCTGTCAGCTTTGCCTTCGGTGCCAGCGCGATGGCACAAGCCATGACCAAAGACCAATACCAGGCCCACAAAACCGGCATTGCGACCGATTACAAGACGGCCAAGGCGGGCTGCGACAAGTTGTCCGCCAATGCCAAAGACGTCTGCATGGCCGGTGCCAAGGGTCAGGACAACGTGGCCGCGGCAGAACTCGAGTCCCGTTACAAGCCGAGCGAGAAAAACACCTATGACCTGCGCGTGGCCAAGGCTGATGCGGAATATGACGTCGCCAAGGAAAGGTGCGATGACCTGGCCGGCAATGCCAAGGATGTCTGTGTGAAAGAGGCGAAAGCCGCGCAGACGGCGGCCAAGGCGGATGCGAAGGCGCAAATGAAGGTCGCTGACGCCAATACGGGTGCCAAGGCAAAATCTGCTGACGCGCGCCAGAATGCCAGTGAAAAATCCGCTAACGCACGCAAGGATGCGGCGGCCGACAAACGCGATGCGGATTATGCGGTCGCCCGGGAAAAGTGTGATGCATTCGCGAGCGACGCCAAGGATGGTTGTATCGCCAAGGCCAAGGCGCAGTACGGCAAGTCCTGAGGTATCAACCTGGAGGTGTCAGGCGTGATGCCTGACACCTAGGCGGGAACGAGGAGTCCATCCTGGTAACGGCTATCCCGTTCCAGGATGTTTCGTGTTTGTGGTCCCGGGTTTGGCGCCGGCGCAGGGTCGTGCATGTTCCTGACCATTTCATAGCAGGGACAGGCGGTCTCTTCGAGTTTTTTGCGATCGAGGATGGTGATGTTGCCGCGGCTGTAGCTGATCAGTTTGCGGCGCTGCAGCGCGCCGGCGGCCTTGGTGACGCCGACGCGGCGTACGCCCAGCATGTGCGCCAGAAATTCCTGGGTCAGGTAGAAACTGTTGGACCGCATGCGGTCGCCGGTCATCAGCAGCCAGCGCGCCAGCCGTGCTTCGACTACATGAAAACGGTTGCAGGCGGCGGTCTGGGTGACTTGCGCCATCAGGCTATAGGTGTAGAGGTAGATTTCCCGCTGCAGGGCCGAGCTTTTCCGGAATTCCTTCATGAAGCGCGCGGATTTTATCCGCAGCGCCGTGCCGGTGCCCTGGACGATGGCGCGCACCGGGGACATGTTGACCCCCAGTACCAGCGACACGCCGAGCATGCCTTCGCGGCCGATGAGCCCCACCTCGAGCGACAGGTGGCCTTCAACCAGGGTTAGCAACGAAACAAGCGAGTTGTTCGGAAAGTAGACATGATGGATCGGTGCCAGGGGTTCGTATATCGTTTCGCCGAAAGTCAATGTGACCTGCTCAAGCCCCTGAAGCAGGTGTTGATAGTCCTTGTGCGGCAGCGCAGCCAGCAGGCTGTTGGCTATCGGTGTGGGTTTCATGTTGATCGCGCCTGTAAGGTCCTGTGCTGGTTCCCGGAGCCGTGATGAACAACCCGATTGCAGTGAACTCAACTCGATTCCGGGATGCCATTACGTACAGTGGTAGCGCGTTTGTTGCTCCACCGCGTGACATTGCGTAAGCGTAAAAATAGCTGCAGATCGTGGCTGCCGTCTGTACGCTTCAGTACGGAGCAGCCATTCAGGGCTATGGCGGTCTGGCCACAGGCCGGACTGGGCGAAGGGGTTCCGCCGCTGCGACGGCGGGCGTGGCAGGCAAGGCTGCCGGTTCAGGACATCAGCCCAGGACTCGCCGGGCGGTAGCAGGGGCGCCGCGCGTCACTGCTAAGATGAGCAAATCCCATTAAACCCAAATGCAGAGATCGCAACCATGGCGCAGCAACTCCCCTATGAGGTCATCACCGCGACTGGCGAGAAAATCAGCTTTGAATTCCCGCTGCACGCGGAAACCCAGTCTGCGATGCGCGTTTCACAATTGCTGACGGCGGTGCTGGGCGTCGTTGACCGCGAGCTGCGGGTGCTGGGCAATACTGCAAACGGCGATGTGATGCAGGCGCTGGCCATGGCGCTGGCGGTGCGCACGGCCATGCTGCACGCGCCGTATGCAGTGGGTCGCCGGCTGGCCACGGACCTGGCCGTCGGGGCACTGGGTGCCGCCGCGCACTGCGTGCGTGACCAGGGCAGCGTCGGGCACGGCTGAACGTATCCGGACCAGCGTGGTTATTGCGACAAGTCGCGCATCACCCTGATCAGGTCGGATTTTCCCTCAAAGCCGATGCCCGGCAGTTCCGGCATCGTGATGATGCTGTTCTCGACGCGTACGCCGTCCGGGAAACCGCCATAGGGCTGGAACAGGTCGGGATAACTTTCGTTACCACCCAGCCCGAGACCGGCGGCAATGTTCAGCGACATCTGATGTCCGCCGTGGGGGATGCAACGAGCGGGCGACCAGCCTGCGGTCTTCAAAACCTGCAATGTGCGCTCGTATTCGCACAGGCCGTAGGACAGCGCGCAGTCGAACTGCAGCCAGTCGCGGTCGGGGCGCATACCGCCGTAGCGCAGCAGGTTGCGCGCGTCCTGGTGGCTGAACAGGTTTTCGCCGGTAGCCATCGGCCCGGGATAGCACTCGGCGAGCGCCGCCTGCAATGCAAAATCCAGAGGGTCGCCGGCTTCCTCGTACCAGAACAACGGATAACCGCGCAGCATTTTCGCGTAGGCAATCGCGGTTTCGAGGTCGAAGCGGCCGTTGGCGTCGACCGCGAGTTGCGCGTCATTGCCGATTTCGTTCAACACCGCTTCGATACGGCGTCGGTCCTCGGCGAGATCAGCGCCGCCGATTTTCATCTTGACCACTCGGTAGCCGCGATCGAGATAACTGCGCATTTCATTGCGCAGGGCTTGCAGGTCCTTGCCCGGGTAGTAGTAACCGCCGGCGGCGTAGACGAAGACTTTCGGATTGGCGGTGACCCCATGCCGTTCGGCGAGCAGCCGGAACAGCGGCTTGCGGGCGATCTTGGCGACTGCATCCCAGATCGCCATGTCCAGCGTGCCGACGGCGACCGAGCGCTCGCCGTGGCCGCCGGGTTTCTCGTTCTGCATCATCGCGCCCCACGCGCGGTGGGGATCGATGTTGTCGCCGGCGTCGTTCAACAGGCTGCGGGGATCGGCCTCGCGCAGGCGCGGCGCAAAGCGCTCGCGGATCAGGCCGCCCTGGCCGTAGCGGCCGTTCGAATTGAAACCATAGCCGACCACCGGCCGGCCATCGATGCGGACATCGGTGATCACGGCGACCAGACTGGTGGTCATTTTGCTGAAATCGATATAGGCGTTGCGGATCGGCGAGGCGATCGGTTTGGTGACTTCGCGGACGTCGACGATACGGACCATGCGAAAACCTTCCGTGATTGTTGCCGGCCGGCGCAGCGGGGCGTCAGCCGGCGGTTAAAGGCAGACCAGGCGGCGCGTAACCGACGCCATCAAATCTTCAGGCCGTGCAGGAAACTCGCACGCTCGCGGGCGCCCGCCATCAGAAATCCCATGTCGCCGCCACTGAGGATGAAACGCATGCCCATGCCGATGTATTTCTCCAGCAGCCGGGGTTCGTAGACGCCGCCCATCCCGGGATGGATGTTGTTGCTGCGGCAGGCGGCGATGACTCTGCGGTAGGCGTCTTCGACGCGCGGGTCGGTGAATTGTCCGGGGATGCCCATTTCGGCGCACAAGTCGTTGGTGCCGATCAGGAGCGAGTCGATGCCGGGCACCGCGGCAATGGCGTCGGCCCTGGCGATGGCTTCCGGCGTTTCCAGCATGACAATGACCATGGTCTGCGCATTGGCGAGCGGGGTTGATTCGGCGACCGGCATGCCGCGGTAACCGAACTGCGGCAGCACGCCCATCACCGAGCGGTGGCCGACCGGCGGGTATTTGCAGTAGGCGACTGCACGTGCGGCCTCTTCGACGGTATCAACATGCGGAACGACGATGCCCTGGGCCCCTGCATCGAGCAGTCGCGATGCATGATGATGCTCCTTGCCGGGCACGCGCACGATCGGCGTGATGCCCACCGGCAGCGCGGCCATGGCGATCTGCGCCGCGGTATCCACGTCCATGGAGTTATGTTCCATGTCGATGAACACCCAGTCGTAGCCGCAGGTCTTGCCGATGGTGGCGATATCCACCGTCCGGGCCAGGCGCAAGCCCATGCCGATCGCAATCTTGCCGGCAGCCAGTTGCTGCTTGGTGTGGTTGGGGTAAGCGCTCATACTGGAATCTCCGCAGGGGTGGCGATGGTCGCGCGAGTGTACACCGGCATGTGCCGGTGACAGTAACTGGCGGATTTGATAGGTTCAGCGTTCACACGGTAATGACAGGGGGAGAATGCCATGGCTCGTGATCGGATATTGACGCTGCATTTCAACGATGGCACCAAGATGGCGTTCGAGTTTGCGGAGCAGGCCAGCCACATTCTGGTCAAGGAGGCCAAACTCAAGGAAATATTGGCCGGCCAGAACCTGGTGATCGAGGCGGAAGGCCAGGTCATGATTTTTCCGATGACCAGCATCAAATACATCGCATTCAACTCCTTCGGTGCAGCGTTCGCCAAGGGCCCGGCTTTGCCGAAGCAGGCCATCACGAATGCGCGTGTTCTGGATTTATAAGCAGCCAGCGATGCAGCCTGCGCCGCGTCTGGCCTGTGAACTGCAATAGAATGTGCCTGTATTGCGCATGAACCTGCCGCGAGGAGCCATGGCCCGATCATTCCCGTTGTCCAATTGGCTGATGTTGTGCATATTGCTGGGCGCAGCGTCCCCGATGCTGGCTGCCGATCAGTATCCGCACCGCCCCGTGCGCTTGATCATTCCTTATCCGCCGGGCGGCGCCGGCGACATCGTCGGGCGCATGATGGGCAACGGACTGGCTGCGGCATTCGGCCAGCAGGTGGTGGTCGACAACCGCGGCGGCGGCGGACAGATCATTGCCACGCAGATTGCGGCCAATGCGACCCCCGACGGTTACACGCTGTTCCTGGCGAGCGCCACGCACGCGATCAATCCGGCGCTGCGCGACAAGCTGCCGTACGACACGCTGAGGGATTTTGCGCCGATCACGCTGGTGGCGCAGTCGCCGCTGGTGTTCGTCGCGCATGCTTCGCTGAAGGCAACGAGCATCAGGGAGCTGATCGCCGCAGCCAGGGCGCAGCCGGGACGCATCAATTACGCGTCTTCCGGTCCCGGGACCGGCGGCCACATGTCGGTCGAGCTGCTGAAATCGCTGACCGGCATCAACCTCGTGCATATTCCGTACAAGGGCGCGGGTCCGGCGCTGATCGATGTCGTCGGCGGACAGGTGCAGATGATCTGCACCAGTCCGCTGCCGGCAATGCCGCATGTGAAAGCAGGACGGCTGCGGGCGCTGGGCATGACCAGCCTCGAACGGTCTCCCGCCCATCCGGACGTGCCGACAGTGGCGGAAACCGTACCCGGTTACCAGTCGACGCTGTGGTACGCGCTGCTGGCGCCGGCCGGCACGTCGCAGGCCGTCATCCGCAGGGTGCACGGGGACGCGGTGAAAGTGCTGACCGACGCGCAGGTACGCGAACAACTGCTCAAGCTGGGGGCGACGCCGGTCGGCAATTTGCCGCAGCAGCTGCAGGCCTTCGTGCGCGACGAAATTGCGCGCTGGACCAGGGTGGTGAAGCAGGCGGGCATCACGCTCAATCCCTGATGGCAGGTTGTGCCGGAAAACAGAGGTCGTCATGAACGCAACAGTCACACTTTTTGATCCGACGGCGCCCCACGCTGCGTTGCCGCAGTCCAGGGTTGCGCAGGCCGGGCTGAACGGACTTGCCGGCGCGGTCGTCGGATTCATCGACAACGCCAAGCCCAATTTCAACCATCTGGTGGATGATCTTGCCGAGGTGCTGATCCGTCGCTACGGCGCGGCGCGGGTGATCAAGCGCCGCAAGTCCTCGGCCTCGCTTCCTGCTGATGCGGCGGTAATCGCGGCGCTGGCCGGCGAGTGCGATGTGGTCATCGCGGGGTCCGGCGACTGAGGGTCATGCGCGTCGTGGAGTGTCCACGACAGCATCGAAGTGGCGAAGCACGGCAAGGTTGCGATCACCGTCTGTTCGACGGCATTCCTGACGCTGGGTCGCGCGCAGGCGCGCGCGCTGGGCATTGCCGATCTGCCGATCGCCGTGATTCCGCATCCCTTCGGCGGACGCCGGCGCGAGGAGATCCGCCGGATCGCCGATCAGTGCGCCGATGACATTGTGCAACTGGTCACCGGGGCGGGGTGATGAGCGCGCCCGCTACTGATCGTGCCGCGACCTTCGAGGCACCCGATGATCTGGATGCCATCAACCGGCTCTCTCGGGAGCGACGCTGGAGCGACGGCCTCCCGGTGGTGCCGCCGACGGCGGCGCGGGTCGAGCGCATGCTGGCGCATGCGCGGCGGGGCCGCCATGACGCGGTGGCGCGGCTCGCGCCGGGTTTTGGCGTGGCGACCGTCGAGCGCATTGCCATCAATGCCGTGCTCGCCGGTTGCGATCCCGAGTACCTGCCGGTGCTGATTGCGGCGACCGCGGCGGTGGCGGATCCTGCGTTCAACCTGCAGGCAATCCAGGCGACGACCAATCCGGTGGCGGTGTGGCTGATCGTCAACGGGCCGCTGGCACAGCAGTTGCGGATCAACGCGAGCTTCAACTGCATCGGCCAGGGCGCGTGGGCCAATGCGACCCTGGGGCGTGCACTGCGGCTGATTCTGCAGAACATCGGCGGTGCGCTGCCGGGCGAGATGGACCGCGCGACCCACGGCCAGCCCGGGAAATACACCTTCTGCTGCGCTGAGAATGAGGTGCGGCATCCGTGGCAGCCGTTGCATGTCGAGCGGGGTTTTGCCGCCGCCGACAGCACGGTGACCGTGGTTGGTGCCGAAGGCACGATGAACATGAACACCCATGCCAAGACGGCAGACGAACTCGCGCGGGTGATTGCCGAAACCATGATTCATCCGCCGAGCAACGAATACGTGCACGGCGGCGAGCCGTGGTTCATCCTGGGCAGCGAGCACGCGGAAATTTTCCGGCGTGCAGGCCTGGACAAGAACGCGGTCAAACACGCGCTGTGGGCGTTGTCGAAAATGCCGGTCAAACGGCTGAGCAGCAATGAGATCGAGCGGGCGCGCGCCTCGCGTACGCCGGAACTCGGCGAACTCGCCGACGACACTTTGCTGCCGATCTCGCCGCGCGCCGAGGACATCCAGCTGATTGTCGCGGGCGGGCCCGGCACGCATTCGGTGTATGTGCCTTGTTTCGGCAACAGTCGCGCCGTGACGCGGCGTATCGCAGTCTGAGCCGTGCCACGGTTTTTTTATAAGTAATTGCTTTTATTGATATTTGTTTGTCGTGGACAGTGTCCGCCGGCGGTGGTCGGCGTAAGCTTGCTGTAAGCCATGCGCATTAAGGTGTCACCGTGCAGTGACGGATGCAGACACGGGAGCAGACACTATGGGCAGAGGGCGCATCAAGGCGGAGCCGGGTGATCCGGGCAATTCCATAGCCACGCGTATCCGCACGGCGATGACCGCCTGCGGCATGAAGTCCGTGGCCGAGCTGGGTCGTCGTATCGACTTGCCGCGGCAGACGGTCCATCGCTGGATCAACGGCGATACCAAGAACATGACCCATGAAAATCTCTACAAAGTGGCCGATGTGCTGCAGGTGCGCGCACGCTGGCTGGCCGTCGGGGATACCGGGCCGGCGCAGATCGATCTGGGCGAGGGTGATGTTGTCGGTCTGATCAAAATCTACGAAACCATGTCGCCTGCCGCGCGCGAACAGTGGCTGGCCATCGGGCGTACGCTGCTGTCGATGCATACGGTGGGCAAAGGCACCATCGTTGATCCCTATCCCGGGCTGCCGCCGCTGCAGCCACAGGAAGCCGGACAAGCTGCGCGGCAATCACGCTAGGCAATACGCGCATTCCCGCGCCGGGATCGCAGTCGTCGCGCCGCTGACGGTGGCGCAGTCCCGAGATCAATTGGCAAGCTCCGGTTTCTAATCCGGGAACACCGCGTGTTTGCGCAGTGCGCGCGCAACGTATGCATAATGCGGCTATGCGCCGCCTCTACCAGTTGATCCGCAACGTCATCTTCGTGCTGATGCTGCTCGCCGGTTCCGCCGGTCATGCGAGCACCCGCGCTGAACTGGCGCCCGAAGTGCAGGCCTTTGTACAGGAAATGGTCGAGCGCCACGGTTTCGAGCGCGAGACGCTGGCGCGTGCGCTGCGCAATACCCGGTTCATGACATCGATTGTGCGTGCGATGGACGCGCCTGCCACGGCGTTGCCCTGGCATGAGTTCCGGCTGCGGCACATCAATGATGCCCGCCTCGACGGGGGACTCAGATTCTGGGCTGAACACGCGGCCGTGCTCGAACGCGCAGCCGCGGAATACCAGGTGCCGCCGGAGATCATCGTGGCCACCATCGGCATCGAATCCATCTTCGGCCGGCGCACCGGCAACGTCAACGTGCTGGACGCGCTGACCACGCTGGCTTTCGGTTATCCGCGGCGTGCGGCTTTTTTCCGCGGCGAACTGGAGCAGTTCCTGCTGCTTGCACGTGAGACCGGCTGGGCACTGAATGCGGTCAAGGGTTCGTTTGCCGGGGCCATCGGCGTGCCGCAGTTCCTGCCGAGCAGCTACCGCAAATATGCGGTGGATTTCGACGGCGACGGGCGCCGCGATCTGCGCGGGGTCGCCGATGCCATCGGCAGCGTCGCGAACTATTACCGGCAGTTCGGCTGGCAGCAGGGCGCGCCGGTGATCGTGCCGGTGGATGTGGGTGACACACTGCTCGATGCGATGCTCGCGGCGGGCATCGCGCCCCACACCGCAGTGACCGAATTCAGGAAACAGGGTGTGGTGCCGCTGGAGCCGGTCGCCGATGATGCCGCCGCAGCGCTGATTGCGGCCGACGCCGAGGCCGGCAAGCGCTACTGGCTGGGCATGCGCAATTTCTACGTCATCACCCGCTACAACCGCAGCATCAACTATGCGCTGGTGGTGCAGGAACTGGCAGCGACCCTGCGCCAGATGCGCGCGAATGCCGCGGAGCAGGGGCCGCGCTGAGGGGCCCGGCGTCGCTTATTTCTGCTGCGCGTGGATTGCCGGGTCGCGCGGAAACGCGACCAGGTGGTCGATTTCGAGACGGATGCCGATTTTTTCGCCGATGGCGTGATTGTGGTGGCTGGGCACCAGCGAATACACCTGGCCGCCATCCGGCAATTGCAGGGTATAGAGGAATGCAGCACCGCGAAATGCCCGGTGCAGTACTTTGGCCTGCAACGGGCTGGCATCGTCGTGCAGCACATCGTCGGGCCGTAACAGCACGTCCACTGCCGTGCCCGGCGGCCATGGCGGCGTGGTGTCTGGCAGAAAGGCGCCGAGTTCGAGGTTGATTCTGCCGTTGTCGAGCACGGTGCCGGGCAAGAACAGGCCCTGGCCGATGAAATCGGCGGCATAACGGGTCAGCGGCTCGTGATACAGCCGGTACGGCGTATCCCATTGTTCGATACGGCCGTCTTTCATGATGCCGACCATGTCGGCGATATTGAAGGCTTCGTTCTGGTCATGGGTGACCAGCACCGCGGTGATTTTTTCGCGTTTGAGAATGTCGCGTACTTCGATGCTCAACCGCTCCCGCATTTCGACATCGAGGTTGGAGAACGGCTCGTCGAGCAGCAGCAGGCGCGGCCGTGGTGCGAGCGCGCGCGCCAGGGCGACGCGCTGCTGCTGCCCGCCGGACAGTTCCTGGGGATATTTCGGGCCGAGATCCGCCAGCCCCACGATGTCCAGCAGCTCATGGACCCGCGCATCGCGTGCGGCTGCCGTCGCTCCGCGCAAACCGAAGGCGATATTGCCGGCGACGGTCAGGTGTGGAAACAACGCGTAATCCTGGAACACCACTTCGTTGCTGCGCGGTTCCGGCGGCACCGAGACGCCTTTTGCGCTGATGACCACGCCGTCGAGGGCCACCGTGCCGCTGCGCACCGGTTCGAACCCGGCGATACAGCGCAACACCGTGGTTTTGCCGCAGCCGCTGGCACCGAGCAGGCAGGCGATCATGCCGGGCTCGACATGGAAGCTGACGCCCTGCAACACAGGCGTGCGCTCGTAGGCGTGGGTGACGTCGCTGAAATCCAATCGTGCCGGCATGCGGAAATTATAGCGGTTTTGCAGCTGATAATGATTCTTGTTAGAATGATTTTCGTAGAAATTTCCGTGACTTACGCGCACTGTTTCTTTTACTGCGGCGCGCCTTGCGCCGATTCCGAGTGACCACTGCCACGCTCCCGCAACCCGTTGCCACAGGCGCCGCCACCGCGCGCGCGCGCCTGCCGCGGTTGCTCACGTTATTTGCGGTTGCGCTGGCGATCGTGCTCGCGTTGCCGGTGCTGGTCGTGCTGCTCAACCTGCTCGCGCCGGCTACGGATACCTGGCGGCATCTCGCCGCGACAGTGCTCGCCGACTACATCGTCAATTCGCTGCTGCTGATGTCAGGCGTTGCGTTCGGCGTGATCGTCGGCGGCGTGTCCACCGCCTGGCTGACGACGATGTGCCGTTTCCCCGGGCGGCGCCTGTTCGAATGGGCGCTGCTGCTGCCGATGGCGGTGCCGGCGTATGTGATGGCCTATGCCTACACCGACCTGCTGCAGTTTGCCGGGCCGGTGCAGACAGCCCTGCGCGAACTGATGGGGTGGGGCGCGCAGGACTACTGGTTTCCCGACGTGCGCTCGCTCGGCGGGGCGATCGTGATGCTTGCTCTGGTGTTGTATCCCTATGTCTATCTGCTGGCACGGGCCGCGTTTCTCGAGCAGTCCGACAGCATGATCGAGGTCGCGCGCGTCTCGGGCTACGGGCCGTGGAGCACCTTCCGCCGCGTCGCGCTGCCGCTGGCGCGGCCGGGCATCGTGGCCGGCACTGCGCTGGCGCTGATGGAGGCGCTCGCAGACTATGGCACGGTTGCCTATTTTGGCGTGCAGACGTTTACCACGGGCATCTTCCATGCCTGGTTTTCCCTGGGTGACCATTTGGCGGCCGCACAGCTGTCGGCAATATTGCTGGGCTTCGTGTTTTTGCTGCTGCTGCTCGAGCGCATCAGCCGGCGCGGCGCGGCGTTCCATTCGGTCTCCCACCGCAAGCGGCTGCGCAACGTCTATCACCTGCGTGGTATACGCGCTGCGGTGGCCGTGCTGTTCTGCGTGCTGCCGCTGATTTTCGGCTTCCTGCTGCCGGGCGGCATCATGGCGCACATGGCTTTCACGTCGGGCGATGCCCAGTTCGGCGCGCGCTATCTGACGCTGACCGGCAACACGATGACGCTGGCGGCTGTGACGGCGAGCCTTGCGGTACTGCTGGCACTGGTGGTCGGTTATGCCGGGCGCGTATCGCCGACGCGCATGGTGCGCGCGGCGAACCGTGTCGCCGGTCTTGGTTACGCGGTGCCCGGTGCAGTGATTGCAGTCGGCGTGCTGATTCCGGTGACGCGTCTCGATCATCTGCTGGCCGGCTGGATCCAGGCAGCGACCGGGGTTTCCCCCGGTTTGATCCTGACCGGCGGCATTGCCGCGCTGGTCTACGCCTATCTGGCGCGGTTTTTTGCGGTGGCGCTGCAGTCCGTCGATGCCGGCCTTGCCAAGATCACGCCGTCGATGAATGATGCCGCGCGCTCGCTGGGTCTGGGGCCGGGCGCGACGCTGGCCCGCGTGCATGCGCCGCTGTTGTGGCGCAGCGCGTTGGCGGCGGGGCTGCTGGTGTTCGTCGACGTGATGAAGGAACTGCCGGCAACTTTCGTGATGCGCCCGTTCAATTTCGACACGCTGGCGGTGCAGGCCTACAACCTCGCGTCCGACGAGCGGCTCACCGAAGCATCGACGGCAGCGCTGACCATCGTCGTCGTGGGCCTGCTGCCGCTGATCGTGCTGTCGCAGATGATGCTGCGGCCGGAGCGCGGACGCGCTCCGGACTGACCGCCGTTATTTGTAGCCGACGCGATCGAAGATCTTCTGCGCGGCCGGCTGATTCCTGCCCAGTGCGCTGATGTTCAGCGTATCCATCTTGAACTTGCCCAGTGATTCCAGCGCCTTGTTGTCCAGCGGCACGTTTTTGACCACCGGCCATTCGTTGTTGCCGCTGGCAAAATAGGTCTGCGCGCTGTCGCTGGTCAGATATTCCAGAAATCGGATTGCCGCCGCCCGGTTCGGCGCGGTCTTGATGACGCCGGCGCCGGACACGTTCATGTGGGTGCCGAAACTCTTCTGATTGGGCCAGATCAGGCCGGTGGCGGCGATGGCCTTGCGGTCTTCCGGTTTTGTCGATTTCATCAGCCGCACGTAGTAGTAGCTGTTGCTGATTGCGACACCGCATTCGCCGGCAGCCACGGCACGGATCTGGTCGGTGTCGCCGCCTTTGGGCGCGCGCGCGAAATTGGCGACGACGCCCTTTGCCCACTGTTCGGCCTTCGTTTCGCCGAGATGTTCGATCAGCGCGCTCATCAGCGACAGGTTGTAGATGTGGCTGCCGGAACGCGTGCACACCTTGCCCTTGAGTTTCGGATGAGCGAGGTCCTCGTAGTTCTGCACGTCGGCCGGGTTGACGGCGGCCTTGTTGTAGATGATGACCCGGGCGCGCGCGGAGAAGCCGAACCACTGGTTGTCGGGCGTGCGCATGTGTGCAGGCAGGCGTTCGGCCAGCACTTTTGATTCGATCGGCTGGAACAGACCCATCTGTTCGGCGCGCCACAGGCGCCCGGCGTCTACGGTGACCAGGACGTCGGCGGGGG
>Ga0105107_10000887_pt1 | contig 19573 bp, 15 predicted proteins | sample PPLLaktember2015_6_FD_79335 | JGI IMG/M metagenome (GOLD analysis project Ga0105107, IMG submission 79335) | Freshwater sediment microbial communities from Prairie Pothole Lake near Jamestown, North Dakota, USA - PPLs Lake P8 Core (1) Depth... | ecosystem: Environmental > Aquatic > Freshwater >... | reverse complement strand
GCCATGGCCAGGTCCCGATACCCGTACGTGTACATGTACGCACGCATGAATCCAGGGATGGGAAGGCGATGCGGGCACCCCTCAACACACATGCCGCAACTGTCACAGTAGAGCCCGCCTTCGGGCGGCCCGTACGCTATCGACGCCCTCTCCTCTTCTGTGAGTTCCAGATCCTGATTGACCCCCGCATTCATCTCGAGCATCTCGTACGAAGTGATACCGGGGATCGCAGTAGTCACGTACGGGTTCTGGAGCACCCATTTCAGAGCCGCCACACAGTTGATGGGGCGTTGCCGGGATTTGTCATAGAAGGCCCCCGCCATGGTTTTCATCGCCACAACGCCGATGCCGGCCTTGCCCGCCCGTTCAATGGACTTCTGCAATGCGTCCCGGTGACCCTGGCGGAAATTGATGGATGTCAGGACGACATCGATTACGCCGCTCTCCACGGCGGCATCAAGCACTTCGGGTTCGCTCTCGTGGGTTGAGACACCGACGCATCGGGTGCGACCCGAATCCTTTGCGGACTGGAGCGCCTCAAGCATGGTCGGGTTCAGCACATCGTCTCGCGAAGATGCACTGTGAAGATAGAGGATATCCACTGTGGCGAGCTGCAACCGGCGGAGACTGATATCTACATTCCGGAGCCAGGCGGCGATTGCCCCTTTCCCTTCTCCGTCCTCGCCTTTCACTTTCGTCGCGATAACAAACGCGTCACGACTGTATTCTTTGAGCACGTTTCCCAGCATCTCTTCGTTGCGGCCTCTCATGTACCCGTGAGCAGTATCCAGGTGCACCAATCCCGCAGCCAGAGCCGCACGGACGAGGCCGGGGCTGTCAGAACGCATGACCCCCATGCTCACAACTGGCAGTTCAATTCCGGTGGCGCCGAGTTTCCGCTTGATCGGCGGCTTCGTGACAGCCGGGGTGTCTTGTGTGCTCGGATAAACCCCGGCGGGCGACCCGGCGGAAAGCAGTGCACCGGAGGCGCCGATGATGGATGACCGGAGAAACGCGCGACGAGAAGTCGTATCCATGAATTACTCTCACGAACGTGGATGTTGATGATCACATCGTCGGATTCAAACAATCGGGGGAGACATTTTCACGTCAGGTCCAAGACGCCGGCGGAGCACCTCCATGATGCTTCCGAGCCCTAGCAGCAGTCCGGCGACAATCACCAGGACGCCGAGGTAAGGCACGAAGGTCAGTACCTGAACGAGGATGATGCCCGCAACGGCGGCAAGGATGAAGCGCCCGGTGCTGCCGGGCATGAATACTCTCTGGCCCACTACGACACCAAGAATCATTTGTGAAAGGTAGAGGAACCAGAAGTAGAGTGTCAGAAGGAACAACCCGAGCGGCAGTCCAATAAATGTCGCGCACAACGCCACCGCGGCAATGGGGGTGAGAAGGAATCCCGCAAAACCCAAGAGGAGGCACCACCATGGATGCAGCCACACCGTCTGTCCGGCGTTTCCGACGGTAGCAGGAGTCAACAATATCAGGACGATGGCGGATACGATCAGACTGAGCGCCCATATGAGCTTGAGCCAAAAACGGATCGGAGAGAGACCAAGGATGAACCCGCGGGTGTCGGGTTTCGTGACCGTTATCTCCACTGTGCCGTCAACCGTGCCGGGGTCAATCTGGGCGCGATCAGCATTCGCGACGACAGCCTGCAATCCACCCTGGATTCGCGCACCGTGAATCGTCGCAATGCCGCCGCCGGAGAATTTCACGTTCCCGCCGACAAGGCCGCTGAGCTGCGCTTCCCCTCCGGTCACCATGACATCATGCTGCACCGATCCCCCTAGGTGGATTTCGCCTCCAGCAGCAAGAAGGCCACCGCCGATCTCTGCGTCCTTTGTGACTTGGAGGCTCCCGCCTGCGATGGAGACGTTTTTGCCGACGGATCCATTGCACTCGATGTTCCCCCCCGCAGCACGCAAATCATCTGTCACGGTGCCGTTGATGCTTATCTTCCCCCCGGCAGCAAGTACGTCGCCGTTCACGGTCCCATCTATCCGTACTGTTCCGCCCGCCACGTAGACATCACCATTGACCGTCCCAAGGATCATCACCTGGTCGCCCGAGGCAAAAAACCACCCCTCGTGCACTTCCTCGGCTGACAAAACAACGCGGCGTTCGGCACCGTCGTTGCCGTTGCCGGATTCGTTGCAGCCGCCGGCTGTCAACAGCACGAGTGCCGTCGGGAGGAGCATTCGGAGAACGCGTTTCATGGATCGCATCCGACTATCGGGGAATGTACAAGTGGCGCTTGATCTTTTGCGTCGGGGTCTTCTGGAACGGTTCCGCCTGTTCGATGATCTTGTGGATGCGGGAATACAACGGGACACGCTCGTTGATTTGCCGCTGAAGGTCGTTCAGCTTGTCGTTGATCATCTTTCGGATATCCGTCTCACTCAGAGAGTGCAGGACCTTCTGGAGTTTTTCGTAGTCCGGGTGAACGAGTGCGACCAGCCGGTTCTGGTGTTCGTACACGACGGACTCGCGCACCGTGTCGAATTCGTTGATGATCGATTCCAGTTCCTCAGGATAGATGTTCTTCCCGCTCGGTCCGAGGATCATGTTCTTGGAACGGCCTTTGATGAATATGTAGCCGTCGGGCTGAATTACACCAAGGTCGCCCGTCTTCAGCCACCCGTCTTCCGTGAAAGCTTCTCGTGTTCTTTCGGGGTCCTTGTAGTACCCGCGCATAACGGTGGGCCCCTTGACCTGGATTTCCCCCTCGCCCGTTGCCGTCCTGGGGTCGGCAATGCGAATCTGCGTCCCCGGGAGCGCCGGACCTGTGGAGCGATACCGTGTGTGTGAAGGATGTGTACCGGCTATGAGCGGCGCCGTCTCGGTCAGCCCATAACCGATGGCATAGGGGAATCTGGCTTCACGGAGGAAGAGCTCAACATCCGCTGCCAGGGGCGCACCACCGATGGCGAAGATGCGTAGTCGCCCGCCGAATGTTCTCAGGAGCTTTCTTCCCGCAATACGGTGGAGGGCCTTGCGGCCCAGCGCGGTGGCGTGCACCATTCGCAGTAGAGCCGTCTTCGTGAGTTCCTGATAGATCTTGGCCTTGTAGATTTTTTCAATGATGAGCGGTACCGACAACATGATGGTCGGCCGCACTTTCTCGAGCGCCGGCAAGAGGACAGCCGCCGTGGGCGGCTTCTGCATATAGTAGACGGATGCACCGACCATGAGCGGCGTCACCAGACCCAGCGTGCACTCGTATGTGTGCGAGAGGGGCAGCACCGACAACAACCGGTCTTCCATCTCAACGGGGACGATCTTCAATAGTGCAAACGCATCGGCAACGATGTTCCCGTGCGTCAGCATCACACCCTTCGAATGCCCTGTCGTGCCTGAGGTGTACATGATCACCGCCAGATCGTCCGCCGCGGGGGCGGAGACCGGCGACCCGGAGGCGGCATCGTCAAGAAGGACCGTCGGCCGGCCGTCGGGCGAGGACGCAACCGAGGCGGCAGGAGTTCCGGGGGCGACATGGGTAAAGTCATCGAGCAGAACAACCGGGCCCGTTTCCTGGGGGGTGAGATCCAGCACCTTTTCGTACAACCGTGACGACACAAACACCGCCCGCACTTCGGCGTGACGGATGATGCGACCGACGTCGGCTGCCGGGAAATCCGGAAGGACGGGCACCGCCACCGCCCCCATTTGGGTGATCCCGAAATACGTCATCCCCCACTGAGGGGAATTCTCCCCGAGAATGGCGACGCGGTCTCCCGGCTGTACACCCACCGAGGTGAGATATGCAGAGAGCTGGCGTGACCGGCGGAGGATGATATCATACGAGTAATTCTCACCCTCGATTGTGGCCAGGGCAAGCCTGGTCGGGTACGCCTTCGCAGTTCGCTCAATCAACGCGCGCAGCGTTTCGGGCATACTTGCAGTCAGAGAAGTAGGCATGGTTATAAGATACCAAGATCGGGAAAAATGGTCAAGCGGACTTTGGGATTCCTCTACAGAGACTTCAGCCAATCACCGGCAAACGACCGTGCGGCCTCGGTGGCCGCTTTGCCCGCGCGGAATGCAAGCTTCCACTCACTGCTTTTGTTCTCATAATCCGGATTGGTAAACACCATTTGCTTGCCTTTTTGCTCCAATTGCGCGTCAAAATCAACATTCTTGGTTTTCTCGAGAAATCGTTCGAGCCGCCGGCGGATGAGCGGCCGCGGATCACCCACCGGGTTCTCACGCTCGAATGCCGCCAGCTTCTCTTCATAGGTCTTTTTCGCGGCGGCGTTCATCTCAACGATCATCTTTTCCATCGCCGCATCCTGCGACTTGTCCATCCCCTCCATCTGTTTCAGTGAGGATTTCAACGCAGTAAGGACATCGTTGAAAATCCCCTTTTGCGACGCCGGCGCTTCTGCGGCATTCTTCTGCGTCTCGGCAATTTGCTTCTTGACCTGCGCGATCTGTTCGGCGCGGGATTCCGCAATTGAGGGTGTCAACTCCGGAGCTGCGGGTTTGTGCCCTTCGCGATAGGTCTCATACCACGCCTTGAATGCCGCGCTGGCTGTGAAAGTCCGCGCAAACCCCCCCGCCGCGCGGACAACCACCGCCCGCTTCGCAGGGGGAATGCGCGCGCACGCCGGAGGAAAATAGAAGTTTCCGGTGGCTATGTTGTCCTGCACAAATCCCTCTACCCCGCGCATCGTCGTCTTCATTTCGGCCAGATAGTCCTCAATCCCCGCGCCGAGGGTGGTCAGCAATACGGCAAGCGCGGCAATTATTCGCATGGCAGTCATGGGTTGTTCCTTACGGGTAGTGGGCAGAGAAGACCGAACGAAAATACGACTTCCCGATCAAAGATACCACAAGAAAGGAACCGGCTTACCATACTGTCACGCTGGATGGATCCGGCCTGGTGAGTGGACTGCAAGTGCACAGGTTGAGGAACGGCCAGGGCTCTCTCGAACGGAGGATGATGCTTGCGAGAGAGGTTACCCGAACCTCCCCGTCACGTAGTCCTCGGTCTGTTCTTTCGCCGGTGACGTGAAGATTTTCCGGGTCTCATCGAATTCAATGAGCTCCCCCATGTAGAAGAATGCGGTGAAGTCGCTTACACGCGCCGCCTGTTGCATGTTGTGTGTGACAATGACAATCGTGTAGCTTTTCTTCAGTTCATAAATCAGCTCTTCGATCTTGGCAGTGGCAATCGGGTCGAGAGCGCTCGCCGGCTCGTCCATCAAGAGCACATCCGGATCAACCGCAAGGGCACGGGCAATGCAGAGACGCTGCTGCTGTCCTCCAGACAGCGCGAAAGCACTCTTCGTGAGATCGTCCTTCACTTCATCCCAAAGCGCCGATCTTTTCAGTGTTCCTTCGACGATCTCCTCCAGGCGGCGCCGATCGCGGACACCGTTGATTCTGGGACCGTATGCCACGTTGTCGAAAATCGATTTCGGAAACGGATTGGATTTCTGGAAGATCATACCAACGCGCTTCCGGAGTTCCACCACGTCAACACTCCTGTCATACACATTGACATCGTCCACCAACACACGGCCTTCGATGCTGACATCTCCGATCAGGTCGTTCATGCGATTCAACGTCCGGAGGAATGTCGATTTCCCGCAGCCTGACGGTCCGATGAGCGCAGTCACCTTGTGGGCGGGCATGTCAAGCGAAATGTCGTGCAGCGCCCGCTTGTGACCATAGGAGAGGCTCAGATTTCGAACGGAGATCTTGTGCGGTGCTTTGCCATTCAGATTGTGCATGGCGAAACCCTACCCTATCTTCCGGGCGCGTATACGGGCCCGAAGGAATATTGCTGAGAAATTGAGACAGAATGTCAGGAGGAGCAGGACCAGTGTCGTCGCGTATTGAATTCCCTGCGTGGCATCGACATTCGTGGACTGCGTCGCCATAATGTACACATGGTAGCCTAACTCCATGAACTGGTCCGACAACGCGCCGGGGAGCTGAGGGAGAAAATAGGCCGCTCCGGTGAAAAGAATCGGGGCCACCTCCCCCGCTCCCCTGCTCACGGCGAGTACTCCCCCTGTCAGGATGCCGGTTGTGGAGTTCGGTAGGACGACGTGCCAGATGGTTTGCCACTTGGTAGCACCCAGCGCCAGACTTGCCGCTCGCAATTCCCGCGGCACCGTTCGAATCGCCTCTTCCACAGACACGATGACCACGGGCAATGTCAGCAGGGCCATCGTCATGCTCGCCCAGAGCAGATTGGGCTGGGCCCACTTCATAACCGTTCCGCCGCTGACAATGTTGTCGATCCCCCCTCCGACAAACTGCACGAAGAACCCGAGACCGAAGAGGCCGAATACGATTGCCGGCACACCGGCCAATGTATTCACGGCGAACCGGATGAGCCGGGCAAGCCACGAGCGCGGGCTCGCATATTCACTCAAGTAAATTGCCGTGATCGTCCCCACCGGCACCCCGGCGATCGACATAATGAGTACCAGCAGGGCGGTCCCGGCAATAGCCGGGAATATTCCCCCCGCCGTCATTCCTTCCGTCGGTGAATCAGTGATGAATTCCCATGACATGACGTCCCATCCCCCGATGACGATCGTCGCCATGATGTACAGCACGAGAACGACAATACCCACCGCAGCCAACCCGGTCCCACCCACGACTGAAGCCCCGATGATTCTTCGCTTGAACGTCATGATCAGTCGCCTCGAAAACGTTTAAGCAATCGCTGGCGGATGAACAACTCCGCTCCTGCATTCAGGACGAAGGTGAACAGAAACAGCAGTGCTCCCAGGAAGAAGAGTACCGTATAGTGCGTATCCCCAAACACCACCTCCGCCATTTCGGCGCCTATCGTTGCCGACATCGTGCGCACCGGCTCCACCGGGTTGAGCGAGAACAGGGCGGCATTGCCGGTTGCCATCAACACAATCATCGTCTCTCCGAAGGCCCTCCCAAACCCGAGTACGACGGCGGCGAAGACGCCGGGCGTCGCGGCCGGGAGTGTGACAAAAAATGCGGTCTGCCATTCGGTGGCTCCCAGGGCCAGGCTGGCCTCTTTCATGTAAGAGGGAACAGCCGTCAGGGCGTCTTCGGCGACGGTGTAGACGATGGGAATGACCGCAAGTGACATCGCGACTCCCCCCACGAACGCATTCAGGCGGTACTGGTACCCGAACAGATTCTGGAACATTGTGGCCAGGACCATAAGCGCGAAAAAACCGATGACGACGGAGGGAAAACCGGCGAGAATTTCAATGGCCGGTTTCAGGGTCTCCTTCGCCCACTTCGGCGCAAACGAGGAGGTAAAGAGCGCCGCAAGGATGGCCACCGGAGCGGCGATCAGGATCGCAATGATCGTCGTCTTCAGCGATCCCAGCACGAGCGGCAACAGACCGTATTGCGGTCGCGCAGAGACCGGTTGCCACGACGTCGAAAGCAGATTCTGAGCGGTGACTCCTCCCTCCGCACCGGCTGTCTCCGAACGCATGGATCGTTCCTGTCCCTGCGCCATGCCCGACGTCTGGTTCCCCACAACTTCCTCACCATAGGTCTCAATCGGTTCTTCATCCATCGCCAATGACTGAACCTCCGGCGGAAAAAGGATCGGGAAAGCTTCGCGAAACACAAAAACAAAAATCAGGGCAATGGTCGCAAGCGAGACGACCGCCACCGCGGTGATGATCTTTTCGGCGAAGAACTCATCGGGCCTGAAACGCTTCCGGAGATCCCCGGGAGCCAAACGTCTTCGGCCGGACTGCTCACTTCCGGCCGGCGCCGTTGGGATCGCCGCGGACTCGACCGCGGCTTGTTGAAAGACCGTTGCGTTGCGGTCAAGCCGCAACGCAACGTCAGATGCAGCGTTCATGTGTGACCCTTTTTTTCCATGGCCGGCTCCCTAGCGAATCGGGAAATACCCCACTTCGGTCACGATCTTCTGCCCCTCCTCGCTAAGTATCCAGTCGATGAATCCCTTGAGTGCGCCGGTCGGACGATTCCGGACATACATGTAGAGATACCTGCTGATAGGGTAGTCGCCCGACTTGATGTTCTCCAGTGTGGGTGCATACCCGGCGGCAGAGGCATCTTTCTTCACCTTCAACTCCCGGATCCCCTTGCCATACGCGGCTCCGCCGTATCCAATGCCCGACTTGTCCTTCCCCACCGCATTCACGACCGCCGCGGTTCCTGGCATGGTCTGCATCGCTGCCGTGAAATCCTCTCCCAAGAGCACGTTGTCCTTGAAGTACACGTATGTCCCCGAGTTGTTCTCACGGCCGTACACGATAATCTTTGCATTGGGCCCGCCAACCTCCCTCCAGTTGGTGATTTTCCCCGTATAGATGTCCTTCAGCTGCCCAAGGCTGAGCTCCTGGATGGGACCTTCCGCATTGACGTAGACGGAAAGCCCATCGAGCGCACTCTTGATCTCAACTCCCCGCGTGCCATATCGCTGCTTCAGTTTGTCGATTTCACTCCTCTTCATCGGACGGGAAGCATTGCATATGTCTGTCGACCCGTTGATAAGGGCGGAGATACCCGTGCCCGATCCGCCACCGGTCACCTGAACGACCACATCCTGATGCGTGGCCATGTACTTCTCCGCCCAGCGTTGGGCAAGGATGACCATGGTATCGGACCCCTTGACCGTGATCTTTTCTTCGCCCAGGGCCGCCGACTGGACAAACATGGCGAGTGCAATCATACTCAATGCTAGCTTTTTCATGGCGCTGTTCCCGTATTTGATGTGAGCCAATGCTGTTCTTAGAACCTGTACTGCGTGCGGAATGTCAACACATTGTCGCGCGCGTTGTCGACGTATGGGGAGAGCGACGACGAAGCACCCGTGATCCCCGTGAGCTCTTCGTTGCTGACTATTTCATAGTACAGCATGAATTTCACATTGTCGTCCCAGTAGTGCACAAGACCAAAGCCCAGCGTAGAGAATTTGATGTCCGTTACGGTCAACCCGCCAGCCCCGACGGTGTTGCCGGACTGAAAATCGGCCGCCGCCACTTTGGTGTTCGGATCATACGCATCGTACTTCACGACAATCTGGTTCCGGTCGCCGAGATTCTGTACGTAGTACACGTAGAACCCGGAGAATTCCCTGCGATATATGCCCGTTGCCGGCTGCGTCGAAGGGCTGGTGGTGCTGCTGGAAGTGCCCGGCTGCTTCCCTGCGACGTACTCGCCGCGCACTATTGCGCCGCCGATCGACGGTACGTCCAGGTAGACTTGCGCGTCAACACCAACATAGGTGCGTCCAACCGGCGCGCTGACATTCGTGCCGACCGAATCTACGACAAAGCCCGGGCTCCCGTTTGCCAGCGCTCCCATTGTGTAGAGGTATTTCGTGTTGTTGCGCACGCTTCCGACATACCCCGAGACGCCTACATCAAGCGCGGCATTCATGTCCCCAAGCGGGATCTGGGCGGCAATGTGACCTATGAGGTCCTTGTTGCTGTCGTAATCGTTGGCCGACGGTCCGGACCCGTTGAACACCCCGACATCTGCACGCAGGAAGCTCAGGGGACCCGATTGCGGAGCGTAAAATACCTTGGCACCGAGTTCACGCTCGCCTGGAAACAGCGTCTGGTAGACCCGGGAGCGCTCCGGGGTTTCGCGACTGCTTGAGGAATATGAAATTTCGTAGCCGAACGGACGGTCGAAGACTCCCGCCTGCAGGCCGAACGAGTTCGTCCAGGGCTCGGTGACCGAAAGATAAGCGTCCTTCAAGACCACACCGGTCTGAATGGCGTCAATCTGCACGACGAACTGTGTGATCACATTGTCATAGGTCACCTTTACTCTCCCCCTGCGCACCTGGAACACGTTCTTGACGTTTCCCCCAAACTGGCCGCCGGAGAAATTACCGATAGGGTAGGCAGTGTTCATCAAGTCGGTGGAGCGCCATTGCGTCTGCACATAGCCGGAGACTTTGATCTTCCGCAGTGCATCCACGAAGCCGCGGTACTCCATCGCGGATTCACTTAATCCCTGTACTGCCCCCTTTACCTCCTCAAGCTCTCCCTTCGTTGCAGCCTGCTCCTGATCACCGGCAATTTCCTGAGCACCGGATTGCTCCTGGTTGCCTGCCACCTCCTGAGCCCCTGCCTGTTCCTGGGGATCGGTCAGTTCTCGAGTTCCGGTCCGTTCCTGCGCACCAGTGGGCGGGTGGGCAATAGCGCACACGGCAACTAGTGTGAATAGCGCTCCTCTCAATGGTATCCTTCACAGTGGTAGAATGTCTTGCCACAGCTATCTCTGATGGTACCAAGATAGTATCTCAGCATTGCCCTATTGTGAAGTTGATGTTAAGAAACTGTTAAGTCGCGGATGCGTGCCGACATCTTTACATGAGGGGGTGATTGGGTGCAGGTGGATGGAATGACAAAAGGACGATTGAGGGGGGTCAGGAATTTTCCGCCGAAGGCTTGAACATGAGCCGGAAAGTCGCGGGCGACGGCACGACTTCCATCGTTGCGTCAAGCTGTGCCGCAAGCATCTGCACAATCTGCAGTCCGAGTCCGTCCGAACGCTCGAGGGTGAAATCGACGGGAAGACCCACACCGCTGTCCGACACTTCGAGCGTGACAGTCCCATGTTCGCGCCGGAGCAGAACTGAGATGGTTCCCTGTGTCCGGCCGGAAAAACCATGTTTGAACGCGTTGGTCACAAGTTCGTTGACAATGAGCCCCAAGGGAGCGGCGTTTTTCACATGAAGGACGACAGGGTCGCATCGTACGTCGAGAACTATGGCTTCGTTGCGGGGACCGAAAGACCCTGCGACGGATGTGATCACCTGACTGAGGTATTCGGGAACCCGGACCCGGTTCATCTCGCCCGACTTGGAGAGAAGTTCATACAGCTTGGCAACAGATGTCACCCGGTTCCTGACCCGTTCAAGACTCTCGCGCGTGGCGCGTTCCGCCGCATGATCAGATTCCAGTGACACAAGGCTCGCAATCACCATCAGACTGTTCTTGATGCGGTGGCGCAGCTCGCACAGCAAGGCCTCTTTTTCGGCCAGTGCGGCCTCCAGCGCCTGCAGCTCATTCGCCGTCTTCAGGCCCAGGGATGTAGACGACCGGGCGCGCACCCGTCGGGGGGTGCGCTTGACTGGCTTCGACTGCAGTCTCGTGCCCCTGCGTCGCGCCGTATTGTTTTTCCCAACCCTCACCGGACCTCCGCTTGATAGAGGAAGATAGGTTTGAATGATGAAACGGACGTTGACGACAGTCACAGGACGGGAAAGTTACTGAGGTCTATACATTACACCGACACGCGATGCAATCGAAGAAAAGAACGCCGAACACCATGCAAGGGGAGGAAGATGAACGCCGTAAGGGGGCCCAGGGTGAATGGTTTGGAGCGTCAGGGGGCGCTTATCCCCTTGCTATGACCTGCCCCAGGATGGCCAGCTCTTCTTTCAATGCGTGGAGATGAGGCGAGCTCTCCCCGCTCCTGTTTTCCTTCCCGAGCTGCTCCAGTTTTTCCGACTCGTCGACCACGCGCCGTGCGCACATGCTCCCAGAGACGCCTTTGAGGGCATGCGCCGATCGGCGTAACGCCGCGCTATCGGAGCGCGTAACTGCCTGTTCAATCTCCTGCAGCAAGGCCGGGACCGACTCGAGGAATTTTGTCGACAGCAGTTGCACCAGGTCCTCGTCGCCCATGCACTGTTCCAGGAGCGCACCCCGGTCGAATACCTGCGTCTCGATACGCGACATTTCGAGGCGCCCGATGACGGCACTCAGTGCGCTCGCATCGATCGGTTTCGTCACATAGCCGTCCATACCTGCGGCCAGACACTCGTGCCGGCAGTCCTGTGTCGCATGCGCGGTCATCGCGACAATCGGTGTCCGGGCGCTCCGTTCTCGTTCGAGAGCACGAATGGCCGTCGTCGCCTCAAACCCATCCATCAGCGGCATCTGTATATCCATCAGAACGAGATCGAACGACTCTGCCATGTACGCATCCACCGCCTCCCGGCCGTTACGAGCAAGCATCACGGTGTGCCCCATTCGCTCGAGGAGCCCTTCTGCCACAAGCTGGTTCACCTGTTGATCTTCGGCCAGCAGGATGTGCATCGGGTGCGGCCCACGCGGTATCAAACCGTCAGCCGTGACACCGGTCTCGCCAAGCGCCGGCTGCTGCCTCTCCTCCCCGCGGCGAAGGGCAGAGAGCAAATCCGAAGAGAGGATGGGTTTTGTGAGAAATGACGTGACGCCGGCTTCGCGCAGCTTGTCGTCAACTCCATCCCGGGTGACCGTTGTCATCGCGATGACGGTGAGATCGCGCAGCGAAGGAGTGGCACGAATGGCACCAACGCAACCCGCTGCTCCTGGAAGAGAGGAATCAATCAGCAAAAGCGCGTAGGGCACGGCATGTTCCGCCGCTCGTCGCAGCTCCTCTGGAACCGCATCTGCGTCCATCGAAGCCTGCGTGTCCATCCGCCAGGAAATGAGCATGCTCAGCACACTTCCGAGCGTGGTGGTATTGGCGCAGGCCACAAGTGCACGCTGCCCGTCAAGCGCGCCCCGCTCTGCTTCGAAATCGTCTTCCTCGCTCTGGGCGGACACTTCACATCGTACGGAGAAATGGAATGTACTGCCGATCCCCGGTGTACTTGTCACCTCGAGCGCCCCTCCCATCAACCCCACGAGTTTGGAGGATAGCGTCAGCCCCAGCCCGGTACCGCCCAACAGACGCGTGGACGCAGTGTCGGCCTGTGAGAATGCCTGGAACAGCGCATGTTGCTGTTCCCGGGGAATGCCGATCCCGGTGTCTCGTACGGCGAAATAGAGCGTGACGCTGTCCGGGGCCCGGTTGACGAGGTCAACTGTGACCGCCACTTCACCGGTACTCGTGAACTTGATTGCGTTGTCGATGAGATTCGAGAGAACCTGCATGAGACGGCCGGGGTCGCTCACAACCATCGCCGGGATATCCTGGTCGATGTGGCATGTCAGCTCCAGGCCCTTCTGGCTCGCCCCGAGTGCAAACATGCGCACTGTCGCACCGAGGGCGTCACGCAGGCGGAATGGGGCGCGATCAAGTTCAAGACTGCCGGACTCGATTCTCGAGAAGTCGAGAATGTCGTTGAGGATGCGCATGAGACTCTCGGCCGAAGTCCGTGCAGTCTGGAGATAGTTGTGCTGCTCATTGGTCAGCGATGTGCCGAGCACAAGATCCGTCATGCCGATTATGCCGTTCATCGGCGTGCGGATTTCATAACTCATATTCGCCAGAAGTTTGCTCTTCGCCTTCGAGGCCGCCTCGGCCCGCAGTTTTGCCGCAGCCAGTTCCTCGGTTGTCCGCTTCAGATGCTCCTCCGCCCGCGCCCGGACGATGACCGCACTGATGCTCGCCGCCGCTGCGACAAGAATGGATATCTCACTCTCCGTCCAGACCCGCTCCCGAGTGTATTCATCCAGCTCGGCAAAACCCCAGAATGTGTCATTCAGAAATATGGGGACAACAAGGGTGGACGCAATCCCGCGCGGACGGAGAAAGGCCTGTTCATTGTCGGGAAATGACTGCAGGTTGCCCTGGATGGTTTCACCCCTGCGCAACACATCATGCCAGCGTACCAACAGCGGCGCATAAGGAACATTCTGACGCGACGGATCGTCAGTGCGCGCCACCGAATCCCCGCTGAACCACTCGAAGCACTCGCTGAGAGCCGGCTCACCTGTATCGTAGTGGGGATGATTCTCGTACACATGCACACGGTCCACGCCCGTTGCTCGCCCGATCAACCCCAGCGCCGTGCCAATGCTTTCCCGGTAGTCTGGGCTCCGCAACAAAACACTCATTGCCTCGCCGACGGCGTCAAGAATGCAGTCACGCTTTTCCAGTTCGAACTGGGCGACCTTACGGTCGGTGATATCATAACCCGTCCCGAGCACTGCCGGCGCCCCCTCGTGCTCGAAAGCTCCGAGGCTGAAATCCAACCAACGAACTTCCCCCGCCTTCGTGAGGATTCTGAACTCACAACGATCACCCGCTGGACCCCCTCCCAACCGGTCGTTGACTGCTTCCCTCGCCCCTTTCCGGTCGTCCGGATGCACAATGTCTTCAATCGACATCGCACAAAGCTCTTCCGGTGAGTAGCCCGTCAGCTCAGCGGCCCGGCTATTCACAAACAGAAATCGTTTCTGATCCAGCACGGTAATCGATGCAGGTGTTGTATCGATTAATGAACGCAGGTTGGTTTCGCTTCGGTGGAGCGCCTGGGAGGCGGCTTGGAGCAGGTTGGCCTCACGTCGCCTTGTCCGCGCATTCTTCCAGAGCACGAAGGCAAGCGAGACAAACAGTATGACAATAGCGAGCGCCATTATGGGTGCAACGCTCCAGAGAGCAATCAGGCCAAATGCTATAGGTACAGACTGGAATTTGGAGAACATGCTCGACCGGATAGCTATTGCCAAAAAAGCCTCGAAATCCGTGCCAGCTAGGTGCCTGCCAAAAGTTTGGCCTTTCCGCCCAGGATTCCGCACGTACTGGTTGGATTTCTCCATATGGCGAATAATAGCCACAACCTATTTTCCACTCCATTTGAGACCTTGTTGTCACTCGTCTCGCCTATACGCATCCTGAAGCAACGACCTGCGAGTTGAACGCACTCCGTTGGTCACAAAGGACGCTTTTCGATACACTCGTGGAAAGGCTTGTCACCAGGCTCGTGGTTGAGCTTATCACCGTTTATCACCCATCCTCAAGGAGGTACCATGCGGAATTGTAGAAAGTCTCCTGCGGTCTTACTGTGCCTTGTCGTAGCTGTGCTTCTCAACAAGGAATTTACACTTGCCGGAGAGACCAAAATTCCCGTCACGACATCTTCCTCCGAAGCAAGAGGCTTATTTTTGAAAGGAAGGGAACTCGTGGATAACCTGCGCCTCACTGATGCGCATCCGTTCTTCCGGAAGGCACTGGCACTCGACTCCGGTTTCGCGCTCGCACACCTGTATCTCGCCCAGACCGCGGGGACACCGAAGGAGTTCTTTGCCGACCTCGAGAAGGCTGCAAGCCACGCCGACAAAGTGACAGAAGCGGAGAGGCTCTGGATATTCGGTGTCCGCTCCGGCGCCTATGGCGAGATCGCGAAACAGCGGGAGAATTTTTCGCGGCTCGTCGAGTTGTATCCCGGCGATGAGCGCGCTCATATGCTCCTGGGCATCTCTCACTTCGGGGTGCAGGAGTATGACGAGGCGGCAAAACTGCTGCAGCGGGCAACAGAGATTTCTCCGACGTTCGCCCCCGCATACAATCAGCTCGGATATGCGTATCGATTTCTTGGCAGGACGGAGAAAGCGGAAACCGTGTTCAGGAAATACACTGAACTCATTCCTGGCGACCCGAATCCTTACGATTCGTACGCCGAGCTTCTGCTCAAAATTGGCCGGTTTGCTGATGCCATTGCACAGTACGAGAAGGCGCTTGCCGTCAACAACCATTTCGCCAATTCGTACGCCGGCATTGCGTCAGCGTTGATCTACCAGGGGAAGCACGCCGAGGCGCTGGTGACGCTTGGCAAAGCCCTGTCTCTGGCCCGGAACGATGGCGAAAAGCGGGCCGCGCTCTTCTCCCGGGCAGTGGTTTTTGCCGACAGGGGTGATCTCACTCTCGCAATGAAGGAGATGGAAAAGCAGTATGCACTTGGAAAACAAACGGGCGATGTTGCTGCAATGGCGGGAGACCTGGTGTTCATGGGGAACATCCTTCTCGAGCAGGGAGACGCCGGCGGCGCCGTTAAGAATTTCGACAGGGCAAATGCGATGATTCAGGAATCAAAACTCGCAACGGCAGTAAAAGAGAACAATGCGATGCTTCACGCCTACAACACGGCACGGGCCGCGATCGCGGGGCACGATCTCGCAACGGCCCGAACCCAGGCCGGCCGGTTTCGCGAGGGAGTGGCTTTAAAGAAGAATCAGAATCAAACCCGTCTCGTACACGAACTCGACGGCATGGTCGCGTTGGAGGAGAAGCGGTACGACGACGCCGTGACAGAATTGCTGCAAGCCAACTTGCAGAATCCCTACAATCTGTACCGTCTCGCCCTGGCCCATGAATCCCGGGGAGACACCGGGGCTGCCGCAACCACGTTGGAACAGGCGGCACGGTTCAACAGCCTTCCGGCCCTGAATTACGCTTTCATTCGCGGAAAAGCAGAGCAGAAGCTTACCAGGATGTGACGTCGCCGGGAAAGCAGCCATCAGGGCGGGCGGGGAAAAAAGCACGAGCCGGCTTGACGATCCGGCTCGTGCAATTATTGGATGGTCCGGTTTACGCGACGGATTTGCGCACCTCGGGGAGACGCCCGGCAGACCCAAGCTTCTGGGACTTGTGTGCGATGAATGCGGCGTACTCCTTCACGAAAACCTCCCCAGGTTTACGGAAATCAAAGTTCTCAGGCACATCGCGGAAACTCTCGCGATGTACGCGCGTCCACACCAACCGCCCATCCGTGTCGATGTTCACTTTCGTCACACCAAGCGATGCCGCGCGGACAAATTCGTTTTCGTCAACCCCACACGCCGACGGATCAAGTTTACCCCCCGCAGCATTGATTCGACGCACTTCCTCCACAGGGACCGAACTCGAGCCGTGCATGACCAAAGGCACGCCCGGCAGAAGTTTCTGTATCCCCTCGATGACATCAAAGTGCAGTGACTGGTGCCCCTTGAACTTGTAGGCCCCATGGCTTGTGCCGATCGCGACAGCCAGGCTGTCACAACCCGATTTCTTCACGAACTCCGTCGCCTCCTTGGGATTTGTGAGGCGTGCATTCTTCTCATCGACCTTTATGTCTTCTTCCACACCACCCAGCTGACCGAGCTCGGCTTCCACCGAGATGCCGCGGGCATGCGCGCGATCAACCACCCGCCGGGTCGTCGCAATGTTCCCTTCAAAGGGTTCATGAGATGCATCGATCATCACGGAGGAGTAAAACCCGGATTCAATGCAGTCATAGCAGGTCTTCTCGTCGCCATGATCAAGATGGACGGCAAAAATGGCGTCCGGGAACATTTTCTCCGCAGCGCGTATGATGGCTTCGATCATCGGGATGCCAGCATATTTCCGTGAACCCTTCGAAATCTGGACAATAAAAGGCGCCTGGGCATCCAGGTGTCCCTGGAAAAGACCAAGCGACTGTTCCATGTTGTTAATATTGTATGCACCGACGGCGTATTTGCCGTAGGCGAGTTTGAACAAGGCGGATGTGGTGACAATCATATGCCATAGCTCCCGTGGAAAATTTGCTCGATTTGACCGGATCTGGGGAATACTCTATAGCAAAATGTACCATGATTGTGCCCCATTGTCAATCATCATTCCACCCTGAACAACTCCCTCCTCCCTTCGATCACAAGATCGTGGTAGCCATTGAGGCCGCCGGCAATGCGAGGGTCGGTCTGCGACCTTCGCATCCCTTCGGAAAGATCGTCCACACTCTTGACATCTTGTTCGATCACCACGGTCCAGTAAGACTCGCCGCTGACGTCCGTGTATATCCGGACATTCTCGATGCCATATTCCTTCATCAAGGGAACGACTTGCTTGAAGAGTTTCACAAGCTCCTTGGCCTTACCGGGCTTGCAGTGCATTATTTCGCGGGCCATGGACATGGTGGATGCCTACTTCTTATGGAACGATGCGATCTGATCCCTCGTGAATTTGTTCAATCGGACGACCTTCGCATCCGCAAATGAGGTGGGCAGCATCTCTTTCACTGACGCTTCGTCTTTCCCTTCCAGAATGACATAGCAGGTGTGATCACCAGCCATGCATCCCCAATCACATTTCTCCAGAAACTTCCCTTCAACCTTGCTGGCCTCTTCGAGTGCCTTTACGCACTCTGCCTCCGTATGAGGTGCAGTAATCATATACCGCTCCTTCGCCGGCGGCGAGGCCATTGCTGATGAAAGCAAAGACACGATAGCCCCCGTGAGGAGGACGAGACCGGCAAGCCGGCGAACATTTCGATTACGCATGGCTGTACTCCTTGAATAATATGAGTGAGGATAGGCTCTGGCTGGCGAACCAATTCTAATCTATTTGCCCGCTGCCTGGAAATCTTGCACGATGCCGCTGTTTTATTTGTACAAACCTGCTACGTGCGGAGGAAGGAATGTTCGTCGAGTGTAACGGCGCGATGCAACGCGCATGCAGCGCAGTGAGCCGCATCGACATCAACGACAGTGGGCCTGACACAGCGGGAGGACATGCAGGTGAGAACCCGCACCGTGCCCCGGAATTGCTTCAGCACCGAGGGACGCATACCCGTCAGCTGGATGAACTTTCGAGTGAAGTGGGAGGCATCGGTGAAACCGGTTTCCAGGGCGGCATGGGTGAGTGGCGAACCTCTGAGAATCATCTCGAGCGCCGCATGTACCCGCTGGTGAAGTATGTACTGGCGCAACGGGAGGCCCAGTTGCTCCTTGAACAGGTGAAGGAAGCGATCGCCAGAGAGGTACACCTGACTCGCGAGGTCCGCCAGGGAGATATGCTCCGGAAGACATTCCTGAATCTTCTCCAGTACGGTCAACAATCGCTCATCGATCCGCCCTGTATAGCTTTTCAGCCCCGTCAGATCATCGATGAGTTCCTCGAGAACTGCAAACACCCGTGCACATGAGGGTTCGTCCCGGAGCGTACCTTCGAAGAATTTGCGAAAACGACCGATGTAGCCATCGTCGAGGAGTCGCATCTGCTGTCCCTGCAAATACCCGTCCGACTTCCCCGGATTCTTTCTTGCTTCAGGGATTGCGAGCAGCGTTGCATGCGGGCCGGAGAACTCTCTTAGTTGATGCGAAACACCCGGCGCGATGGCAACGGCAGAGGTCTTCACCCACTCCGTCGTCGACGTCCTGAAGAGGAAGGGTCGTGAAAGGGAAAGCGTGATTTGCAGCGTGGCGTGGCGGTGCATCGCCTGGTCGAGATGAGGTCCCACGAAAATGGATCTGCCGATTCCCAGATAGAGCACCGACATGATCTGCACCGTGACAGGTTGTTAAGGAACGGCCCCCCGATACCGGACAGCTTCGGAAATCCACGAGGAAAGGGAGTGCAACTAAACGATTTCAGCGTCGATGGACAACCTGGCGTAGAAGAATCAACGACTGCGGAGGGTCAAATGTTCCCTCGGGCGACCGGCCATCTCTCGCCGATGGGGCGGCCGCTCATGGACCTGCAACCTCGAACCTCCCCTCTATCCCCTCGGCGGCATTGGGCCCGACGTAGACCGTGAACATGCCGGGTTCCACATGAGGTTGATTGTCAATTCCGGTGAATGCAAGATCTGCCGCAGGTAACGCCAGCGACACCCGCGTCAGCTGACCGGGTTCAAGATGAATGCGTTTGTAGGCTTTGAGCTCCCGCACCGGCCTCGTGACACTTCCCACTTCATCGCGCACATAGAGCTGGACAACTTCCTCCGAAGCCCTGGTCCCGGTGTTTTTGAGCGAGATCTGCACCGCAATCGTGTCCGTGGCCTTGACTTTCGGCGTGATGACGGTGAGATCGGAATAGGCGAACGATGTGTATGTCAAACCGAAACCAAACGGGTAGAGCGGCGAGGATG
>Ga0105107_10000885_pt1 | contig 19578 bp, 18 predicted proteins | sample PPLLaktember2015_6_FD_79335 | JGI IMG/M metagenome (GOLD analysis project Ga0105107, IMG submission 79335) | Freshwater sediment microbial communities from Prairie Pothole Lake near Jamestown, North Dakota, USA - PPLs Lake P8 Core (1) Depth... | ecosystem: Environmental > Aquatic > Freshwater >... | reverse complement strand
GCGGCGGCGGTTGCGTCGTCGCGCGCGGTGGCGCGCCCGACCTCGTGCTGCCGCCCCTCGCGCTCTGGGCAGCGAGCCACCTCATCTTGCGCAGCCGCGCCGCACATGGGCCTCGCCGCACGGCTCGCGCGTGATCCGCAATTCGCGGCGGCGGCGCTCGTCGCGCCGGCGGTGTGGCTCGCGCTCTACGCGCTCGCGCACCCTTCCGTCGATCCCGGGTGGGCGTTCGCCGATCCGCTCCGCTTTGCGAGCCTTGCGATCGCGTGGCCGCTCCTCGAGGAGCTCGTGTTCCGGGGCGCGCTCCAGCCATGGCTCGCCCGCACCGCGTGGGGCGCGCGCGAGAACTGGGGCATCACGACTGCGAACGTCGTGACGAGCGTGCTCTTCGCCAGCGCGCATCTCGCGGCGCACGACCCGGCCCTGGCCGCGGCGACGTTCTTCCCCTCGCTCGTCTTCGGCTACTTCCGCGACCGCTACGGCTCGATCTGGCCGGGGGCAGCGCTGCACATTCTCTACAACGCGGGCTGGTTCCTCCTCGCCGGCGCCTGAAATCCCTCACGCCGGGCAGCCGTCGGGCGCGCCGGCCGTGCCAAACTGCGTGGACGCACAGCCGCAGCCGGGAGTAGCCTCTCTCGTAGGTCGAGTCCCCGATGTCCGTTCCGTTCCCGCGCTGGCTCAAGTACACGCTTGCCGTCGTCGCTGGCATATTCGTCGCGGCGCTGGTCGGCATCGTCGTCCTCGCGTACACGATCGACCTCGGAAAGTACGCAAAGCTCGCGACCGACGAGGTGAAAGCGGTGACCGGGCGTGAGTTGCGGATCCGCGGCAAGCTCGACATAAAACTTTTCCCCCGCCTCGCGCTGGTGGCCGAGGACGTGTCCTTCGCGAACGCGCCGTGGGGCTCCCGCCCCGACATGGCGCGCGTCAAGCGCCTGGAAGGCAGCGTCGCGCTGCTGCCGCTGCTGCGCAAGCAAGTCGAGATCACGCGCCTCGTGCTCGTCGAGCCTGACGTGCTGCTCGAGACCGACGCGAAAGGCGTCGGCAACTGGGTCTTCAAACCGCTGGCAGCGGCGAAGCCTGGCGCAAGCGGCGAGTCGGGCGGCGTGGAGGTCGACCTGCACGGCGCCGAGATCGAACGCGGCCAGCTCGTGTGGCGCGACGGGGCGAAGAAGGAGACGGTGCGCCTCGCGATCCAGCGCCTGCGTCTCGACCGCAAGACGCTCAGCGACGCGCTGAACGTCGATCTCACTGCCGCATTCCGCGACCAGCCGTTCACGCTGAAGGGCTCGATGGGCCTGATCCGGCGCCTGCTCGTCAAGGATTCGAGCTGGCCGGTCGACCTCGCGTTCGCCACGGTGGACGCGGCAATCAACGTCAAGGGCTCGATCGACTTCAGCGCGAAGCTCCCGAAGCTCGACGGCGAGCTGAAGGCGGAGGTGAAGGACGCCGCCGGGCTCGCGAAGCTTTCGGGCGGGCCGCTCGCGTTGCCGGTGCCGCTCACGCTGACCGCGAAAGCGAAGGCCATGCGCGACGAGTACGTGGTTGAGCCCATGCGCGCGACCTTCGGCAAGAGCACGATCGAGGGCCGCGTCGCGGTGAAGACCGGCGGCGCGCGCCCGGTCGCGACTGCGAGCGTGAAATCGCCGCTCGTGGACCTCGCCGCCCTCGCGCCCCGCGGTGGCAAGCCCGGCGCGATCGGGAAAGGCGGAAGCGGCCGCATGTTCAGCGACGCGCCGTTCCCGCTCGAGATGCTGCGGACCTTCGATGGCGTCGCCGACGCCGCGATCGAGCGGCTCGTCCTGCCCAACGGGCTGCCGCTGGAGAAGATCCAGGTCAAAGCCACGCTCAAAGACGGCCGTCTCGACGTCCAGCCCCTGCAGGCGCTGTTGGGCGGCGGCACGGTCGCCGGACGCGCCACGCTCGACGCCACGCGGTCACGCTCCGCGACGCTCGCGCTCAATATCGAGGGCAAGGGCATCAGCGGCGAGCAACTCGCCGCCGCGGCCGGTCACGCCGGCGCGATCAGCGGCGGCAACACCGACCTCGCGCTGAATCTCGCCGGCCCCGGCGAGTCGGTTGCACGCTTTATGGGCGGCGCGAACGGCGAAATCCGGGCAAACATGGGCCCGGCGAGAACATCGGGTGCCGCGCTCGATTTCGGCGGCGATGTGCTCACGCAGATCGCGGATCTGGCGAACCCCTCGCGCCGCACGGAGAAGTACAACGAGATCAAGTGCGCGGTCGTTCGGCTGCCGGTGCGCGACGGCGTCGCCACCGCGCAGCGCACGATCGCAGTCGAAACGGCGCGCGTCGACATCGTCGCGGCGGGCACGATCAACCTGCGCAACGAGTCGCTCGACCTCGCGCTGCGACCGAATGTCAAGGAAGGCCTCGGGATCGGGGCGGCGAGCCTTGCGGAGCTGGTGCGCGTCACCGGCACGCTCTCGAACCCGACCGTCGGGATCGACACGCTCGGCTCCGCGCGCGCCGCGCTCTCGATCGGCGGCGCGATCATGACTGGCGGCCTGTCGCTCCTCGGCGAGGCGGCGCTGAAGAAGAGCACCGCCGACCCACACCCGTGCCAGACTGCCGCCGCAAGCGGCGGCCCGCCGAAGTCCGCGCAGCAGGACGCGAAGCCGCAGCAGCAGGAGGAAAGCGGCGTGCTCGGCTCGATCAGGCGGCTGTTCAAGTAGTCGCCGGCGGCGGCCCCTCGACCCGGTTTTCTAGGGCACGGGCTCTATTTCGGGTGAGCCCTCTAGCGTTCCTGGCTACTCTCCCCTATGAGATTAGAGATCTCGCTTTTCAACTCATACAGGGGATAGTCATGATCGCAAGAACCGCCAACGCGTACGAGCAGCAACTCACGCAGGTGTTCGGGAAAGTTAAGGGCGCATCGCGTGGCGCGTGGCTTGCCGGCCTCGGCGCCGTCGCCCGCGTGCAGTCGCGCGCGCCGCGCTACATGTCAGGGCTCGTCAAGGACGGCGAACGCTTCGAGGGTCGCGCCCTCAAGTCGGCCGGCGAGATCATCGCGACGATCAAGGATTCGCGCGGCTACGAGGTCGTGCAGAAGGCCGCCAAGCCTTACATCGGCAAGCTGCGGAAGGCCTATGGCGAGACTGCGACCGCCGTGCGCACGCGCCTGACCAGCAACGGAGCGAAAAAGACCGTCGCGTCGGCGAAGCGCAGCGTCAAGCGCACCGCGAAGACCGCAGTACGCCGCGCCAAGCGCGCCCGCGCCGCGTAAGCGACCGGATCACGCAAAGACAAACGGCGCACGCCGCAAGGCGTGCGCCGTTGCGTTTTCGGCCGCGCCGCTCAGAATGGAATGTCGTCGTCCATGTCGGCGAGGGTGGTCGCCGGCTTCTTGGCCGCGGGCTTCGCCCCCGCCGCTGCGGGCTCGCCCGACTCGCGGGGCGGGGCATCGCCCATCCCCTCGCGCTTGCCGAGCAGCTGCATCGCGTCGGCGACGATCTCGGTCGTATAGCGGTCCTGGCCTTCCTTGTCCTGCCACTTGCGGGTGCGGATCCGGCCCTCGACGTACACCTGCGAGCCCTTCTTCAGGTACTGCCCCGCGACCTCCGCGAGCCGTCCGAAGAACGCGATGCGGTGCCACTCGGTGGCCTCCTTCATCTCGCCACTCGCCTTGTCCTTCCAGCGGTCGGTCGTCGCGATGCGGATGTTGGTGATCGCATCGCCGCTCGGCATGTACCGCGTCTCCGGGTCGGCGCCGAGGTTGCCCACGAGGATCACTTTGTTCACTGAGGCCATTGCACGCCCTCCCTTTAAGACATAACGAGCAAGGGGACGACGCCCCCTTGCAGATCCCCCAAGTCAGAGCCTCCCCAAGAGCTTCAGAACGCTCGACTCGTCCCAGCCCGGCGTCACCTTGAGGTGTGCAACGCCTTCGCCCGGCACGACCACCGCTTCGCGCACGCCACGGATCTGCACCAGCCGGCGGCGCAGTTCCTCCGGATCCATTGCCGCCGACACCGTAACGGTGCGCTGGCGCACCGGCGGCGGCACGTCCATTCCCGCCGCGAACATCGCCCAAACCGCCATCAGCGCGGCGCAGAGCGCGAACACGCCGCCCGCGCCGAAGTGCTTCGCGACCACGCCGCCCAGCGCGCCACCCGCAAAAAGGCCGAGCGCCTGGGTCGTATTGTAGACCCCGAGCGCCGTCGCCCTGGCGCGCGTTGGCGCCACGCGCGTCACGAGCGACGGGATCGCCGCCTCGAGCAGGTTGAACCCGACGAAGAATGCGAGCAGCCCGAGCACGATGCTACCCAGGCCAGTGGCCCACCCGGTGAGCCACACCTGTGCGAGCCCCACCACCGCGATCGAGCCCAGGAACAGGCGCCGGGAGCGGCCGTGGCGTTCCGCCGCCAGCAACGGCGGTACCATCAGGACGAATGAGGCGAGCACGACAGGCAGGTAGACCTTCCAGTGGTCGGTGACCGGCAGCCCGCCGCGGTCGACGAGGAGCGGCGGGACCACGACGAACATGGCCATCTGCGCGACGTGCAGCGCGAAGATGCCGAAGTTCAGTCGCAGCAACTCCATGTTCCGCAGCACGCTGCCGACCGTCGCCGGGGCAAGATCGGCGACTGCCGGCGCGTGGGTCGCGGGCTCGCGCGGGACGACCTGCAGCGTCACCCAGATTCCAATCAGCGCGAGCACCCCGGTGAGCGCGAAGATGCCCCCCATGTCGATGGCTCGATAGAGCGCCGGTGCGGCGACCAGCGACAGCGCGAACATCAAGCCGATCGAGGCCCCGATGACCGCCATCGTTTTGGTGCGGTGCTCCTCGCGGGTGAGATCGGCCGCGAGCGCCATCACCGCCGCGCTGATCGCGCCGGCGCCCTGGATCGCGCGGCCGAGGATGGTGACGTAGATGTCCGTCGCCCCGGCGGCGACGAAGCTTCCTGCCGCGAAGAGGACGAGACCGATCACGATCATGCGCTTGCGGCCATAGCGGTCGGCCGCCATGCCGTACGGGATCTGCAGGAACGCCTGCGTGAGGCCGTAGGCACCGAGGGCGATGCCGACCAGCGTCAGGTTGTCTCCGCCGACGAGGCTCGGCGCGTGCACCGCGAACACGGGGAGGATGAGGAAGAGGCCGAGCATCCGCACCGCGAACAGGGACCCCAGCGAGAAGCCGGCGCGGAGTTCTGCCGGAGACATGCGGCCGGCGTGGGAGGGATCCTGCATGGGGAGCGGACGGGACGAGCGCCGGCATATTAGCGGATTCGCATGCGTTCGGACGCGCCCCGCCCGCTGCGCGGGGCCCGCCGGACGCGGCCCCGGCGACCACCTGGCGTCATCCGCCCCCGTGCGTCCCGAGTCAGGCAAGGGTGGCGCCGGACGGGTCGACTCTCGTAAACTAGCGGATTCTCTTCGCCCCACCCGCAGCATGGACGAAATCCGCATCCGCGGCGCACGCACGCACAACCTCAAGAACCTCAGCCTCGACCTCCCGCGCAACAAGCTCGTGGTCATCACCGGCCTGTCCGGGTCGGGCAAATCGTCGCTCGCGTTCGACACGCTCTACGCCGAGGGCCAGCGGCGCTACGTCGAGTCGCTGTCGGCGTACGCACGGCAGTTCCTGCAGCTCATGGAGAAGCCGGACGTCGACCTGATCGAGGGCCTGTCCCCGGCGATCTCGATCGAGCAGAAGGCGACCTCGCACAATCCGCGCTCCACCGTCGGCACGGTCACCGAGATCCACGACTACCTGCGGCTGCTCTTCGCGCGCGTCGGAACGCCCTATTGCCCGGACCATATGCTGCCGCTCGCGGCGCAGTCGGTGGCGCAGATGGTCGACCACGTGCTCGCTTTGCCCGAGGACACGAAGCTGATGATCCTCGCGCCGGTCATCGCCGGCCGCAAGGGCGAACAGGCGGATCTCTTCGACGAACTGCGCGCGCAGGGGTTCGTGCGCCTGCGCATCGACGGGCAGATCCACGACGTCGAGACGCTGCCGAAGCTCGCGAAGACCGCGAAGCACACGATCGAGGTCGTTATCGACCGGCTGAAAGCCCGCGCCGACGCGAAGCAGCGCCTTGCCGAGTCGTTCGAAACGGCGCTGCGCCACGCCGACGGCCGCGCCATCGCGCTCGAGCCGGACAGCGGCAAGGAGCACCTTTTCTCGGCCCGGTTCGCGTGCCCGATCTGCAGCTACTCGCTGCCCGAGCTGGAGCCCCGCCTCTTCTCGTTCAACAACCCCATGGGCGCCTGTCCGAAGTGCGACGGGCTGGGTTCGATCGAATTCTTCGACCCGAAGCGGGTCGTCACGCACCCGGAGCTGTCGCTCGCTTCCGGCGCGATAAAGGGCTGGGACCGTCGCAACCAGTTCTACTTCCAGATGCTCACCAGCCTAGCGGCGCACTTCCAGTTCGACGTCGACCGTGCGTTCGAGCGGCTGCCATCGGAGGTGCAGGAGGTCGTGCTCTACGGCACCAAGGAGAAGATCCCCTTCTCCTACCTCAACGAGCGCGGCAAGACCTTCGTGCGCGAGCACGACTTCGAGGGCGTGATCCCGAACCTCGAGCGGCGCTACAAGGAGACCGACTCGATCGTGGTGCGCGAGGAGCTGGCGAAATACATCAACCGCAAGCCCTGCCCGGAGTGCGCCGGCACGCGCTTGAAGCGCGAGGCGCGGCACGTCAAAGTCGGTGACAAAGCCATCTTCGAGGCGAGCGCCCTGCCGCTGCGCGACGCGCTCGCGTTCTTCCGCGCGCTCACCCTGCCCGGCCAGAAGGGACCCGTCGCCGAGCGAATCGTCAACGAGATCTCGGCGCGGCTCACCTTCCTGGTGAACGTGGGGCTCGAATATCTCTCGCTCGATCGATCGGCGGAGACGCTGTCCGGCGGCGAGTCCCAGCGCATCCGGCTCGCGTCCCAGATCGGCTCCGGGCTCACCGGCGTCATGTACGTGCTCGACGAGCCTTCGATCGGACTGCACCAGCGCGACAACGGCCGGCTGCTCGCCACGCTCAAGAGCCTGCGCGACCTCGGCAACACGGTGCTCGTCGTCGAGCACGACGAGGAGGCCATCCGGGCCGCGGACCACGTCGTGGACATGGGGCCCGGTGCGGGCGTTCACGGCGGGGAGATCGTCGCGCAGGGCGTGCCAAGCGAGATCGAGCGCACGGAAGGGTCGCTGACCGGCCAGTATCTCGCCGGCAAGCGGGCGATCGCGGTGCCGCGGCGGCGCAACCGCCCGGACGTCGACCCGGCGAAGACGCTGCACCTGCGCGGCGCACGCGGCAACAACCTCAAGTCGGTCGATCTCAGCCTGCCGATCGGCCTCTTCGTCTGCGTGACCGGCGTGTCGGGCTCGGGCAAGTCGACGCTCATCAACGACACGCTGTACAACGCGGTGGCGCGCGAGCTGCACGGCTCGGCGCTCGAGCCCGCCGAGCACGACGCGATCGACGGCCTCGGGCAGTTCGACAAGGTCATCAGCGTCGATCAAAGCCCGATCGGCCGCACTCCGCGCTCCAACCCGGCGACCTACACCGGTCTCTTCACGCCGATCCGCGATCTCTTCGCCGGCACGCCGGCGGCGCGCGAGCGCGGCTACGGGCCGGGCCGCTTTTCGTTCAACGTGAAAGGCGGCCGCTGCGAGGCGTGCCAGGGCGACGGCGTCATCAAGGTCGAGATGCACTTCCTCCCGGATATCTACGTCCCCTGCGACGTCTGCCACGGCAAGCGCTACAACCGCGAGACGCTCGAGATCCACTACAAGGGGCGCGGCATCCACGACGTGCTCGAGATGACCGTCGAGCAGGCGCATGATTTCTTCGACGCCGTGCCCGCGGTGAAGCTGAAGCTCGCGACGCTGCTCGAGGTGGGCCTCGGCTACATCAAGCTCGGACAGTCGGCGACGACGCTCTCGGGGGGCGAGGCGCAGCGCGTGAAGCTTTCGCTCGAGCTCTCGAAGCGCGACACCGGCCGCACGCTCTACATTCTGGACGAGCCCACCACCGGGTTGCACTTCCACGACATCGATCTCTTGCTGCGCGTGCTGCACCGGCTGCGCGACCACGGCAACACGGTGGTCGTGATTGAGCACAACCTAGACGTGATCAAGACCGCGGACTGGGTCGTCGACCTCGGCCCGGAGGGCGGCGACGGCGGCGGGCGCATCATCGCGCAGGGCACGCCGGAAGAGGTCGCGGCAACGGAAGGGAGCTACACCGGCCAGTACCTGCGCGCGGTGCTGGCGACGAAGCCGGCAACGCCGGCGAAACGGGCCGTGCCGGCCTGAGTTCTAGGCCGCCGTCTTGCGCTTGTTCGCCGAGCCGGAGAGCAGCGTGCCGAACGCGTCGGCCGGAATCGGCTTGCTGAAGAGATACCCCTGGGCTTCGTCGCAGCCGCGGCCGGCGAGAAAATCGCGCTGCGATTGCGTCTCGACGCCTTCCGCGACCACCGCGAGGCCGAGGCAGTGGGCCATCGCGATCACCGCGATCACGATCGCCGCGTCGTCGGGGTTGGTGTCGACGTCGGTGACGAAGGAGCGGTCGATCTTCAGCTCGTCGATCGGGAAGCGTTTGAGGTAGCTCAGGCTCGAGTAGCCGGTGCCGAAGTCGTCGATCGAGACCGTGACCCCGAGCGCCTTCAACTCGTGCAGCATGCGCACGTTGCGCTCCGGCGGTCACGACTAACTCGTCTTCGACGACTGGTATCGCGGGAAGCAGTCGGTCGCGACACTCGCGGTCATCGGGACGCCTTCGGCCGACCTCGACGTCGAGGTGTTCGACTTCCGCGCGCTCGTACAGGCGTTCGACGAGGCGCGTGCGGCGAAGCGCAACATGAAGTGCTGGGCGCTGATGAACGAGCTCCTCGACGCGCACCTCGCCAGCTCCGACGACCTGGCGCTCGGCGGCGACCTCGCCTACCGGTACGGCATGACCGGCAGCCTCGCGGGCATGGGCTGGAGCAGCGCGCGCGACACCGTTGCCGCGCCGCGCTTCGGTGCGGAGATGCAGGCGCTGCAACCGGCCGCGGCGCTCGCCGCCGACGCCGTCAAGCTGGGAGCGTAGACCCGAAAATAGTCCGGCGGCTCGTCGAGCCGCCGGACCCGGATGCGCTCGACGCCGCGTTGGTCGCCGTGGGCGCTACGCGTGCGTCACGCAAGAAACCGGAATGCCGCGAACGCGAGGGCGAGGATGAGAAGCACGGCCAGCGCCACCAGCCAGCCCCGCGTCGGACCGCTGTCCGCGGCGTGCGGACGCTCCGCTGAAACCGCCACATCGGCTGGCGGCGGGGCATCGGGAGTGGCGACCGACTCCGGCGGCGGAGCGATGTCCGCTAACGCGAACGGCTGCGAAGAGGTCAGGATCGCCTTGCGCAGTTGCGCGAACGCCTCGTCGACCGTGGCGCCGGTCGCCATGCCGGGCGCCCAGAGCAGGTCGGAGCCCTGCAGCGCTCCGCTTTCGTAGCTGCGGAGGATCTCCGCCTCCGCGAAGGGACCGATCCGCTCACCGTCGCGGATCACCCAGAACTCCGCCATCACGCCTCCCCTACTTGTCCCTGCTTGTATCGGTCACTTTATACACGCGCATGCACGCGGCGGTCAGTCGGCCAGATGGGCTACCATCGCCCGGAAATGCAGGAGGAGAAACGCATGTCCCGCAAGGCCAAGGCAGTGCTCTGCCGCGAGCTCAACACGTCGGTCGTCGTAGAGGAGATCGAGGTCGCGCCGCCGCGCCGCGGCGAGGTGACCGTGAAAATCGGCGCGTGCGGCGTGTGCCATAGCGACCTCTCGGCGACCAACGGCACCATCCAGATGCAGCTGCCGCTCGTCCTCGGCCACGAGGCGGCCGGCGTCGTCGCAGAGATCGGCGAGGGCGTGACCGACTTCGCGCCGGGCGATCACGTCGTCAGCTCCTTCGTCCACATGTGCGGCAAATGCCGCTGGTGCGCGATCGGCAAGCCGCACCTGTGCGACAGCGCCGCCAAGACCCTGTTCACCCTGCCCGACGGGACCACGCCGGCGCGCGACCGGACGGGAAACCCGGTCTACGTCTTTTCCGCGTGCGGCGTGATGGCCGAGTACGCCACGCTGTCGGTCGACAACCTCGTCAAGGTCGACAAGAGCGTACCGCTCGACCGTGCCGCGCTCGTGTCCTGCGGCGTGATGACCGGCGTCGGCGCGGTGTTCAACACCGCCCGCGTCGAGCCCGGCGCGGCCGTGATGGTGATCGGCACCGGGGGCGTCGGACTGAACGTGATCCAGGGCGCCGCGATCGCCGGCGCGAATCCGATCGTTGCGGTCGACGTGACGGATGCGAAGCTCGAGCTGGCCAAGGCGTTCGGCGCGACGCATACGATCAACGCTGCGCAGGAAGAGAACGTTGTCAAGGCGGCGAAGAAACTCACCGGCGGCGGGCCCGACTACTGCTTCGAGTGCATCGGCCTCGGCAAGACGATCGAGCAGGCGTTCCGCAGCCTGCGCAAGGGCGGCAAGGCGGTGGTGGTCGGCGTGACGCGGGGCGACGACAGCGTGACGGTGAAGCCGCCGGCGCTCACGTTCGAGGAGAAGACGCTCACCGGCAGCTACTTCGGCTCGGCGCGCCCGCGCGAGGACTTTCCGCGGCTGCTCGGGCTGTATCGGGCCGGCAGGCTGAAGCTCGACGAGCTCATCACGCACCGCTACCGGATCGACGAAGCGCCGCAGGCCTTCGCCGATCTCGAGGCCGGCAAGAACGCGCGAGGCGTGATCGTCTTCTGACGGACACGACGATGCTCGGCGTGCTCGGCGGCATGGGCCCGCTCGCCACCGCGGACTTCTACGAGAAGCTGATCGCGCAGACGCCCGCGGCGCGCGACCAGGAGCATGTCCCGGTCCTGATCTACGCGGTGCCGCAGGTGCCCGACCGCACCGCGGCCCTCCTCCACGGCGGCGCCTCGCCCCTGCCGGCGCTGCTCGCGGGCCTGCAAGCGCTTACGGCAGCCGGTGCACAGGCGATCGCCATCCCCTGCAACACCGCGCACGCCTGGTACGACGAGCTCGCTGCCGCGAGCCCGGTCCCGATCCTCCACATTGCCGACGCCGCGGCCGACGCGGCAGCGCTAATCGCCGGCCCGGGCGCGCGCCTCGCGCTGGTCGCCACGAGCGGAACGCTCGCTGCGGGCTTCTACCCGCGCCGGTTCGCGGCGCGGGGATTCGATTGCGCCACCCCGACGGACCCCGAGATGCGCGACCTGGTGATGCCCGGCATCGGCCGGGTCAAGGCGGGGGCGGTCGACGAGGGCGGGCGGCTGCTCGAGCGTGCCGTCGGCGCGCTGCTCGAGCGCGGGGCGGGGGCGGTGGTCCTGGGTTGCACCGAGGTGCCGGTCGCGCTGGACCGGATCGCCTCGCCCCTGCGCGCCAAATGCGTCGATGCGACGGCGGCGCTCGCCGGGGCGTGCGTTGCGTGGTGGGACCGGGCGCGCCGTCTGCAGCCGGCCGGGCCGGGTTTGGACAAGCCCCCCCGGACTGCCTAGAATCCCGGTTCGCCTCGGATCGTCCGAGACAGACCCGCACCCGGACGCCGGGACCGACCGGCTCCACATCAAAGGAGAAGGACGCAATGCGCACACTCGCCCTCCCCGCCGCCGCGGCGCTCGCGCTCGCGCTCGCGCAGCCGGCGCTCGCACAGGAGCTGACCGGCACGCTCAAGAAGATCAAGGATTCGGGCAGCATCACGCTCGGGCACCGCGACACCTCGATCCCGTTCTCCTACTACGACGACAAGCAGCAGGTCGTCGGGTACGCGATGGACCTCTGCATGAAGATCGTCGACGCGGTCAAGGCCGAGCTCAAGATGGCGAAGCTCGACGTCAAGCTCAACCCGGTGACCTCCGCCACCCGCATCCCGCTGATGGCGAACGGCACGATCGACCTCGAGTGCGGGTCGACGACCAACAACCTCGAGCGCCAGAAACAGGTGGCCTTCACAATCACGCACTTCGTGACCGCGAACCGCTATGTGGCGAAGAAGGCGTCGAAGATCGGCAAGCTCGCCGACCTCAAGGGCAAGACGGTCGTGTCGACCTCCGGGACCACGAACATCAAGTGGCTCACCGAGGAGAACGCGAAGCAGAACCTGGGCATGAGCATCGTCGCGGCGAAGGACCACGCCGAGGCGTTCCTGATGGTCGACAGCGGACGCGCCGCCGCGTTCTTCATGGACGACATCCTGCTGTACTCGCTCGTCGCCAACGCCAAGAACCCGGGCGACTGGGCGATCGGGGCCGAGGCCTACACGGTCGAGCCGTACGGCATCATGATGCGTCGCGAGGATCCCGCGTTCAAGAAGGTCGTCGACAATGCGGTGACGCAGGTGTTCAAGAGCGGCCAGATCAATCCGATCTACGAGAAGTGGTTCCAGAAGCCGGTGCCGCCGAAGGGCATCAATCTGAACGTGCCGATGAGCGCGCCGTTCAAGAAGGTGGTCGCGAACCCGACCGACTCGGGCGATCCGGCGGTATATCAGTGATCGCTCGCGGCGCGTCGCGCGCCGCCGCAGGAAGCTTCCAGCGGGGGACCTTCGGGTCCCCCGCTTTTTTGTGGTAGCTTGGCCGCGCGCCGCTCGCGTCCCGTGCGGCGCCTCGGGGAGGAGCCAGGGTGAACTACAACTGGAACTGGGGCATCTTCTGGCAGCCCGCGCCCGACGGCGTCGGGACGTACATGTCCTGGCTGATCGCGGGCCTCGGGTGGACGCTGGGGACGGCGCTCCTCGCCTGGGTGATCGCCCTCGGGATCGGCTCGATCCTCGGCGTCATCCGCACCACGCCGGTCAAATGGGCGGTGCGCCTCGGCAACGCTTACGTCGAGCTGTTCCGCAACATCCCGCTCCTCGTGCAGATGTTCCTGTGGTTCTTCGTGCTCCCGGAGCTCGTGCCGAAGGCCATCGGGGATACGATCAAGCAGATGCCGCCGCCCTGGGCCGCGTTCGTCCCTGCGGTGCTGTGCCTCGGGTTCTACACCGCCGCGCGCGTGGCCGAGCAGGTGCGCGCCGGCATCCAGTCGCTGCCGCGCGGACAGAACATGGCCGGCACCGCGCTCGGTCTCAACATGCCGCAGGCCTACCGCTACGTCCTGCTGCCGCAGGCCTACCGGATCATCATGCCACCGCTCACCTCGGAGTTCCTGAACATCATCAAGAACTCGTCGGTCGCATTGACCATCGGCCTGATGGAGCTCACGGCGCGGGCCCGGGCGATGCAGGAGTTCAGCTTCCAGGTGTTCGAGGCGTTCACCGCCGCGACGGTCATCTACATCCTGGTCAACATCGTCGTCGTGCTCGGCATGCGCGGGCTCGAGCGCAAGATCGCGGTCCCGGGGCTGATTGCCGCCGGCGGCGCGCCGCAGGCAGGGCACTGACCGATGTTCACCGGCTTCGACTGGGACGTCATCCAGCGCTCCGCTGGGTACCTCTTCAGGGAGGGCATGACGTTCACGCTCACCCTCACGGTGCTGGCGATGACCGGCGGCATCATCCTCGGCACGCTGCTCGCGATGATGCGGCTCTCGAGCATCAAGGCGGTCTCGATGCTCGCGGGCGGCTACGTGAACCTGATGCGCTCGGTACCCCTGCTGCTGGTGATCTTCTGGTTCTACTTCCTGGTGCCTTACATCGGCGCCTGGATCATCGGCGCGAACGAGCCGGTGAAGGTCGGCGCGATCCTGTCGTCGGTGATCACCTTCACGCTGTTCGAGGCGGCGTACTACTGCGAAATCATGCGCGCCGGCATCCAGTCGATCCCGCGCGGCCAGGTGTGGGCCGGCTACGCGCTCGGCCTCAACTACTGGCAGACGATGGGCCAGATCGTGCTGCCGCAGGCCTTCCGCAACATGATGCCGGTGCTGCTCACGCAGACCATCATCCTGTTCCAAGACACCTCGCTCGTCTACGTGCTCTCGATCACCGACTTCCTCGGTGCGGCGAGCAAGGTGGCGCAGCGCGACGGCCGTCTGGTCGAGATGTATCTGTTCGTGGCGCTGGTGTACTTCGTCATCAGCTTCTTCCTCTCCTACCAGGTCAAGCGGCTGCAGGTGAAGCTCGCCGTGCCCGGTCGGATGTGACGCGGGTGTCCCCATGGCAATGATCGAGATGAAGAACGTCAGCAAGTGGTCCGGAATTCGATCGAGCAAGGGGGCACACCCCCTTGCAAATCCCCCAATCCAGATGCAACACGGCCTTTAGCGGGGCGGCGCCATGGCAATGATCGAGATGAAGAACGTCAGCAAGTGGTATGGGACGTTTCAGGTCCTGACCAATTGCACGACCAACGTCGACAACGGCGAGGTGGTCGTCGTGTGCGGCCCGTCGGGCTCCGGGAAATCGACGCTCATCAAGTGCGTCAACGCGCTCGAGCCGTTCCAGAAGGGCGACGTAATCGTCGACGGCATCTCGGTCGCCGACCCGAAGACCAACCTGCCGAAGCTGCGCTCGCGAGTCGGGATGGTGTTCCAGAATTTCGAGCTGTTCCCGCACATGACCGTCAGCGACAACCTGGCGCTCGCGCAGGTCAAGGTGCTCGGCCGCAGCCGGGACGAGGCCCTCGCGCGCGGCATGAAGTACCTGGATCGCGTCGGCCTGAAGGAGCACGCGCACAAGCACCCCGGCCAGCTCTCGGGCGGCCAGCAGCAGCGCGTAGCCATCGCCCGCGCGCTCTCGATGGATCCGATCGCGATGCTCTTCGACGAGCCCACGTCGGCGCTCGATCCGGAGATGATCAACGAAGTGCTCGACGTCATGGTCCAGCTCGCCCTGGAGGGCATGACCATGATGGTGGTGACGCACGAGATGGGATTCGCGCGCAAGGTCGCGCACCGCGTGATCTTCATGGACCGCGGCGAGATCGTCGAGGACGCGAAAAAGGACGACTTCTTCGGCAAGCCGCGCTCGGAGCGCGCGGTGCAGTTCCTGTCGAAGATCCTGCACCACTGAGCGGCGGAGGCGCCGAGGCGCTCCGACTTTCGCGTCAGGTCGGCAGGTGCGTGCCCGCCGACCTCGAGCCGGTCAGTCCTGCTTGATGTCGTTGTCCTTGACGACCTTCCCCCAGCGCGCCATCTCGCCCACCAGGAACTTCTGCGTCGCCTCTTGGCTCGCCGCCTGAATGTCCATCCCGAGCGTCTCGGTGAGGGTCTTGCGCACGTCGGGAAGGCTCAGCACCTTTACGAGCTCGGCGTGGAACTTGTCGAGGATCGGCTTCGGCGTCCCGGCCGGAGCGAAGATTCCCCACCACGCGAGGGCCGAGAACCCGGCAAACCCCTGTTCGGCGAGTGCCGGCACGTCGGGCATCGCCGACGAGCGCTTGTTGCCGGTCACTGCGATCGCGCGCAGCTTGCCGCCCTTCACGTGCGACGCGAGCACCGCCACCGAGCCGACGGCGAGCTCCACCTGACCGCCCAGTGCGTCCTGCGTCATCGGCCCGCCGCCCTTGTACGGGACGTGCACCAGCTTCACGCCCGCGGCCTGCTGGACGAGCGTCATGGTGAGATGGCCGAGGCTGCCGTTACCGATCGTCCCGAACGTGACGCTGTCGGGCTTCGCCTTCGCCGCGGCCACGACGTCGGCCCAGGTCTTGTACGGCTTCGACGCGCTCGTGGCGATCGCCATCGGCGCGGTCCCGACCAGCATCACCGGCGCGAGATCTTTCACCGTGTCGAAGGGCATCTTCGGGATGAGGAACGGGTTCACCGCGTGCGTATCGAACACGAACACGAACGTGTAGCCGTCCGCCGGCGACTTCGCCGCAAACGCGGTGCCGATCGAGCCCGAGGCGCCGGGCTTGTTCTCGACGATGAACTGCTGCCCGAGCGGCTCGGAGAGCTTGCTGCCGAGGAGCCGTGCCAGCGGGTCGACCGAGCCGCCGGGCGGGAACGGCACCACGAACTTCACCGGCTTCGTGGGCCACTGCTGGGCGCCGGCGACGCCCGCGCAGAGCGCGAGCAGCACTGCGGCGACGAGTCGAATTGATTGCCTCATGGGTTCCTCCTGGTGTTGTCCTGCCGCTGGCTGTCTTCCAGCGGGTCAGCGCTTCTGCGCTTTCGCGCGGATGGCGTCGAGCGTCGTCTGAGTGGTGATCGCCTGCGGATCGATCCGGACCTCGATCAGCGCGGGCTTGCCGGCGGCGAGCGCGCGCTCGAAGGCCGGTGCGAACTGACGGGTCTCCTCGACCGTCTCGCCGTGCGCGCCGAACGCGCGCGCGTACGCGGCGAAATCCGGGTTGCGCAGCTCGGTGCCGTACACCCGGGCCGGGTAGTCGCGCTCCTGGTGCATCCGGATCGTGCCGTACATGCCGTTGTTCACGACGATGAAAATCACCGCCGCGTCGTACTGCATCGCGGTCGCGATCTCCTGGCCGTTCATCAGGAAGTCGCCGTCGCCGTTGATCGAGATCACCACGCGGTCGGGGGCCGCGATCTTCGCCGCCACGCCGGCGGGCGCCCCGTAGCCCATCGCACCGGAAGTCGGCCCGAGCTGGGTGCGGAAGCGGCCGTGCCGGTAGAAGCGATGGAACCAGCCCGAGAAGTTGCCCGCGCCGTTGGCGAGGATCGCGTCCTCGGGCAGGCGCTGGCGGAGAAAATCGACGATGTCCCACATCTGCACGCGGCCGGGATTGTCGCGGCGCGTCGTCCACTCGCGATAATCGGCGTTTGCGACCTGCGTCGCGGCTCGCCATGCGTTTGCATCGACGGGCTTCATAGCCGCCAGCGCGGCCGCGATCTGCGGCATGCCGGCGTTGATCAGCAGGTCGCCCTGATAGACGCGGCCGAGTTCTTCGGCGCCGGCGTGCACGTGCACGAGCCTCTGCGCCGGGCGCGGAGGCGCGAGCAGCGTATAGCCGCCGGTGGTCATCTCGCCGAGCCGCGGACCGATCGCAAGCACGAGATCGGCTTCCTTGATGCGCGCCGCGAGCTTCGGGTTGATCCCGATGCCGACGTCGCCGGCGTAGTTCGCGTGCCGATTGTCGAACACGTCCTGGAAGCGGAACGCGCAGCCAACCGGCAGGGCGTTCGCCTCCGCGAACCGCTGCAGGTCGGCGCACGCGCGCTCGTTCCAGCCGCTGCCGCCCGCGATGACGAACGGCCGCTGCGCGGCCGCGAGCAGCTCGCGCAGTCGTTCGACGTCGGACGCCGCGGGGCTCGCCTGCACCTCGCGGTAGCGATCCGTGTCGGCCACCGCGGCCGTCTCGACGAGCACGTCCTCGGGCAGCGCGAGCACCACCGGGCCCTTGCGGCCGGACATGGCGCAGTGGAAGGCGTGGCTCAGGTACTCCGGCACGCGATCCGCGCGGTCGATGGAGGCGACCCACTTCGCCATCTGTCCGTACATCCGCCGGTAGTCGATCTCCTGGAACGCCTCGCGCTCGACGAAGTCGGTGCCGACCTGGCCGATGAAGAGAATCATCGGCGTCGAATCCTGGAATGCGGTGTGCACCGCGATCGACGCGTTGGTCGCCCCGGGACCGCGCGTGACGAAGCAGATGCCGGGCTTGCCGGTGAGCTTGCCGTACGCCTCCGCCATGTATCCGGCCCCGCCGTCCTGGCGCGCGACGATCAGCTTGATCGATCGTTCGTTCGAAAGCCGGCTCGGGGGATCTACAAGGGGGCTTGTCCCCTTGTTCTCGCGCGGACGGGCGTCGTACAGGGCGTCGAGCACCGCGAGATAGCTCTCGCCTGGAACGCAGAACGCAGTGTCGACGCCATGGACCTTCAGCGCATCGACGAGGATCTGCGCCGCGGTGCGCGACCTCACTTCGTGCTTCATCCCTCAGCCCGCCTGAACGTAGGCGGTCTTGACGGTGGTGTAGAACTCCACAGCGTAGCGCCCTTGCTCCCGCGGCCCGTAGCTCGACTCCTTGCGGCCGCCGAAGGGCACGTGATAGTCGACGCCCGCAGTCGGGAGGTTGACCATCACCATCCCCGCCGCCGAGTTGCGCCGAAAGTGCGCGGCGTGCTTCAGCGAGGTGGTCGCGATCCCCGACGACAACCCGAACGGCGTGTCGTTCGCGACCGCCAGCGCCTCGTCGTAGTCCTTCACCCGGATCACCGACGCGACCGGCCCGAAGATCTCCTCGCGATTGATCCGCATTGCGGGCGTCGTATCGGTGAAGAGCGCCGGCTGCAGGTAGAAGCCGGGCGTCGGGCGCTCGAGGCGCACCCCGCCGGCCGCGAGCCTGGCGCCTTCGCGTTTTCCGATGTCGATGTACTGCAGGTCCTGCTCGAGCTGCTTCTGGTCCACGACCGGCCCGATGTCGGTGCCGTCCTTCAGCGCGTCGTCGACCTTGAGCGCGCCGAGCTTGGCCGTGAGCGCGGCGACGAAGCGATCGTGGATGCCTTGCGTGACAATCAACCGGCTGGACGCCGTGCAGCGCTGCCCGGTCGAGAAGAAGGCGCTCTGCAGCGCGCAGTTCACCGCGACGTCGAGGTCCGCGTCGTCGAGGACCACCTGTGGGTTCTTGCCGCCCATCTCGAGCTGCACCTTTGCGAGCCGCTGCGCGCAGGCGACGGCGACGCCCTTGCCGACCGCCTGCGAGCCGGTGAACGACACCGCGGCGATGCGCGGATCGTTGACCAGCTTCTCGCCGACGACCGAGCCGCGCCCCATCACCAGGTTGAACACGCCTTTCGGGATGCCGCTGCGCGCGATGATCTCCGCGAGCGCCCAAGCGCACCCGGGGACGAGATCGGCGGGCTTGAACACGACACAATTGCCGTACGCGAGCGCCGGCGCGATCTTCCAGGCCGGGATCGCGATCGGGAAATTCCACGGCGTGATGATGCCGACGACGCCGACCGGCTCGCGCGTGATCTCGACGCCGATCCCCGGCCGCACCGAGGGCACGAGCTCGCCGGCGAGCCGCAGGCACTCGCCGGCGAAGAACTTGAAGAGGTAGCCGGCGCGCCCCGCCTCGCCGATGCCTTCGGGTTTGGTCTTGCCCTCCTCGCGCGAGAGGAGCGTCCCCAGCTCCTCGCGCCGCGCGAGGATCTCCGTGCCGATCTTGTCGAGCGCGTCGGCGCGCGCCTGCACGCTCCCGCGCGACCAGGCCGGGAGCGCCGCCGCCGCCGCGGCAATCGCGGCGTCGACCTGCGCCGCGCTCGCATGCGCGTACTCGCCGACCACGTCGCCGGTGTTGGACGGGTTGATGTCCGGCGCCGCGCGCTCACCCGCGACCCATGCGCCGTCGATGAAGTTTTCGCGTACGCCCATGGTTGCTCTCCCGCTCAGCTGGTGCTCTTGCCGGCCTTGATCATCGCCTCCAGCTGCGCGGCGAAGAACGGGGCCGGGTTCAGGATACGCGTCTCCTGGTGCTGGATGAATGCCGTCACCTTGGGGACGTACGCCTGCCATCCCGGGTCGGCCTGCAGCTTCGCGCGGTACTCGGCGCGCTGTTTCAGGTCCTCGTACGCCCACATGTGCACGACGATGTTCAGCGTGCCGATCTCGGTCGTGTAGTAGCCCACCATCGCGGGCAGGATTCGCGTCTGGATCGCCAGCCCTTCCTCCTGGTAGAGCTTCAGATACGCGGGCGTCTTGCCGGGGTGCAGCGTGTAGATGCGCTCTTCGACGAACATGC
>Ga0105107_10000883_pt1 | contig 19580 bp, 19 predicted proteins | sample PPLLaktember2015_6_FD_79335 | JGI IMG/M metagenome (GOLD analysis project Ga0105107, IMG submission 79335) | Freshwater sediment microbial communities from Prairie Pothole Lake near Jamestown, North Dakota, USA - PPLs Lake P8 Core (1) Depth... | ecosystem: Environmental > Aquatic > Freshwater >... | reverse complement strand
ATATGACCTGATCTTTGATGTTGCGGCCTACCGTTCGATTTCAAAATATAAGCGGATATTGGGTCCCTGTGGCCAATATGTCCTGGCCGGCGGTTCTATGGCTCGAATAATACAGCTCATGTTCATGTCAATGACCGGAGTTAAGAACATGGGAATCATGGTTGCGAAAATGGACCAAAAGGATCTGCAGTTCATCATAGAGCTCATGAGTGCCGGTAAAGTCAAGGCCATTATCGATAAACGCTACCCCCTAAACGAGACTGCAGAGGCCCTGCGGTATCTTGAAGAAGGACACGCCCGCGGCAAAGTCGTTATAGCCGTGTAGGTGACAGGGAGGCATCTGGCAGAGGTAACAAGTCAATGATTGGGGTGCCGTCATGAGGCAGACTTATCCGCCGTATCACATGGGCGTCACCAATTTTGCGTAAGCTCGCCTAATCAGGCTTTCCGGAGAAAAAAAACAGAGAAGGAGGCAACTTGCTTATTGACCTAAAAGTCCTTCAACAGTTCATCTCGCCCTGACATTGACAGCAGCAATCCGGTGCAATAGATTGAACTTGATCAGGGGAGAATCGCATGAAGCGACTGTTCATCAGCCTAATCGCAATCTGTTTCCTGGCTACTTGCAGTGACAAACAAACCAAAGTCGATAAGGTCTTTCAAGACGGAGTTGAGATCGTCCTGAACCACGCCGAACCATACCGGGTTCCCGGCGAGCCGTCCGTGCTCAGCCTCGAAGTGGAATTCGTAATCGACGCAGAAGATCAAGAGCTGCTCCAGGCGGGGCTGACGGACATCCGTCAGTTTGGAGTGGATTCCGAAGGGTCGGTTTACATTGCGCAGCGTCCCCGAAAGGACGCGTCCGTCATTTACAAGTTCGATGACCAAGGCCGGCTTCTAAGATCGTTCGGGACGGTTGGGCAGGGTCCCGGCGAATTTGAACAGGTTTCCTACTTCGGCGTTAACTCCCGTGGTGAGATATTCAATTTGGATGCCCGGAGGAAAACAGTCACGACGTTTTCTTCCTCCGGCGAACTCCGCGGGCAGATTCGTCTGGCCCCGGCCCTGAGAGGGGCTATCCCTCTTGACAACGGGAATTTCGTGGCAACGGAAGATGAGGTTGAACCGGATATGGGTTCCGAAGAGATGACCTGGAATCTTCTCGACGGGCGATTCGCTCTAATCAAGATGCTTCACCGCTTTCGGTTCCCGATCCAGGTCCCGGGCCCGGGGACGAAGCCCAATGCCTTCCTGCCCAGCCCGGTGGGCACCTTCACCCCGGACCGGATCTTCCTAGGGATGCCTGGGAAGGACTACGAGATTCTCGTTTTTGACCTTGGGGGGACTCTTCAGAGGAAGATCCGGAAAGAGTACGAACCCGTGGAGGTCACGTCCGGCTACCGTGGGGAGTCAACAGCCCGCCTCCCGCAGGGGAGTCTGGAAGCCGGGCAGTTCTTCTTTCCCAACCACCGGCTCGCGTTTCAGTATCTTTTCGCCGACGAGGCCGGCCGGCTCTTCGTCATGACCTCCGAAAAGGACGAGACGATCGGCCAGAACACCTGTGATTATTTCAACGAAGCAGGGATCTTCATCGGTCGCGCGGCCATCGGCTACTATGACCGGTTCAGGCACATCTGGGAGGGTGTGAGCCTGGACGTCGTAGCTAAGAACAAACGTTTCTATGTGCTTCATGAAAAAGAGGATGGCTACAAGGAACTTGTGGTCTATAAGGCCATCTGGCACTGAGAAGCGTTTGGAGCGAAGAGTGGGGTGAGTGAGGGGAATCGAACCCCCAACCTTCGGATCCACAGTCCGATGCTCTAACCGTTGAGCTACACTCACCGTCCGGTTGGCGATAGATTATCGCATGCCCGCTTGAGCGAGTCAACTTGGGTATTTGCTGCAAATCAGGGGACACGATCCCAATTCAAGCGGGCTAAATCGCGGACACGTACCTGGCCGATAAATCCGGGACACGATCCCGCGAAATCCACGGGACACGTACCTTTTCAAGAGAAAAGGAACATGTCCCGGATTTCGGTCCCCGATCTTAGCCCTTTTGGCCTTCGATGAGGTCGAGGACGTCCTCGGAGTCGCGCCAGTTCTCCCGGACGCGGACCTGGAGGTCCAGGAAGACCTTGTGCCCGATGTACTCGGCGATCTCCTGGCGGGCTTCGATGCCGATCTGCTTGACGAGCGAGCCATGCCGTCCGATGACGATCTTCCGGTGGTTGTCCTTCTCGACGAAGATCGAGGCCCGGATGTAGGCGACGGGCCTCATCTCTCCCGGCTTATTCCAGTCCTGCTGGTCCTTCTTCTCGATGGCCTCGATGTAGACGGCCGTGACGAAGGGGAGCTCCTGGGTGACGTATTTCAGGATCTTCTCCCGGACGATCTCGGCGAAGAGGAAGCGCTCGGACTGGTCCGAGATCTCCTCGTCGGAGTAAACCTTCGGCGACAGGGGCAGGAGCTCCAGCAGCAGCTTCTCCAGGACGTCGAGGTTGATACCCTTGAGGGCCGAGATGGGGATGATCTCCTTGAACGGGAAGAGGTCCTTGTACTGGTCGATGATCGGCAGGACCTTGTCCTTGCGGACGATGTCCACCTTGTTGATGAGGAGGAAGACCGGCGTCTTGACCTTGCGCAGCGTCTCCAGAACGTACTCGTCGCCATGGCCGAACTTCTCGGTGGCGTCGACGAGCAGACAGATGATGTCGGACGTCTCGAGCGCCGAGTAGACGAAGTTCATCATCCTCTTGTTGAGGGTGTGGAGCGGCTTGTGGATGCCGGGGTTGTCGACGAAGATGATCTGGCCCTTTTCCGACGTCTTGATGCCCAGGATGCTGATGCGTGTTGTCTGGGGCTTGTCGGAGACGATGGCCACCTTCTGCCCGAGCAGGGCGTTGAGTAGGGTCGATTTCCCGGAATTCGGCCGCCCCATGAGGGCGACGTAGCCAGTCCTGAAGACGGGCTTAGGCGCCGCCTTCTTCCGGGGGGCCCTTTTGGGCGCGTCCTTTTTGCTTTCGGCGGTCGTGGTCTTTGCTTTAGGTGTCCTCGGCATCTTGTCCTCTCGGCCTCCGTCAGGCCTTCCGGATCCGCACTTTCTTGACTTTCTTCTGGTCGACGTCGAGGACCTCGAGGAAAAGGCCCTTGATGGTCATGGTCTCGCCCTTGAACGGAAGCCGTCCGAGGTCGTGGGTGACGAGACCGCCGAGGGTGATGAAATCGTCGTCGGCGAGCTCTGTATCGAACAGCTCCTCGAGCTCCTCGACCTCGGTCGCCCCGGAGGCCGTGAAATCGAGCGGGCCGTTCTCGACGATCTGGGCCTCCTCGGTGTCGTACTCGTCCTGGATCTCGCCGACGATCTCCTCGACGACGTCCTCCATGGTCACCAGGCCGGAGACGCCGCCGTGCTCGTCGACGACGATGGCCATCTTCGTCTTGACCTTCTGGAACTCGCGGAGGAGGTCCGTGACGGGCATGGACTCCGGAACGAAGGCCACCGGCCGGACGAGGGGCTCGATGGGCAGGGCCTTCTGCTTCTCGTCGGCGTACTCGATGATGTCCTTGGCCATGACGATCCCCTCCATGTTGTCGAGCCGGTCCTTGTAAACGGGGATCCGCGAGTACTTCTCCCTGATGATGAGGTCCTTGAGGTTGTCGATGGTCGCGTCCTTGCGGAGGCAGACCATGTTGACCCGGGGCGTCATGACCTCCCGGACGACCGTGTCGCCGAATTCGACGACGCTTCGGAGCAGTTCGTCCTCGCCCTTGTCGATGATGCCCTCCTCGGTCGCCTCATCGATGAAGGTCTCGATCTCCTCCTCCGAGGCCTCCCGGTCCTCCTCCTGCTCTTCCCGCTGCTCTTCCCGGGCGATGAGCCTGCGGGAGACGATGAGGACCGGGGAGGCGAGGACGCGGACGAGAGGGAAGGCCGGCAGGAAGGCCTTCATGAGGGACGGCTTCCCGGCCAGAACGAGCAGGCGGGGAAGGAGGTCGAGCCCGACCGTGTAGACGGCCAGGGCGGTCAGCAGGAACCAGAGCGGCCGCGCGCCCGTGCCGCCGGACACGACGAATCCGCAGACGGCCAGGGTCAGGAGGACGAGGATCCTGAGGAATTCGACGGCCAGCTGCGTCTCCTCGAAATGCTTGAGGATCCCGTTCCGGTCCGCCTTCTCGCGGTCCTCCAGGAAGCGGCTGAGCGAGATCTTCGAATAGGACCCCAGGACGAAGTGGAAGAGCGACAGGAGGAACGCGGCCAGGAAGGCCAGGCCCAGCCCGATCCAGACGACGCCGGTCACCGTCATGCGAGGTAGATCCCGCGGAGCTTCCGCTCCTCCTCTTCGATCCCGGCGAAATGGTCGAAGCCGAGGAGGTGGAGGAACCCATGGATGGCGAGCAGGCGGAGCTCGCGGTCGAGCGAGTGGCCCTTCGACCGGGCCTGCCGGAAGGCGACCGGGACGGCGATGACGATATCGCCCAGGTAGTAGTTGCCGTCGGGCCCCGTCTCGCCGAGAGGGAAGCTCAGGACGTCGGTCGGCTTGTTCTTCTTCATGAACTTCCGGTTGAGGGTCTGGATGGCCCTCTCGCCGACGAACGAGAGGCTGACCTCGGGCGCTTGAAGGCCGTAGCGCGCGGCGAGCTCCGCGAGAAGCCGCTCAAACGCCCTGATCCGGAGCCGGTGTTTTTTCTGGCGGTTTAGAATTACGAGCATTGTTCTTTCCGGGATGCTTTTTCGCGTCCTTCGGCTTCCCTTCGAAGCTGAAGCCGGGGTATTCGATGCGGGGATGATAGATGGCGTAGAGGATGGTCAGGAACGCGGCGGCGACCGTACGGAGCTCTCTCAGGGAAAAGTCACAGGCGTCGAGCTGGCCGTCCTGGAGCGTGCCGTTGATGATGTCGGTGATGACCCGCTTGAGGTTGTCCTTGGTCGGCGCCTTGAGGCTCCGCGAGGCGGCCTCGATCGAGTCGGCCAGCATGACCACGCCGGCCTCCTTCGTCTGGGGCGCCGGGCCCTGATAGCGGAAGGACTCTTCGCCCACGGTCTGCTGCTCGGGGTCGTACGTCTGCTTGGCCTTGGCGTAGAAAAAGCGGACGAGGGAGTTGCCGTGGTGCTGCTCGATGATCTCCCGTAGCGGCCGGGGCAGATTGAGCTTGCGGGCGAGCTCCGCGCCCTCCTTGACGTGGTTCTTGATGACGAGGGTGCTCATCGACGGCGTCAGGTCCTTGTGGAGGTCGAACTCGCGGGTCCTGTTCTCGATGAAATACTCGGGCATCTTGGACTTGCCGATGTCGTGGTAGAGCGCGCCGGCCTTGGCCAGCTGGCTGTCGAGCCCCAGCTCCTCGGCGGCCTTCTCGGCGAGCGAAGCGACGATGAGGGAATGGTGGTAGGAGCCCGGCGCCTCCTCCGCCAGCTGGCGGAAGATCGGCAGCTCCGAGTTGGTCAGCTCCAGGAGCTTCGAACCGGTGACGAAGCCGAAGAGGGATTCGACCAGCGGCAGCAGGAGAAAAGCCAGGACCGCGCTGGTCGCGCCGCCCAGGATGCCCATGACCAATTCGGCCGGGAGAACGTTGAAGCCCGCGCGCCTCAGGATGAGATGGAAGGTCGCGATGAGCAGGGCGTTGGCGGCCGGCAGCACGATGAAGCCGGCCCGGAGGGTCGCCGCCCGGTAGCGCCGGCGATAGAGCTTGACGGCGTTGATCGCGGCCAGGCCGCCGACGAACGTAAAGATGGCCATGACGAAATCGCCGCCGAAGAGAAGCCCGGCCGTCAGGCTGTTGAGGAGGATGAAGAGAAGCGTCACCGGCTCGGGCAGAAGGAAGGCGAAGATCAGAGCCCCCGCCTGCAGGGGGAAGGCGTAATAGAAGACTTCGATACGGGTCAAGGCGGGGGTCGTGAGCGCCCCGCTGACGGTCGTGGCCAGAGCGAGGAAGCCCCTGTAAAGGAGAAGGCTGCCGACAAGGGTGGCGGCCGTCATCTGGAACTGCCGGCCCTTCTGCTTCGGCTTGTCGATCCGGCCGAGAGAATACCAGAGGATGAGAAAGAGGAAGGCGTACAGGATGAAGGTGCCGGCGAAGCCGGGCAGCCAGCTCGACTGCCGCCGGATCCTTTGGTTGTACTCGTCCATGATCTTGAGGGTTTCGGGGGTGACCTCGTCGCCCTTGCGGACGATGACCCGGTCCTTCTTGACGGTGAACGTCACCGTGCCGATGGCATCCCGGGCCAGCGTCTTCCGCTTCTCGGTCTCGATCTTGTTGTAGGTGACGTTGGCCGTCAGGAAGATCTCCCCCAAACTGGCCAGCGCGGCCCGGTTCCGGGGCGGCATGTCGATCCGGGCCAGCTCCTCGTTGAAGCGGCGCTCGCTCTCGCCGATGTCCATCAGGCCGTCGATGCGGACGGGCCGCTCCCGGCCGCGCGAGTCGACGAGCACGAGACCCCTCTCGTCTTCGCCGTGGATGAAGAGGTTCTTGGAGACGATGATGCCCTGGCTGAACGATTTGGCGGTAAGGCTGACCAGCATCTCCTCGAGATCGGCGGAGAATCTCAGGCGGGCGAGCGTTTGAACGTCGGGAAGCTCGAGATCGATGCCGTGCTTCTCGAGCAGGAGCGTCCGGAGGGCCTCGGCCTGATTGGCCGAGGGGGAACGGGCCGTCCCGTCCCGTCCCTCGGCGAAGAGGCGGCGGATCTTGTCCTCTGTATTGGCAAAGACGTTGGCGTCGAACGTGTAGACGGGCAGGATCGCGGCCTCCGCCTCGGCCCGTTTTCCGGCCGTGGCCTCGCCGTCTTCGATCGTGAGGTCGAAGGGGGCGACGACGTCCGCCGGAGCGACTTCGGCCAGCTTGAGCGTCATCAGGCCTTCCGAGGGCATGCGGGTCAGGAGAAGGGCCAGGATGGCTGTCGCCAGGACCATGAGCAGCCAGGGTTCCTTGAACAGCCGCGAGGCGAGGGTTGGCCGGAGCTCTTCCTCCGGCGATTCGGCGGGGGGGCGCCCGGGTTGGATCTCGGCCGACTTGAACAGCTTGATCCGGTCGAAGAAGGAGGCAGACATGGTTCCTCAGTCCTCCGTGGATTCAGCCTTCTGGTAGGCCTTGATGATCTTCTGGACAAGGGGGTGGCGGACGACGTCCTTGTCGTTGAAGCGGATGAAGGCGATCTCCGGTAGCGAGGCCAGGATCTTCATGGCGTGGATGACGCCCGACTTGCGCGGCTGAGGCAGGTCGATCTGGGTGATGTCGGCCGTGATGACCAGCTTCGAGTCGAATCCGGCCCGGGTCAGGATCATCTTCATCTGCTCCCGGGTCGTGTTCTGGGCCTCGTCGAGGATGATGAAGGCGCCGTTCAAGGTCCGGCCGCGCATGAAGGCCAGGGGGGCGATCTCGATGACGCCGCGCTCGATCAAGCGGTTGGCCTGGTCGTACTGGAACAGATCGAACAGGGCGTCGTAGAGAGGCCTCAAGTACGGATTGATCTTCTGGATGAGGTCCCCGGGCAGGAAGCCGAGCTTCTCCCCGGCCTCGACCGCCGGCCGGGTGAGGATGATGCGGTTGACGGACTTGTTCTGAAGGAAGGCCAGGGCCATGGCCATGGCGAGATAGGTCTTGCCCGTGCCGGCCGGTCCGATGCCGAAGACGAGGTCGTGCGTCTTGATCGCCTGGAGGTAGGCCTGCTGGTTCAAGCTCTTGGGGCTGACCGACTTGCGCGACAGATTCAGGGGTTCGGAGGGGGCATAGTCGTCGAGGCATGTGGGCGCCCCGCCCTCCAGCATGTCCAGGGTGATGAGAAGGTCCTCCTCCCTGAGCTGGTGGCCCTTATCCCCGAGCTCGCGGAGCTTGTCAAAATAGAGCCTGGCGAAGGCGACCTTCTTGGCGTCCCCGTCGATGAGGAGCTGGTCGCCGCGCAGCGCCAGGCTAACACTTAGGCGGGACTCGAGCTTTTTCAGCGTTTTACCCTGGACGCCGGACAGGGCGGATTCGTTCATCAGGGGAATGGTTACCTTTTCCATGACTAGGGGAGGGGCGGCCAGGGGTCTTCGCTTTCGGTCATTACCGGGTCATTATAACCACGGGCGAGAGGGATTTGTCAAGCCGCCCAGGGGGAGGCAATCCGGCGCCGGGGATTGAAAAAAAGGGCCTTCTGGTATATAAATCCGGCATGGACAAAGAATTCACGACCGTCACGATACCGACTTCGCTCCACAAGAAGATCGAGGAGTTCATCAAGGGGACGGAGTTCAGCTCGGTTTCGAGCTATGCGGCCAAGGTCCTCAGGGACAGCCTGACCAAGACGGAGCCGGCGGCCGAGGTCTTCTCGAAGGACGAAGAGGAGAAGGTCAAGGAGCGCCTGAAAGCTCTGGGATACATCGACTGAGCTGTCCGCCGTTCGAATCCCTCGTTTTTCCCGATCCCGGGCAAAGGAGTAATCCATGATCCAACCCCACGGCGGCAAGCTCGTCGACAGGGTCCTCGAAGGCCAAACGAAGGCCGAAGCCCTGGCTCGGACCGCCAAGTCCCCCCGCCTCCTCATCGACTCCGAGCTCGTCTCGGACGTGGAAAATATCGCCACCGGCGTTTACAGCCCCCTGGAGGGGTTCCTCGGCGAGGCGGATTTCAGGGCGGTCCTGGCCTGCAGCCGGCTGGCGAACGATGTCGCCTGGACCATCCCGATCGTCCTCGACGTCGACCGCGGAACCGCCGACGGCCTGAAGACGGGGCAGGAGGTCCTGCTCGAGACCGAGGCCGGGCACCCCGTGGCCATCCTCCATCTCGAGGAGAAATTCGGCGCCGACAAGGGCGAGACGGCCGAGAAGATCTTCGGGACGCGCGACCCGGCCCACCCCGGCGTCGCCAAGGTCCTGGCCATGAAGGAGGTCCTCCTGGCCGGACCGGTCGACCTTCTCGAGATGACGCCGACCCCGTTCGACCGCTGGAAGCTCTCGCCCCGGGAGACCCGCGTCCTTTTCGAAGCCAAGGGCTGGCGCACCGTCGTCGGCTTCCAGACCCGCAACACCCCCCATATCGGGCACGAGTACGTCCAGAAGGCCGCCCTGACCTTTACCGACGGGCTGTTCATCAACCCCGTGATCGGGCGGAAGAAGAAGGGGGATTTCAAGGACGAGATCATCCTGGCCTCCTACGAAGAGGCCATCCGCCGCTATTACATCCCGGAGCGGACGGTCATGGCCATCCTCCAGATGGAGATGCGCTATGCCGGGCCCCGCGAGGCCATCCATCACGCCATCCTAAGGAAGAACTTCGGCTGCACCCACATCATCATCGGCCGAGACCACGCCGGGGTGGGAAGCTATTACCCCCCCTTCGCCGCCCAGGAGATCTTCGAGGACTTCCCCGATCTGGGGATCGTGCCGATGTTCTTCCGGTCCTTCTCCTTCTGCCGGACCTGCGGATCGGTCGTCAACGAGAAGATCTGCCCCCACCCGCCCGCCGAGCACATCCAGTTCAGCGGCACGAAGATCCGCGACCTTCTCGTCAAGGGGGAGTGCCCGCCGCCTGAGCTCATGCGGCCCGAAGTGGCCAAGGTCATCATGGCCTTCAAGGACCCGTTCAATGAATGACCGGAAGGTCCTCGTCGTGGGGCTCGACTGCGCCCCGCCCGAGATCGTCTTCGACCGCCGGGACGAGCTCCCGGTCCTGCGGGGGCTCATGGAGAAGGGGCTGTGGGGGAAGCTCCGGAGCTCGGACCCGCCCATCACCATACCGGCCTGGATGGTCATGGCCACAGGGCTCGATCCGGGGCGCCTCGGCCTCTACGGCTTCCGCCACCGCAAGGGCTATTCCTACGACCAGATGTGGATCGCCAACTCCCGGGCCGTCAAGGACAAGAAGCTCTGGGACTATGTCGGAGAGGCGGGCGGGTCGAGCACGCTCGTCAGCGTGCCCCCGTCCTATCCGCCGTACCCCGTCGCCGGGAACCTCATTTCGTGCTTCATCACGCCTCCCGGCCCGGGCAAGGAGACGACCTACCCTGCCGGGCTCAAGGCCGAGATCGAAGAGCGCTTCGGGCCGTACATCTTCGACGTCGTCTTCCGGACGGAGGACAGGGACCAGATCCTCCGCGAGATCTACGCCATGACCGAGAAGCGGTTCGAGGTCATGGACTGGCTCCTCGAAGCCAAGCCCTGGAACCTGTTCATGTTCGTCGAGATCGGCGTCGACCGCGTCCACCACGCGTTCTGGAAATATATGGACCACGATCATCATCTCTATGAGCCGGGGAACCGCTTCGAGAACGCCATCATCGACTACTACAAGTTCCTCGACGCCAAGATCGGCCGGCTTATCGACAAGGCCGGGGCGGACACGGCCGTGCTGGTGGTCTCCGACCACGGCGCGAAGAGGATGAAGGGCGCCTTTTGCGTCAACGAGTGGCTCATCGACAAGGGCTGGCTGGTGGTCAAGGCGCGGCCGGACAAGCCGACGAGCCTCGACGACCTGCCCATCGATTGGGAGAAAACCCGTGCCTGGGCCTGGGGCGGATACTATGCCCGCGTCTTCCTCAATGTCGAGGGCCGCGAGCCTAAGGGCGTCATCCCGGCCGGGGACTACGAAAAGGTGCGGGACGGGCTGCTGCGCGAGCTCGAGGGTGTCCGGGGGCCGGCGGGTGAGAGCTGGGCCACCAAGGTCATCAAGCCCCAGGAGCACTACGAGGAGCTCGAGGGCGAATATCCCGACCTCATGGTCTACTTCGACGATCTCTACTGGCGGTCGGCCGGAACGCTCGGCCACGGGACCATGTACCTCCCGGAGAACGACACCGGACCCGACGATGCCGTGCACGCCCAGCACGGGATCTACATTCTCTATGACCCGGCCGGCGGCCGGACGGGGCGGCGCGACGGCGATATCCTCGACATCGCCCCGACCGTCCTCGATCTCTTCGGCTTGGCCGTCTCCGGGAAGATGAAGGGACGGGTCCTCCGGCCCTGAATGAAAGGAAACGCTTCGAATGTGCGAAGAACATGAAGGCTTCACGCTGTGGTTCACGGGGCTGCCGTGCTCCGGGAAATCGGCCGTCGGCGACCGGGTCGCCGAGATCCTGAAGGAGAAGGGGCGCCGCGTCGAGCGCCTGGACGGGGACGTCGTCCGCCAGGACCTGACCCGGGACCTGGGCTTCTCCAAGAAGGACCGGGACGAGAACATCCGCCGGGTCACCTTCGTGGCCAAGCTCCTGTCGCGCAACGGGGTCGCCGTCCTGACCTCGTTCATCTCCCCGTACCGGGAGATGCGCGACCGGGCCCGGAAGGAGACGACCAACTTCGTCGAGATCTACGCCAAGTGCCCCGTCGAGGTCTGCATCCAGCGCGACGTCAAGGGCATGTATCAGAAGGCCATCCGCGGCGAGATCAAGGAGTTCACGGGAGTCTCCGACCCCTATGAGGAGCCGCTCAACGCCGAGATCGTGCTGGAGACCGACAAGGAAACGGTGGATGAGAGCGTCCAGAACGTCCTCCGCCGGCTCGGCGAGCTCGGCCTCCTCTGAAAGGTGCTCTGATGGGGGCCAAAAGACTCGTCACCATTTTGTAGCTTGACCGACTAAATAGATTTAATATAATCAATCTGTTAGGGAACACGCAGTGCCAAAATACCTGGTCACGGGCGGGGCGGGCTTTATCGGCTCGCACATCGCCGAGACCCTGATCAAGCGCGGGGATCAGGTCCGCATCCTGGACGATCTTTCGACCGGGACGATGGACAACCTGGCGGCGATCGCCGGGAGGTTCGAGTTCATCGAGGGCGACATCAGGGACCTCGCGGCCTGCCGAAGGGCCGTCGAAGGCGTCGGGACGGTCTTCCACGAGGCGGCGCTCGCGTCCGTGGTGCGCTCCGTCGCCGACCCCCTTCTCAACGACGCGATCAACGTCAGGGGCACGCTCAACATGCTCGTGGCGGCGAAAGACGCCGGCGTCCGGAGCTTCGTCCTGGCCTCTTCTTCCGCGGTTTACGGCGACGATCCGTCGATGCCCAAGGTCGAAGGCCGGGAAGGCAAGCCCCTGTCGCCGTACGGAGTCAGCAAGTCCGTCGGGGAGAAGTACGCCCAGGTCTTTCATGCCCTCCACGGCCTGAACGCGGTCGCCCTGCGCTATTTCAACGTGTTCGGGCCGCGGCAGGACCCGGCCTCCGAGTACTCGGCCGTCATCCCGCTGTTCATCGCCAAGATGCTCCGGGGCGAGCGGCCTACGATCTACGGCGACGGCGAGCAATCCAGGGACTTCGTCTTCGTCGGCGACATCGTCCGGGCCAACCTGGCGGCCGCGGCGTCGCCCTCGGCGGCGGGGGAGGTCCTCAACGTCGCCTCCGGCGCCGGAACCACGGTCAACGGCCTTCTCGTCGCCGTGAACGGCCTCCTCGGAACGAAGATCGAGGCGGTCCGCGCGGCCGAAAGGCCGGGCGACATCCGGCATTCGACCGCCGATATGGGCAAGGCCCGGCGCCTCTTGGATTTCGCACCCGGCCTGACTTTCATGGACGGTCTCAAAGAGACCGTCGCCTGGCACAAGCAAAGGAGCTTGAAGACATGAACATCGAAGCCTCGAACCTGCTCAAGAAGATCGGATCGAAAGAGGCCCGGATCGGCGTCATCGGCCTGGGCTATGTCGGCCTGCCGCTCGTCAAGACGTTCCTCCAGAAGGGTTTCAACGTCACCGGATTCGATGTCGACTCCCGGAAGGTCGACATGCTCAACCGGGGCAAGACCTACATCCGCCACATCTCGGCGGCCGAGCTCAAGGAATTCCTGGCCCGGAAGGCGTTCCGGGCCACCGCGGATTTCAAGGGCCTGCGGGACGTCGACGCCATCCTCATCTGCGTGCCGACGCCGCTCGACGGCCACGGCAGCCCCGACCTGTCCTACGTCCTCAACTCGACCATCACCGTCGCCGAGAATCTGCGCAAGGGCCAGCTGATCATTCTCGAGAGCACGACCTACCCCGGCACGACCGACGAAGAGATGCTGCCGATCCTCGAGGCCGGCGGGCTCAAGGGCGGCCGTGATTTCTTCCTGGCTTTCTCGCCCGAGCGCGAGGACCCGGGCAACAAAAATTTCTCGACGGCCACCACCCCCAAGGTCGTCGGCGGCCTGACGCCGGACTGCCTCAGGCTGGCCAAAACCCTGTACGATCAGATCATCGTCCGGACCGTGCCGGTCTCCTCGACCAAGGCCGCGGAATCGGCGAAGCTCCTGGAGAACATCTTCCGTTCGGTCAACATCGCGCTCGTCAACGAGCTGAAGATGATCTTCGACCGGATGGGCATCGACGTCTGGGAGGTCATCCGGGCCGCGTCCTCCAAGCCCTTCGGCTTCATGCCCTTCTACCCGGGGCCCGGGCTCGGCGGGCACTGCATCCCGATCGATCCGTTCTACCTGACCTGGAAGGCCAAGGAGGTCGACTACCAGACGAAGTTCATCGAGCTCGCCGGCGAGATCAACCGGTTCATGCCCTATTACGTGATCAACAAGGCGGTCGAAGCGCTCGGCGCCCAGGGCAAATCCATCAAGGGGGCCAAGGTCCTCGTCCTCGGGCTGGCGTACAAGAAGGACATCGACGACTCGCGCGAATCGCCGTCCCTGAAGATCATCAGCCTGCTCCAGAAGAAGGGGGCGAAGGTGTCCTACAACGATCCGTATGTCCCGCGGGTCGTCGGGCACCGCGAGTACCCCGGGCTCGAGCTCAAGTCCGTCCCGATAACGAAGGCCCTGCTCAGGAAGTCGGACGCCGTCGTCATCGCGACCGATCACTCGGCGTATGACTACGACGAGATCGTCAGGAACGCCCCGCTCGTCGTCGACACCCGGAACGCCATCAAGCGGCGCCGGAAAAACGTCGTCAAGGCCTAAGAAAAGACGGGGTCAAACCTATACCTTTTTAATTCTTTCGTGAGGCCGGCGCAGGCAAGCGGTTAAGGTGCGAGAATTAAAAAGGTATAGGTTTGACCCCGTCTTGCCTTTTTTTAGCAGATGCGGGGGAGGAGCTCGGAGGTCAGGGGCTCGAGCAGGCGGAGGCCGCCGACGCCCGTACGAAGCAGCAGCTCACCGGGACGACCGATGCGATCCTGGATCTCGCCGATGATGGCCGCCTTGCGGCCCAGAGGATGGGCGCGCATGAGCTTCAGGAATCCCTCCGCCCCGGCCGCCGGCGCGATGACAACCGCCTTCCCTTCACAAGCCATGTAGAGGGGGTCGATGCCGAGCAGCTCGCTGGCCGCCCGGACGGGCCGTGACAAGGGGATGCGGTCCTCGTCGACGACAACGGGAAAGGGGAGCCGTTCGGCCAGCTCGAAGAGGACCGTGGCCAGCCCGCCCCGCGTGACATCGCGCATCCAGAGGGCCCCCTTTTTCCAGAGCGGGAGCAGGAAGAGGAGGGGGGCGCAGTCGCTGCGGACGCTCGAGCTCAGGCCGAAATCGCCCCGGGCGAGCATCACGGCCAGGCTGTGGTCGCCGAGCGTTCCGGTCAGAATGACCTTGTCGCCCCGGCGGATCCTGGCCTGCCGCGGCCGGGCGATCGACCGTCCCACGCCGGCCGTATTGATATAGACCTTGTCCCCCTGGCCGCGGCGGACGACCTTCGTATCGCCCGTGACGATGCGGACGCCCGCCGCCTTGGCCGCGGTGCCGATCGAGCGGATGACCCGGTCGAGGGTCCCCGTGTCGAAGCCTTCCTCGAGGATCAGGGCGAGCGAGAGGAAGCGCGGTTCCGCCCCCGAGACGACGAGGTCGTTCACCGTCCCGTTGACGGCCAGCCGGCCGATGTCCCCACCCGGGAAGAAGAGAGGATCGACGACGTAGCTGTCGGTTGTGAACGCGATGCCCCCGGGCAGGTGGACGGCATCCCCGAGCTCACGGAGCAGGGGATCGCCGAGGGACGGCACGATCCGCCCGGCGATGAAGTCCCTCATCAGACTGCCGCCGCTGCCGAGCTCCAGGCTGATCTTGGTCACGGGCGGGGCCTCCTCTCCGGGCCGAACTTGAAGTGGATGAGGCAGGCGCCCTCGTAGGACACCATGCAGGGGCCGAGCGGGGAGTCGGGACGGCATTTCGTCCCGAACAGGCGGCAGCCTTGCGGACGGATGACGCCCCGGAGGACCTCCCCGCAGCGGCATCCGGCCAGGTCGCGTTCGGACCCCTCCGTCTCCAGGCCGAACCGGGACGCGGCGTCGAATCCGGCGAATTCCTTCCTGAAGCGAAGGCCGCTCGCCCCGATCCGCCCCAAGCCCCGCCAGCAGGCATCGTACGGCTCGAAGATCTCCCCCATGAGCGCCCTGGCCACGGGATTGCCCTCGCGGCCGATCGCTCTCGAGTACTCGAGAGCGACTCGCGGCTTCCCCGCGGCGATCTGCTCCAGAACCGAACGGATGGCCAGCAGGATGTCCCCGGGCTCGAAGCCTGCGACCGCCCCGGGGACGCCGAATTCGCGGGCGACGAACTCATAGGGCTCGAGGCCGATCACGGCGCTCACGTGCCCGGGGTAGATGAACCCGTCGACGGCGACCTCTCCCGCCGTGAGGATCGCCCTCAGCGCCGGCGGAATGAGCCAGAGCGCCGGCAGCACGGAATAGTTCTTCAACCCTTCGGCCGAGGCCTGCCGGACCGTATAGGCGATCGCCGGGATGGTCGTTTCGAAGCCCGCGCCGTAAAAGACGACGGGCCGGTCCGGTTCGCGCCGGGCCTCGACCAGCGCCTCCTCGGGGGAATAGACGATCCTCAGTCGCGTGTTCCCGGCCGGGATGGCCGTCTGCAGCGAGCCCCGGCGGGTTGGGACCCGGGTCATGTCGCCGAAAGCGGCCAGCGTCACTCCCTCGGACCCGGTGACGATGGCGATCGCCGCCTCGTGGATCGCGTTGGGCGTGATGCACACCGGGCATCCCGGCCCTGAGACCATCTCGACCCCGGCCGCTTCGATGAGCGGGGTCAGGCCCCCCTTGAAGAGGGCCATGGTGTGGGTGCCGCAGACCTCCATCAGGCGGGGTCTTCGTTCGAGCTTCCGGGCTCTCTCCGCGATGTCTCCCAGGAGGCGGCGGAGGGCGTTCGGGTCCCTAAGCTCCTTCATCTTGGGAGGCTGCGGCCAGCTCCTTGAAGAGGCGGAGGGTTTCCCGGGCTTCCTTGGCGTCCATGACCGAGATGGCGAATCCGGCGTGGATGATGACCCAGTCGCCGCGGCGGGCCTGGGGCACGAGGCTGAGATTGACCTTGACCTCGCTGCCCATATAACTGGCGGTCCCCTGGCCTGATTCTTCGAGGCGGACGATCTTGGCGGGCACGGCCAGGCACATTTCTCTTCTCCGGGACATTCACTTTAGCAGAATCTCCCGGTCCGGTCCACCTATGCTATAATGGGGGGCCAATGGAGAAGCATCTCGAGGCCTTTTTCCCGCCCGGGACCGAGGAACACAACCTCCTGCTCAAGGTCGATCTCGACCGCCTACCCCGCCATATCGCCGCGATCATGGACGGCAACGGCCGCTGGGCCCAACAGAGGGGGCTAGCCCGCGCCAGGGGCCATAGGGCCGGCGCGGCTTCGGTCCGCGAGGTCGTCGAGGCGGCCGCCCGGCTGGGCATCGGCTATCTGACTCTGTATGCGTTCTCGAGCGAGAATTGGAAAAGGCCCCGCACCGAAGTCGGCCAGCTCTGGCGGCTGCTCCGGGATCACCTCGGAAAGGACGTCAACCTGCTCCTCGATAACGACCTCCGGCTCCGCGTCATCGGCCGGAGGGAGGGCATTCCCGGGCCGGCGCTCAAGGAGCTCGCGCGGGTCGAGGCCCTGACCCGCGAGAACCGGCACATGACCGTCGTCTTCGCCCTCAACTACGGCGGCCGCGACGAGATCGTCGACGCGGCCCGCCGGATCGTCGCGGAGGGGCGAATCCCCGCGGACAAGCTCGATGAGACGGCCTTCGCCGCCCACCTCTCGACCGCGGGCATCCCCGATCCCGATCTCCTCGTCCGGACGGGCGGCGAAATGCGGGTGTCGAATTTCCTTCTCTGGCAGATCGCCTACACGGAAATCTATGTCACGCCCGTCCTCTGGCCGGATTTCCGCAGGCGACACCTCCTCGAGGCCGTCCTCGAGTATCAGCGGCGGGACCGCAGGTTCGGCGACGTCCGCAGCGCCGCGAAGGCCCCCCGCGGAAGGACATAAGCCCGCATGGACCTCGTCAAGCGCACTCTGACGGCCGCCGTGCTTCTCGGGGCTCTTTTCGTCCTCATCCAGTACGCCCCGGATTGGGTCTTTTTCCTGTTCGGGACGGGCTTCGTGCTGGCCGCCCTGGTCGAGTTCTACAGCCTGGCCGGGAAAAAGGGATTGCGGCCCCAGAAGGCCCTCGGGATCGGCCTAGCCGTCCTGGTTATGCTGACTTACTATTTCAGGCAGATCCCGCTCGAGGCCGGCCTGTTCGCCGCGATCCTCGCGGCCGGCGCCTATTTCGTCGGCACGACGACGACCGTCGAGAAGCTGGGCCTTTTCCCCGCCGCCTTCGCCACGACCCTCATCGGCGTCTTCTATGTCGCCTTCCCCCTCGGTTTCCTCTTCCGCGTTCGCGTCGAGGACGGCCCGTTCTATCTCTACTTCCTCTTCGCCGTCGTGTTCGTCGGGGACACGGGGGCCTTTTTCGTCGGCAAGCCGTTGGGCCGTCACAAGATGACGCCGATCGCCAGCCCCAACAAGACCTGGGAGGGGAGCGCCGGCGGGTTTCTCTTCGCGGCCGCCGCGGCCGTTCTGGCCCGCTTCATCCTCTTTCCCGAGCTCCCGATCGCGACGGCCGTCCTGACCGCGCTCGTCGTCGAGGCCGCGGCCCAGGTCAGCGATCCTCTCGAATCCCTCTTCAAGAGGGCCGTCGGGGTCAAAGACTCCTCCAACAGCCTGCCCGGCCACGGAGGCTTCTTCGACCGCATCGACAGCCTGATCCTGGCCGGCCCGGTCTTCTATTTCATCGTCCGCTATCTCTGGGATTAGGCGTGGGACAGAAGAACGGGACCATCGCCATTCTCGGCTCGACCGGGTCGATCGGCACGTCCGTCCTGGATATCGTCGACCGCCTGAACGGCCGCTTCCGGGTGGTCGCCCTTGCCGCCGGGTCCAATCTGGCGCTCCTGGCCGCGCAGGTGGAAAAGTACGAGCCGGCCCTCGTCTCCGTCAGCGCCAGGCGCGATGCGGAAAAGCTCCGCCGTCTTTCGGGGAGCCGGCGGACGAGGATCGTTCACGGGCCCGGCGGAGCGGCGGAGGTCGCCCGATTCGACGGGGCCGGCATCGTCGTTTCCGCCATCACCGGCATGAGCGGCTTCGGGCCCACCCTTGAAGCGGTCAAGGCCGGGCGGCGCGTGGCCCTAGCCAACAAAGAGTCCATGGTCGTCGGGGGGGCCGTACTCAGGCGGGAAGCCGCCCGTTCCGGAGCCGTGATCATCCCGGTCGACAGCGAGCACAGCGGCGTCTTCCAGTGCCTGGGCCGGACGCGACGGCGGGATGTCCGCCGGGTCATCCTCACGGCCTCGGGAGGACCCTTCCTGAAGACCCCTCTGAAGGACCTCGGGACGAAGACGCTCGAAGAGGCCCTCCGCCACCCCCGCTGGATCATGGGGAAGAAGGTGACGGTGGACTCCGCGACGCTGATGAACAAGGGGCTCGAGCTCATTGAGGCCCGCTGGCTTTTCGATCTCGATCCGTCCCGGCTCGACGTGCTCATCCATCCCCAGAGCGCCGTCCACGCCCTCGTCGAGATGAGGGACGGCTCGGTTCTGGCCCAGCTCAGCGCGACGGACATGCGCATCCCCATCCAGTACGCCCTGACCTGGCCGGAGCGCCTTGATTCGGGCCTGCCCGGACTCGACCTGGCCGGGACCGGCCGCCTCGAGTTCTGCCCCGTGGACGAGCGCCGTTTCCCGCTCTTCGGGATCGCGCGGCAGGCCCTGAAAGCCGGGGCCAGCCTGCCCGTGGCCCTTAACGCCGCCAACGAAGTGGCCGTCGGGGCCTTTCTCGCGAAGAAGATCTTCTTCGGCGATATCCACGCCGTCGTAGGCAAGGTCATGGAGGGCCACCGGACCCGCCCGGCCGATTCCGTCGAGGCGATCATCGACATCGACAAGGACGCGCGGCGCGAAGCCCGCCGCCACATCCCGCAGAGGTAGCAATGGGTAATATCCTGGGCACCGTCCTCGCTTTCACCGTCGTCTTCGGCATCCTCGTCTTCGTCCACGAATTCGGCCATTTCTTCATGGCCAAGCTCGTCGGCGTCCGGGTCGAGGTCTTTTCCTTCGGCTACGGCAAGCGTCTTTTCGGCGTCAAAAGAGGCGAAACGGACTACCGGATCAGCCTTTTGCCGCTCGGGGGGTATGTCAAGCTCCTGGGCGAAGGGATGTTCGAGAAGGACCGGCCCCTCGCCCCCGACGACATGATGGCCAAGACGCGCGGCCAGCGCATCCTCATCATGGCCATGGGATCGATCATGAACATCCTCCTGGCCGTGGCGCTCGTGGCCGTCATCAACGTCATCGGGACCGACGTCGCCGCGTACTTTGACGCAAAGCCGGTCATCGGCTGGATCGAGAGCGGCTCGCCGGCCGAAAAAGCCGGCCT
>Ga0105107_10000882_pt1 | contig 19584 bp, 16 predicted proteins | sample PPLLaktember2015_6_FD_79335 | JGI IMG/M metagenome (GOLD analysis project Ga0105107, IMG submission 79335) | Freshwater sediment microbial communities from Prairie Pothole Lake near Jamestown, North Dakota, USA - PPLs Lake P8 Core (1) Depth... | ecosystem: Environmental > Aquatic > Freshwater >... | reverse complement strand
CCGTCGCCCGACACGCCGGAAGCGCAACTCTACAGCGATTTCCTCGTCGCCAAAGACTGGGTTTGAGCAAGGCGTGGCGCGGCGTCAGCCGCCGCCGAGCCAGGATTTGATCGAGTGGATCCGCTCGCGCAACTGGCCGAGGACCGATACATCCGCGGCGCGTGCGGCGGTCACCTGGTGCTGCTTCAGCAATTTCGGTGTCTTGCGGAACGACTGGTAGCGCGCCAGTGCAGCGTGAATGTGTTGCTGTAACAGTTTCAGATTCAGCGGCTTGCTGAGGAAACGGAATACCTGGGCCTGGTTGATCAGGTCGATGACCAGTTCCGAGTCCGACGCCTCCGTCATGACGATCGCGAGGATTTCGGGGTGGTCCTGCTTCAGAGCCTTGAATGCCGCAAGCGATTTCTGGTCACTGCCGCTGATGTCGGCAACGATGACGGCGATTTCCTTCTGCCCCAGAATCGCCAGCGCCTGGTCGATGTGCGCTGCATGCAGCACGGGGCAGATCGCCGACATCAGTTCGTTGACAGCACGAAATACGCTCTGGGACGCATCCAGCACAAGGACGCCGCTGTCGACTTTTTCCGGGACAATCACCGGCGCTGCCGCCATGTCGGCGAGTTCCAGCGCAATGGCCGCGGCCTCACCGACGGTTTTCTGGATATCGGCGTTGTCCCACGGCTTGCTGATGAAGCGGAATACTTCGCCGTCGTTGATCGAGCCGACGATCGAGGCCAGGTCCGAATAACCGGTCAGCAGAATGCGCACGGTATGCGGCGCGAGTCCCTTGACCTGCCGCAGGAGCTCGACGCCGGTCATTTCCGGCATGCGCTGGTCGCTGATCACCACATGCGGGTGAAAACGTTTCAGAAATTCCATCGCCTCCGGGCCGCTGCTGGCGGTGAAAACGTTGTATTTGGTGCGGAATATCGAGCGCAGTGCATTGAGAATGCGCTCTTCATCGTCGACGAACAGCAGTTTCGCTTTTTTGCCGCTGGTGTCGAACATCGGCGCCACGGTATTCACCGGCGTCACCGTGGGCTCAGCGGATTTGGCCACCTGCATGCCGGCGATTACCCGTGCGGCCGACACCAGTTTCGGGTCGAGGCGTTGTGTCGGCACATCCTCGATATTCTCGGCCTCGGGCTTCCTGTTGACGCGCAGACTGGCGGCAATGCCCTGCACGAAAGCCAGCGCGAACTCCCGTGCCGTCTGGAAGCGGTCGTCGCGCCTTTTCGCCAGCGCTTTCTGCGTTGCCCAGTCGAGCTGGACTGAAATCCGCGGATTGAACTCTGACGGGTTCGGGGGGCGATCGCTGATCACCTGGCGCATGATCTCGACATTGCTGCCGCTAAAAGGCTTGCGGCCCGTCAACAGCTCGTAAGCGATGACGCCGGCGGCGTAAATGTCGGTGCGCGCATCCGGTTCGTCACCGGTGAACTGTTCCGGCGACATGTAGCCCGGCGAGCCCATGATTTCACCGATCTGCGTCAGCGACGACGAATCGATATGGGCGATGCCGAAATCGCTGATCTTGATCCTGCCGTCATCATTGATCAGGATATTCGAAGGCTTGACATCTCGGTGCACCACGCCCTGGGCATGGGCGTAGCCGAGGCCGTCGAGCAACTGGCGCACCATCTCGCCGATCTCCGTTAGTTCGAACTTCGCCTTGTTCTGCAGATGCTCGAACAACGACCTGCTGTTGACCAGCTCCATGACGATGTAGGCGATATTTGCGTCCTCGCCGTAATCGAAGATCGCGGCGATGCGCGGATGGGTGAGTCGCCCGACGGCCTGCGCCTCGTGGCGAAAGCGCGCGATCGCGTACTGCAGCTCGGTGGGCTCCAGTGCCGACTTGGTGATGGTCTTGATGGCAACCAGGCGATGGATGGCGGGATCGAAGGCCTTGTAGACGACGCCCATGCCGCCCCGGCCGAGGACCGCCTGCACTTCGTACTTGCCGATGTTTTTTGGATAGGCGATGGTCATGACGGGTCGCCGAGATCTGCCGTTGGCGGTGGTGTCAATGGCAGCACGATCGTGAAGCGGGTGCCTTTCCCTACGGTGGAATCAACGCTGATCCTACCACCGTGCTGCTCGATAATCTTGTATGAAATTGACAGCCCGAGGCCGGTGCCTTTGCCCACCGCCTTGGTGGTGAAAAACGGATCAAATATCTTGGGGATGATTTCCGGCGGGATGCCCTTGCCGTTATCGGCAATTTCGACCAGGACCTGATCGGGACCCTCGGTGCGCGTGGTGATGGTGATTTCACCGGCCCCGCCTTCGATGGCCTGTGCCGCGTTGTTGATCAGGTTGAGGAAGACCTGGTTCAGTTGCGACGGCGAGCAGGTTATTGCCGGGATGTCGCCGAAGTGTTTCTTGACCGTGAGGTGTTTCAGTTCATGCTTGGCCAGGATCAGGGCGCTGTCGAGGCCTTCGTTCAGGTTGAAACTGGAGACCTTGCTGCGGTCGAGACGACTGAAATTCTTCAGGTTGAGCACGATTTCCGAGATCTGTTCGATACCGTAGAGCCCGTCCTGCGCCAGCTGCCCGAGCTCGGCCAGCGCCTGCTGCTCGGCAAAATGATGAACCAGGTCGTGGACGGCGGCATACTTGGCCTGCAGCCGGCGCGGATCGGACGAGCCGTCTTCCATCAGCCGCAACAGCTTGTTGGTTTCAACGATCAGCTTTTTCACGTCAGGCAGCTTGCCGGCGACCGATCCGAGACTGTTCTTGACATAAGCAAGCGGCGTGTTGATCTCATGGGCAATGCCGGCAACCATCTGCCCGAGCGAGGACATTTTCTCGGTCTGAATCAGCTGTGCTTCCGATTCCTTCAGTTGTTCCAGTGCACTGGAGAGCTCGCGCGTACGCTCCTCGACACGTGATTCAAGTACCCGGTTGGCTTCATTCAGCAGGCGGTAACTGACGGCCAGCTTGGACATCAGGTAGCCGATCAGGATCAGCAACGCACCGGCGTAGGCAATCAGGTAAATCCGGTAACGCTCGCTCTCGGACTGGACGTCGGCGGTCTCGATGCTGAATGCGTCAGTCAGGCTGTCGATGCGCGGTCCCGCCGATGAGGTGCCGATCTTCAGGAACAGTTCGTCTTCCACCGGCTTTGCACCGAGAATCTGTTCCACCGTGGTATCCATGCGCGCCAGCCCCTCGCGCACCGCGGGCGGCACGTCGTGCCCCGCCTTGCGCAGGTCGGCGGCAAAGAGTTCGACGTTCTTGCGCTGCGCAGCGGTCGGATCGGTCGCATAGCGCAGGACATGGGCAAACAGCAGCGCGGACGTGCTCTCGACTGCGATCAGGCGGTCGCGTTGCGCAAAGCCGGTCCATGCGCCCCTGACCAGCCCGGCAATTTCGCCGTCGAACGTCACCATGCGCTCCAGCGACTGGGTCATGGTGGTGCTGGCGGCACGATAGCGGTTCAACAGGTCAATCTTCTGGTCGAAAGCCTGCACCAGTGGCGGCAGGCCCCTGCCCAGCACCGGGCTGGAGAGTTCGGTGGCCGACTGCTGCAGGCGGCGCAGCAGTTCGGGTACTCGCGCGCTGCGGTTGTCGCCCGGGCGCACCGCGCCCGAAGTCCCTTCCACCCGTGCGCGCAAAACTTCAATATCCCAGCGGCCGTCGATCTCGCGCAGTTCGCGCAGGTAGCCGAGGATTTCGCCCTGAATCCGGTAGTCGACACCCTGGCTCTTGATATAGAGAAAGCCCAGCAGGGCGACCAGGCCGGCGGCGACCAGTACGGTCAGCGGAACCCGCGCGGTGCGCGGCAACACCATGCGGCGCCGCGACACCGGTGCCTGCGTTGTCGCCGAATTTCCGAGTTCATTCTCCAAGATATGCATGCCTCACTTGTGGGCTGGACAACAGGGCCTTCGCAGCATCGGCAAGTACTATGGTTCCGCTCTCCATGACGTAACCACGATTGCAGGTTTCCAGGGCCAGCTTCGCGTTCTGTTCGACCAGCAGCATCGTTACACCTTCCGCAGCGACCGTGCGGACGATCTCAAAAATCTTCTGCACCATTAGCGGCGCCAGCCCCATGCTCGGTTCGTCGAGCAGCAACAGCCGGGGCCGGCACATCAGCGCGCGCGATATTGCCAGCATCTGCTGCTCGCCCCCGGACAAGGTACCGGCGAGCTGTGTACGGCGTTCCGCCAGCCGCGGAAACAGCGCGTAGGCACGTTCGAAATCCCGCGCAACGGCCGCGGCATCGGTGTGGATATACGCGCCCATCGCCAGATTCTCGGCTACCGTCAGCCGCGGAAACATGCCCCGTCCTTCGGGTACCATCGCGAGGCCGCGCCGCACCAAATGATACGCCGGTTTGCCGGTGACCTCGCTGCCGTCGTAGTCGATTCGGCCCGCCTTGGGTTTGAGCAGTCCGCAGAGTGCTTTCAGCGTACTGGTCTTGCCGGCGCCGTTGGCGCCGATCAACGCCACCAGTTCGCCGCGCCCGACGGTCAGGTCGATACCCTTGACGGCGTTGATGCCGCCGTAGGCCACCTCGAGCTTATGCACGTTCAGCATGATTTGCGTCACTCAGACCAGGGGTCCGCCGAGATAGGCTTCAATGACCTTGGGGTCGCGCTGTACTGCAGCGGGCTCACCCTCGGAAATTTTTTCGCCGTAGTCGAGCACTGCCACGCGATGCGACAGTCCCATCACCAGCTTCATGTCGTGTTCAATCAGCAGCAGCGTGACGCCGTCGGCGAGTATCCGCTCCAGAAGTGTCTGCAGTGCGCCGGTTTCGGTGGCGTTCATGCCCGCAGCCGGCTCGTCCAGGGCGAGCAATTTCGGCTCGGTGGCGAGGGCCCGGGCAATCTCGAGCCGGCGCTGGTCGCCGTACGGGAGGTCGCGCGCGAGGGCATTGGCGCGCGCTGCGAGCCCGCAATAGTCCAGCAGTTCGTGCGCGCGCTGCGTGACCGCGCGCTCCTCGGCGGCAGTACGACGCGTGCGGAGTACCGCACCGAGGACACCGGCGTGCGTGCGCGCATGCTGACCGACCATCACGTTCTCCAGTGAGGTCATGCTGCCGAACAGGCGGATGTTCTGGAAGGTGCGGGCAATGCCATGCTGCGCGATCCGGTACGGCTTCAGCCCGCCGATGTGCCGGCCGTCAAACGTCAGTTCGCCGGCGTCGGCGGCGTAGAGGCCGGTCAGCACGTTGAACAGGGTGGTCTTGCCGGCACCATTGGGCCCGATCAGACCGAAGATCTCACCGCGTTGGACAGTGATGGACACGTTGGTCAATGCGGCGAGTCCGCCGAAGCGCTTGCTGATGCCGGTGGCTGCCAGCAGCGGGGTGTCAACGGGTGGCACGCGATTTCTCCACGGCCCCGGCTGCTGCCGGCACTGCTGTGCGGCGACGTGCCGGCCAGATTCCCGACGGCCGGAAGAGCATCATCAGCACCAGCGCCAGACCGAACAGCAGCATCCGCAGGTCCGACGGGTCGACGAGCACTTCCCCGATCCAGCGCTGCTGCAGCGGACCGATATAGCGCAGCGCCTCCGGCAACGCGGTGAGCAGTACCGCGCCGAGGACCACGCCGGCGACATTGCCCATGCCGCCCAGGACGACCATGCACAGCACCATGATCGAATCGATCAGGTGAAAACTTTCCGGACTGACAAAGCCCTGGAATGACGCGAACAGTCCGCCGGCGACACCGCCGAAAGTCGCGCCCATCGCAAACGCCAGCAGCTTGATGTTGCGGGTATTGATGCCCATCGCGGATGCGGCGAGTTCATCGTCGCGGATGGCCACCCAGGCGCGGCCGATCCGCGAATTCTCCAGTCGCAGCGAAATGACGATGGACAGCACGGCGCAGGCGAGAAAAACAAAATAGTAGTTGTGTACCGGGGAGAAGGTCAGGCCCGCCACACTGTGGGTCTGTGCCAGCGAAAACCCGCCCACCTGCAGCGGATCGATCAGCGTAATGCCCTGCGGGCCATTGGTAATGTTGACCGGGCGGTTAAGGTTGTTCAGGAATACGCGGATGATCTCGCCGAAGCCGAGCGTGACGATCGCGAGATAGTCGCCGCGCAGCCGCAGCGTCGGCCCGCCGAGCAGGATGCCGAACAGCGCAGCTGCCGCCGCACCCAGCGGCAGCAGTACCAGGAATGGCCAGTGCACCGCAAACTGCGGCGAGGCGAGCAGCGCATAGCTGTAGGCGCCAACGGCAAAGAACGCGATATAACCCAGATCAAGCAGACCGGCAAATCCGACCACGATATTGAGTCCCAGCGCGAGCATGATGAACAGCAGCGCCACATCCGCGATGCGCACCCAGGCGCGGCCGAGCACGGCTTCGACCAGGAACGGCGCGGCGAGCAGCAGCAGCGCGACGGCGACCCACGCTGTCCAGCGCAACGGATGATTGCCGGCAACGATCATGCACGGTCTCCGCTGTGTTGTCCCAGCAGCCCGGACGGTCGCAGCACCAGCACCAGCACCAGCACCAGGAACGCGAATATGTCGCGATAATTGCTGCCCAGCACACCGCCGGTCAGGTCGCCGATGTAGCCTGCGGCGAGGCTTTCGATGATGCCCAACAGCAGCCCGCCCAATACTGCGCCCGCGACATTGCCGATGCCGCCGAGCACGGCGGCGGTGAATGCCTTCAGGCCGAGCATGAAACCCATGAAGTAATGGCCGAGGCCGTAGTAGAGCACGATCATCAGGCCGGCGATGGCACCGATCGCCGAGCCCAGCACGAACGTGAATGCAATCACCGTGTCGGTGTTGACGCCCATCAGTCCGGCGACATCCGGATTCTGCTCCGTGGCACGCATCGCGCGGCCCATGCGGCTCGCTTTGATGAACCACAGCAGGCCGGCCATGATCAGGCAGGCTAGCGTGAATATGGCCACCTGCAGGCCGGTCAACTGCGCGCCGAAGAGGGTGACGCTGGCGGGCGCCATGATTTCCGGCATCGAGATGTACTGCTTGCCCCAGATCAGCGCTGCGGAATACTGCAGCAGGATCGACACGCCGATGGCGGTGATCAGCGGTGCCAGCCGTGGCGCGCGCCGCAACGGCCGGTACGCGACCCGTTCGATCGATACGCCGAGGATCGTGCAGACGATGATCGCCCCGCTGACGGCCAGCATCAGCACCAGCGGTACCGGCACCCCGGCGGCGGCCAGCAGCTGGATGATGGTCAGCGACACCAGCGCGCCGATCATGGTGATGTCACCGTGGGCGAAATTGATCAGCCCAAGGATGCCGTAGACCATGGTGTAGCCCAATGCGACCAGCGCATAGATGCTGCCCAGCACGAGGCCATTGACGATTTGTTGAGCGAAAATTTCCATTGGTAGAGACGGCAACGGCACCCTGGAGGGTGCCGTTGCCGTCGGTCGCTGTCGCTTACTTGCCGGCTGCTGCGCTGCCGCCCGCTTCCGGCTTGACGGTTTCGAGCGGCGCCCATGCGCCGCCTTTGACCACATAAATGGTAATCGGACCGTTCTTCAGGTCGCCCTTGTCGTCAAATGCGATTGGACCAATGACGCCCTGATAATTGGTCTTGCCGATCTCCGGCAGGAATTTCGCGGGATCGGCTGAGCCGGCACGCTTCATCGCGTCGATGAATACCATGACTGCGTCGTAGCCCATGGGCGCGAAGAGTTCGACTTCCTGATTGAATTTTGCCTTGTATTTCTCGAGGAAGGCCTTGCCGCCGGGCATCTGGTCCTTGGGCAGCCCCGGGATGGAGGCCATCGCGCCGTCGGAGGCATCACCGGCAAGCTTGATGAAATTGGGCGTCTGCATACCGTCGCCGCCGATGAACTTCGCCTGGATGCCGAGTTCCTTCATCTGTTTGACCATCGGTCCCGCCTGCGGATCGATGCCGCCGAACATGATCAGGTCGGGCTTGCGGCCCTTGATCTTGGTCAGGATCGCCTTGAAATCGGTGTCTTTGTCCGTCGTGTGCTCGCGGGCGGCGATTTTTACGTCCATGGTCTTGATGGTGTTTTCGAAGGCATCAGCGAGCCCCTGTCCGTAGGCCGTACTGTCATCGATCACCGCAACGCTTTTGACCTGCAGCGTCCTCGCCGCGAAACGCGCCAGCGTCGGGCCCTGCTGGTCGTCATGGGCAACCACGCGAAAAGTGGTTTTGAATCCCTGCTGGGTGTACTTGGGATTGGTGGATGACGGTGAGATCTGCGGGATGCCGGCGTCTGAATAAATTTTCGAGGCGGGAATCGAAGCGCCCGAATTGAAATGCCCGACGACCGCGGCGACCTTGGCGTCGGCGAGTTTCTGCGCCACGGTCGTTGCCTTGGTCGGATTGGCTTCGTCGTCCTCGGCCACCATTTCGAACTTCACTCTCTTGCCGCCGATATCGATATTGGCGGCATTTGCATCCTCGATCGCCAGTTGCACGCCGTTGCGGATGTCGATGCCGATATGTGCCTGCGGTCCGGTCAGCGGCGACGCCGAGCCGATCTTGACGGTTAGTGTTTCCGGCGGCTTCGGCGCTTCGGTCTTGGGGGCGGGCGGCGGGGCTTCCTTGCCGCAGGCGGCCAGCAGGGCCGCGGCGATCAGCGCAGCGGCGAAGTGGCGTACGGTATGGATATGCATGTGGGCTCCAGTGTGATGAGTCAGTTGGGCAGACCATCCCGGCTTGCTGCCGGCGATGGAACCATGATTTAACTTATTGTTACTGAAAGAGATTTACCGATTATCCGGGGGGGGCGTTGCAATGTCAATTTCGGTATCGGGGGGTGACCGGCAACAAAAAAAGCCGGCATGCACCGGCTTTTTTTGCGTTTGCAGGGATGACTTACTTGAGCGTGAGTATCCACTTCACGATGGCCTTGATGTCGTCTTCCTTGACATGGGCATTCGGCGGCATCGGGGTCGGGCCCCAAACGCCGGAGCCGCCGGCTTTGACCTTCTTCGCCAGGTTCGCCCCCGCCGCTTTGTCGTTGCGGTACTTGGCGGCAATTTCCTTGTAGCCGGGGCCGACGATCTTGCGATCCACGGCATGACAGGTCATGCAGCCGCTGGACTGCGCGAGTTTCTCCGATGCCGCTGCATTGCCGGCGGCCATTGCGCCGAGGGCAAACAGCACCGCGAACACGAATTTCATGAAAGCTCCTTGAGTGTCTTGACTGAACGAGCCGCGATTGTAGCCGAAGCGGTTCGCGGCCCGAAAGCCGCTAAGGCGGTGCGTCCAGTACCCGCGCCAACTTCCCGGCATCGGTAATCGCCGGCAGGCAGCTGACCCCGCGACAAACCCAGGCGATGCTCCCGGCCGGTGCTGGCGGTTTATCGAGCGGTCCACATAGGCCATTGTATTCATTGGGTATTGTCAGGATCAGCAGATCCGGCCGATAACGCCGGTCCAGTTGCTGCTGCCAGGCCTGCAGCGCCGGTGCCATCCCGCGCAGGACGACGGTGCGTGGCGGCGTAAGGTATTCGTCCAGGGCTGTACACAGGCTGACACAGGCGCTGGGGTGGCGCTCGAGTTCCGGGTAGAACAGCTGCAGCGCGCGCGCCGCTGCGGCGAGATAACGCGGCTCGCCCAGCAGGTGTCCCAGGCGCTGCAATGCATATGCGGCAATGCCGTTGCCCGAAGGCGTGGCATGGTCGTGGCCGGGCTTGGTGCGATGGATCAATGGTTCGTGGTCGTGGCTGGTGAAAAAAAATCCGCCGTGATCGCGGTCTGCGAAGCGCGTGAGCAAGGCGTCGGCCAGCGCGCGTGCGAAATCGACATCGGCTGCACGAAACTCTGCCTGCAACAGTTCCAGCGCAGCATCCAGCAGGAAGGCGTGGTCATCGAGATACGCATTGAGATGGGCCTTGCCGTCCTTGCACGTTGCCAGCAGCCGGCCGTCGCGCCACAACACCGTGCGCACGAACTCGAAGGCGCGCTGTGCCGATTGCAGCCACGCCGGCTCTCCGAACACGCGCGCCGCGCGCGCCATGCCGGTGATCGTCAATGCGTTCCAGCTGGCGAGGAGCTTGTCATCGCGCCCCGGCGGCACGCGCAGGGCGCGGGCAGCGAACAGCTTGGTACGGGCGGATTCCACTCGTGCAACGCAGAGGTCCGGTGGCAGGTCCAGCGCGGCCGCAACGGAGTCCAGCGGCTGCATTACGCGCAGATGCCAGGCGTGGCCTTCGAAATTCGGCGCGCGGTCGAGCCCGTAGTGCGGTGCGACGACCGCGTATTCTTCGGTGCTCAACAAGTCGCGGACCTGGTGCGGCGTCCAGACGTAGAACTTGCCTTCTTCGTGCTCCGAGTCGGCATCGAAAGACGAGTAATAACCGCCTGCGGGGGACTGCATTTCACGCATCACCCAGGCCGCGGTCTCCGCAGCGACCTGGGCAAAGCGCGGCGCCTGTGTGACCCGCCAGGCGTCGCTGTACAGCGCGAGCAGCAGCCCGTTGTCGCAGAGCATTTTCTCGAAATGCGGGATGGTCCACGTAGCGTCGACGCTGTAGCGGCAGAATCCGCCACCGAGATGGTCGTAGATGCCGCCTTCGGCCATTTTCGTCAGTGTCTGGACTGCAATGTTGCGGGTGACGTCGCTGCCGTCCAGCGCATGGCGGCGCAGGCAAAAAGCGAGTTCGCAGGGATGCGGAAACTTCGGGGCCTGGCCGATGCCGCCATGTACCGCGTCAAATGCTGCGGCCAGTTCGCGCACCGCATCGTCGAGCGGTGCACGATCCGGTTCCCGTGCACCTGCAGGTGCCGGCACCGTGCGGCCCAGCGCCTCGCGCAGCGCCGCGTTCTGTCGCAGGATGTCGGCGCGCTGTTCACGATAGGCTGACGCGATGCGCGGCAACAGATCCGTGAAGCCGGGCATGCCGTAGCGCGGCGTTTTCGGAAAATAGGTGCCGCCGAAAAACGGCATGCCGTCGGGCATCAGAAACATGGTCAGCGGCCAGCCACCGCTGCGCCCGGTCAGCATCTGGTGCGCGGCCTGGTAAATCTGGTCGAGGTCGGGGCGCTCCTCGCGGTCGACTTTGATGTTCACGAAATGACGATTCATTGCGGCGGCCACTGCGGCATCCTCAAAGGATTCGTGCGCCATTACGTGGCACCAGTGGCATGCCGAATAGCCGACCGAAAGCAGGATCGGTTTGTCCGTCGCGCGCGCCAGGGCCAGCGCTTCCGCATTCCACGGGTGCCAGTCCACCGGGTTGTCCGCATGCTGCAGCAGATAGGGGGAAGTTTCGGCGGCAAGAAGATTGGGCATGGGCGGCGGCAACGATCGAGAGATCATTGCGATTGTTTCACACAACGCCGCCCGCAATAACCGCGGGCAGCCCGTTGGTATTCGGTCGGGTGCATGCCTATACTGAGCCCGACTGCTTCAGGCCAACTGCGGAGGATGCCTCATGAAAATCGATACCATTGCCGTGCACGGTGGTTACAAGCCGGACCCGACGACCAAAGCGGTCGCGGTGCCGATTTACCAGACGACTTCGTACGCCTTCGACAGCACCCAGCACGGGGCCGACCTGTTCGACCTGAAGGTGCAAGGAAACATCTACACCCGGATCATGAATCCGACGACCGACGTGCTGGAGAAACGGGTGGCCGAGCTCGAGGGCGGCATCGCGGGACTGGCGCTGGCTTCAGGCATGGCGGCAATTACGGCCGCCATCATGACCATTGCCGAGGCCGGCGACAACATCGTCACCTCGACCGCGCTCTATGGCGGCACCTACAACCTGTTCGCGCACACCTTGCCGCAGTACGGCATCGAAGTGCGTTTCGCCGATTACCGCGAGCCCAAGGCCTGGGAAAAACTGATCGACGGCAAGACCAAGGCGGTGTTCTGCGAATCCGTGGGCAATCCGCTGGGCAATGTCGTCGACTTCGGTGCGCTGGCGAAAATCGCGCACGCGCGCGGCGTGCCGGTGATCGTCGACAACACGGTGCCGACGCCCTACCTGTGCCGGCCGTTCGAACACGACGCCGATATTGTCGTGCATTCGCTGACCAAGTATCTCGGCGGTCACGGCAACTCCATCGGCGGCGTGATCGTCGATTCGGGCAATTTCCCGTGGGCCGAGCACAAGCAGAAATTCCGCCGCCTGAACGAACCCGACGTGTCCTATCACGGCGTGGTCTATACGGAGGCACTGGGTGCCGCGGCGTACATCGGCCGCGCGCGCGTGGTACCGCTGCGCAACATGGGTGCGGCGCTGTCGCCGTTCAATGCGTTCCTGATCCTGCAGGGCATCGAAACGCTGGCAGTGCGCATGGACCGCATTTGCGACAATGCGCTCGCCGTCGCGCGCTGCCTGCAGGGTCACGCCAAGGTCGGCTGGGTGCGGTATGCCGGCCTCCCCGACCATCAGGACAAACCGCTGGTCGACCGGTACATGGGCGGGCGGGCTTCCGGCATCCTCAGCTTCGGCATCAAAGGTGGCGCCGCGGCCGGCGCCCGGTTCATCGATGCGCTGCATCTGGTCACCCGGCTGGTCAACATCGGCGATGCCAAATCGCTGGCCTGCCATCCGGCAACGACCACGCACCGGCAACTGTCAGCCACGGAACTGGCAAGCGCCGGTGTCAGTGCGGACATGGTGCGCCTGTCGATCGGCATCGAGCATGTCGACGACATCGTCGCCGATCTCGAGCAGGCACTGCAGGCCGCGTGAGGCTGCCGGGCGAGGTCCTTCGCGTCAGTCGGTAACGGCGCCTTTGCTGGCGCTGGACACCAGACGCGCGAATTTGGCCAGCGCGCCGCGGGTGTAGCGCGGTTTCGGCTGTTGCCATTTCTTTTTGCGCGCGGCGATTTCCTTGGCCGCGACATTCAGCTGGATCAGGCGTTTGTCTGCGTCGATGGTGATCGAATCGCCTTCCTTTACCAGCGCGATCGGACCGCCCTCGAACGCCTCCGGTGCGACATGGCCGACGACCATGCCCCAGGTGCCGCCGGAGAACCGGCCATCGGTGATCAGGCCGACGGATTCGCCCAGGCCCTGGCCCGTCAGCGCACCCGTGGGGGCGAGCATCTCCTGCATGCCGGGACCGCCCTTCGGGCCTTCGTAACGGATGACCACCACGTCGCCGGCCTTGATTCTTTTCGCCATGATGGCTTTCATGCAGGCGTTCTCGGAATCGAACACCCGCGCGGGACCGGTAATCTTCGGCGATTTCAGGCCGGTAATCTTGGCAACGCAGCCTTCCGGTGCGAGATTGCCCTTGAGGATGGCGAGGTGGCCATGTTTGTACAGCGGGTTCGCCCACGGGCGAATGACGTCCTGGTCGGGGCGCGGTGCGTCCGGCACGTCTTTCAACGCCTGCGCCATGGTGCGCCCGGTGATGGTGATGCAGTCGCCATGCAGCAGGCCGTGCTTGAGCAGCATCTTTAATACCTGCGGCACACCGCCGGCGCGATGGAAATCCACCGCGACATAACGGCCCGAGGGTTTCAGGTCGCACAGCACCGGCACTTTTCTGCGTACCCGCTCGAAGTCATCGATGGTCCATTTGACCTTGGCCGCGTGCGCGATGGCGAGATAATGCAGTACGGCGTTGGTGGAGCCGCCGGTGGCCATGATCAGCGCCACGGCGTTCTCGATCGACTTGCGCGTGACGATGTCGCGCGGCTTGATATCCTGTTTGATGGCGTTGACCAGCACCAGCGCCGATTGCGCTGCAGAATCGGCTTTCTCCGGATCCGGCGAGGCCATCTGGCTGGAGCCCAGCACACTCATGCCCAGCGCCTCGAACGACGATGACATGGTATTTGCAGTGAACATGCCGCCGCACGCGCCCACCGACGGGCAGGCATTTTTTTCGATGCCGATGAAATCCTCGTCGCTCATCCTGCCGGCGGTATAGCTGCCCACGGCCTCGAAGGCGCTGACCACGGTCAGGTCCTGGCCCTTCCACTTGCCCGGCTTGATCGTACCGGCATAGACGTAAATCCCCGGCACGTTCATGCGCAGCATCGCGATCATGCCGCCCGGCATGTTCTTGTCGCAGCCGCCGCAGACCAGCACGCCGTCCATGGCCTGGCCGTTGACCGCTGTCTCGATGCAATCGGCGATGACCTCGCGCGATACCAGCGAGTATTTCATTGCCTCGGTGCCCATGCCGATGCCGTCGGTGACGGTCGGCACGCCGAACACCTGCGGCATCGCCCCCGCGTCATGCAGCGCGGCAAGCGCATGGTCGACCAGCGGCTGGATGCCGGCATTGCAGGGGTTCATCGTCGAGTGGCCGTTGGCGACGCCGACGATGGGCTTGTCGAAGTCGCGGTCGCCGAAGCCCACGGCGCGCAGCATGGCGCGGTTCGGGGCGCGCGCGACGCCGGCGGTAATCAGGTGGCTGCGTTTATTGAGCGGCATGCATGTTCTCCAGTATGGCCGGCAACGACAGGGCGTCTGCGACGGCCGTTGCGGCAGTGGCACGTATAATAAGGCGTCATTTTATCGTATCGCCCTGCCCCTACCCATGCTCGTACATCCCCAGTTCGACCCCGTGGCGCTGCAACTCGGGCCGGTGGCCCTGCGCTGGTACGGCCTGATGTATCTGCTCGCCTTTGCGCTGGTCTGGTTGCTGGGGCGCTATCGCATCGACCGCAACCCGGGCGGCGTGTGGACCCGCAATGACATGGATGATGTGCTGTTCTACGGTATCCTTGGCACCATCCTCGGCGGCCGCCTCGGTTACGTGCTGTTCTACAAGTTCGGCGATTATCTGGCCGCGCCGTGGAAAGTGTTTTATGTCTGGGAGGGCGGCATGTCCTTTCACGGCGGGTTTCTCGGCGTGGTTATTGCGATGATCTGGTTCGCGCGCAGTCGTCATCAGGATTGGCTGCGCATCACCGACTTCATCGCGCCGCTGGTACCCCTAGGGCTGGCTGCCGGACGCATGGGCAATTTTATCAACGCCGAACTCTGGGGGCGGCCGACCGATTTGCCGTGGGCGATGGTGTTCCCGAATGTTGACCGCGTGGCCCGTCACCCCTCGCAGCTCTATGAGTTTGCGCTGGAGGGCGTCGTACTGTTCATCATTTTGTGGCTGTTTACCGCGAAACCGCGCCCGCGTGGCGCGGCGTCCGCAGTGTTCTTGATCGGCTATGGTGTGTTTCGTTTCGGGGTCGAGTACACCCGGGAGCCGGACAGCTTCCTCGGTTTTCTGGCGCTGGGATTGACCATGGGCCAGTGGCTGTCGCTGCCGATGGTCCTAGCCGGGGCTGGCCTGCTGGCCTGGGCGTGGTCGCGGCCGCGCTGAACGGCATCAGTTCAGTTTTTTCGGGTCGGTTCGCTTCGCCGGTTTCGCCTGCGCGCGCAGCGCGGCACGGCGATCGAGCAGGCGCTGGAAATTCCCCAACGACAACAGATGTACATAAATGCGGGAGAGCATGCCGCTTTGTGCAAGCTCTTTCAGCACATTGGCCGGCAATGCGTGCAGCCGCTCTTCTGCGACCCGGTGCATGCCGGTCAGCGTGATCGGCACCTCTCCCGCCGGCGCGGCCTGGGCGGCGAACGGTTCCATCAGCTGCAGTTCGTGCAGCTTGTGGCACATCGCTTCGGTGCGTGCGAGATCAGCCTCGAATTCGAACAACAGCTTGCGTCGGCCTTCCCATACCGGCAGTGGTTGGCCTTTGCCGTCGTAGAGGGCTTCGCCTTTTGGCTGCAGCGCGCGCTTTTCCACGCAGGCAATGCGTTCGGTCTGCTCCCGGCCGTCGACAGTCACCCGTGTCATGCAGAACGGGTAACGGCGCACGTAGACCGGCAGGTAAGCCTGCGGGTCCCAGGTATCGTCGGCGGTCAGGAACAGGTTTTTTTGCACTTCGACGCCGAGGATGGCCATGGCCACGAAAGTCCTGCCGGCATCTCCCGAAATGAGGGCGATGGGATAGTCATGGGCGGCCAGCGCGAATTCGCTGAATGAAAGCGGCAGCGCCGTCAGGTTGCGGAACAGCACCGGCAGCTTGCGTTCCCCGGGCAGCAGCACCTTATGCGTTTTGGCCAGCGGGACAATTTCCTGGTAGCCATAGGGCGGCGTGATTTCCAAGGCAGATTCCCCCGTCAGGTCGGTCGCGCCCCATTATAGCCGGCGCCCCGGTTTGACCCATCGATTTGCCGCATGCGCGCCAAGCGGGTAAAATCCGCCCCTCTTTTCGGGGTGGTAGCTCAGCTGGGAGAGCGCCGCGTTCGCAATGCGGAGGTCGGGAGTTCGATCCTCCTCCACTCCACCAAAAAAATGCCACCGTTGCGGTGGCATTTTTGTTTGCTGCAACCTTGACGGGTATGCGGCTCAGCGCCCCGGCATCCAGTCCGGCATCGCGCCCCACAACACCGCAATCCCCAGCACCAGAAAGATCAGTGCCGCAATGGCATGCACGGTCTTCGCCGGAATCTTCCGGGTGGCGACTTCGCCCAGCAGCACGGCCGGCACGTTGGCGATCATCATGCCCAGCGTGGTGCCGAGGATGACCCCGGCGAGTGCATCGAAACGCGCCGCGAGCGCAATGGTGGCGATCTGGGTTTTGTCGGCCATCTCGGCAAGGAAGAAAGCGACGACTGTCACCCCGAACACGCCGAACGGCGCGTGCGTCGCATCGACCGCGCCGGCGTCCAGTTTGTCCGGAATCAGCATCCATACGGCCATCGCGAGAAACGAGCCGCCAAGGATCCAGCGCATGACCTCGGCGCCCAGCGTTGCCGCCGCCCAAGCGCCGACCGTGCCGGCGAGCGCGTGGTTGGCAAGCGTGGCGACCAGGATGCCCCAGATGATCGGCCACGGCTTTTTGAAGCGCGCGGCCAGCACCAGCGCCAGCAACTGGGTCTTGTCGCCGATTTCGGCGAGCGCGACGATACCGGTGGAAATGAGGAAGGCGTCCATCAGGGGGCTCAATGCAGGGCGCGGACTGTAACGGAACGCCGATGGCGCTGCAATGTTGCGGCCAAACCCGGGCTCGCCGCATCCGCATGCTGGAGCGATGCGTGGCCTGCTGCCGGGTATTTCGGTAAGCTGCGGATGCGGCCGATATTGCTGATGTGGCTCGAGCTTGGACCAAGCCGCAAAAAACATATCAATAAAAACAAATACTTACAACGACAACATCAAAGCGCACACCGCTATGGCGACCCTGTTTTCCAAGCTGATGCCCCGCGAGGGCCGCTTCTTCGATTTTTTCAATGCCCATGCGCTGCGCATCGTCGAAGGCAGCCAGGAACTGGTGGGACTGATGACCAATCTGGCCGAGGCTGAAGGCTATACGCGGCGCATCGATGAAGCCGAGCGCGCCGCCGACAAGATTACGCACGATACGTTGCTGGTGCTGCACAGCACCTTCATTACGCCGATTGATCGCGACCAGATACACCAGCTGATTACCCGCATGGACGATATCCTCGACCTGATCCAGGACGTCGCGGAATCGCTGCTGCTGTACGACATCCAGCGCGTTACTCCGGAAGCCGAACAGCTGGCGCGGATTTGCCACATGTGCTGTGAACGGGTGAAGACCGCCGTCGGGCTGCTTGCCAACCTCAGCGCGCCACAGGCCATACTCAAGACCTGCGAGGAAATCGATCGCCTCGAGTCGGATGCCGATCGCGTGATGCGTTCGGCGATGTCGCGCCTGTTCCGGGAGGAAACCGATCTCAAGCAGGTGTTCAAACTGCGCTCCGTGTACATGCTGCTCGAGGAAATCACCGACCGCTGCGAGGATGTGGCGAACATCATCGAGGGCATCGTGCTCGAGCACTCGTAAGGCGTCGCCATGGAAACGGTCAGCATCAGTCTCGGCGTGGTCATTTTTCTGGTGGCCGTGGCGCTGGCGTTTGATTACATGAACGGTTTCCACGATGCCGCGAATTCGATCGCCACCGTCGTGTCCACGCGGGTGCTGAAACCCTACCAGGCCGTGATGTGGGCGGCTTTTTTCAATTTTGCCGCGTTGTTCGTGTTCAAACTCAAAGTGGCGGCGACGGTAGGCCAGGGCATCATTGACGGCTCGGTGGTCGATCACCACATCGTGTTCGGTGCGTTGGTCGGCGCGATCGCCTGGAACATCATCACCTGGTATTACGGCCTGCCATCGAGCTCGTCGCACGCGCTGATCGGCGGCCTGATCGGCGCCGCCGTCGCCAAAAGCGGTTTCTGGGCGCTGCAAAGCGCGGGTATCTACAAGACTCTGGTTTTTATCGTGATCTCGCCGACCCTCGGGTTCCTGCTTGCCGGTTTACTGATGGTGGCCGTGTCGTGGATCTGCCGGCATACCACGCCGGCGCGGGTTGACCGCTGGTTCCGGCGGTTGCAGCTGCTGTCGGCGGCGATGTACAGCCTCGGCCACGGCGGCAACGATGCACAGAAGACCATGGGTATCATCATGATGTTGCTGATTGCAGCGGGCTCGGTGGCGCCGCAGGATGATATTCCGGCATGGGTGGTCATTTCCTGTTACCTGGCCATTTCCCTGGGCACATTGTTCGGCGGCTGGCGCATCGTCAAGACCATGGGCCAGAAGATCACCAAGCTGAAGCCGGTGGGCGGGTTTTGTGCGGAAACCGGCGGCGCGATGACCTTGTTTCTGGCGACGGGCCTGGGCATTCCGGTGTCGACCACCCATACCATCACCGGTGCCATCGTCGGCGTTGGTTCCGCGCAATCCGCATCCGCCGTACGGTGGGGCGTTGCCGGGAACATCGTGCTGGCCTGGATACTGACCATTCCCTGCTCGGCAGCCATCGCGGCGATCGCGTGGTGGGCGAGCTTCAGCCTGTTTGCCTGAGACCGATGACATGGATATCAAACGATGACCACACGCAATGACACCAGCCACACCGCGCTGCTCGCGCAGAGCGTCGGCGATTTCGTGCAGCACGGCGCGAATCTGCCGCGGGTACGGGCACTGCTGCAAACCCGCGCGGAATTTGATCGCACGCAGTGGCAGCAACTTGCCGAATTCGGCTGGCTGGGCGTGCTGGTGCCGGAATCCTGCGGCGGGCTGGGGCTGGGCCTGGCCGAGGCCGCCATCGTGGCCGAAGGTCTGGGGCGGGCGCTGACGCCCGAGCCGTACACCGCAGTGGCGGTGCTGGCCGCGCGCGTGCTGGAATATTCCGCTGGCACGGCGCTGCGTGACGAACTGCTGACCGGCCTCGTCGCGGGTGAACGCGTGCCGGTCGTTGCCTGGCAGGAGCAGGCGGACGATTTCACCGGACTGCAACTGGCGACTGCGGCGACGCCGTTTGAAGGCGGCTTCCGTGTCAGCGGCGAAAAGCAGTTCGTGATCGGCGCGGCCGGCGCCGACGGCTATATCGTGACTGCCCAGGCTGCCGCCGGATTGCAGCTGCTGTGGGTCCCGCGCGACGCGGCAGGCTGTAGCACGCGCGCAGTGCCGCTGGCCGACGGCCGCAGTTATGGCGCCATCACCCTGCGGGATGTGGCGGTGCCCGGTGTCCATGTGCTGGCTTCCGGCGATGCTGCGCGTGGCGCGCTCGATCGCGCGCTCGATCATGCGGCGGTGGTCGCGTCGGCGGAACTGGTGGGCGTGATGAAACGCACCCATGAAATGAGCCTGGATTACATGAAGACGCGCGTGCAGTTCGGCAAAGCCATCGGCAGCTTTCAGGCT
>Ga0105107_10000881_pt1 | contig 19585 bp, 15 predicted proteins | sample PPLLaktember2015_6_FD_79335 | JGI IMG/M metagenome (GOLD analysis project Ga0105107, IMG submission 79335) | Freshwater sediment microbial communities from Prairie Pothole Lake near Jamestown, North Dakota, USA - PPLs Lake P8 Core (1) Depth... | ecosystem: Environmental > Aquatic > Freshwater >... | reverse complement strand
GGCATGTGCACGGTGATCGAGTCGATTCCCGAGCCGGGCACCGGCTGGTCGCCGCCGCCGAGCCCGCCCGCGACACCGCTCCGTGGCTTCGCCGATCTCCACGTGCATCTCTTCGCGCACCTCGCCCATGGCGGCGGCGTGCTCGCCGGCAAGCCGTACGACCGCGTCGGCGGCATCAACGAAGCGCTGAAGCAGGACTACGGCACCGACCTCGATCTCGTGTTCAAGGACGGCGGCGAGATCCTCGCGCCGAACTGTCCGACGTTCCTCGGGCCGGATTGCGGCGCCCACATCTGGCACGGCGACCATCCCATCGTCGGCAACGGTTCCGATCCGGTGGGCGTGGGCACGCAGGACGGTGGCGACCGCGCGGGCCTCGGTGCCGAGTCGAACCTCGGCGCGCCGATCTTCAACGGCTGGCCGACCTGGACCAGCACGACGCACCAGCAGGCCTACCACGTCTGGGTCGAGCGGGCGTGGCGCGGCGGCATGCGCACGATGGCGATGCTCGCCGTCACGAACGAGGCGCTGTGTCGGGCGAACAAGCGGCTCCGCGGCACCGACTGCACCGACGGCATGGCGGCGATCCGGGCGCAGCTCGACATGGCGCGCGACTTCGAGAGCTTCATCGACGAGCGGAGCGGCGGGCCCGGCCTGGGCTGGTTCCGGATCGTCGAGACGCCCGCCGAGGCGCGCGCCGTGATCGCCGCCGGCAAGCTCGCCGTCGTGCTCGGCATCGAGATGGACAATCTCTTCAACTGCAAGTGGGACGAGCGCGACCCGACGACGGGGCGGTGCACCGAGGCGTCGGTGCGCGCCTGGGTGGACGAGGTGTACGCCCTCGGCGTGCGCCACGTCTTCCCGATCCACAACTTCGACAACGCCTTCGGCTCGCCCGCCGCCTGGCAGGACCCGATCCACATCGGGAACCGCGTGGTCGAGGGTCGCTGGTGGCAGGCCGAGGACTGCCCGGGAGAGGCCTACGGCTTCAAGCTCAACGACGGGCTCGGGACCGCGTTCGTGAACGCGCTGATGGGCATCTTCGGCCTCGGCCTCTTCGACTTCCCGCCGCCGAACGCCGGCGACGCGAGCTGCAACGCGCTCGGGCTCACGACGCTCGGCCGCGCGCTGACCGACCAGCTCATGCGCCGCGGCATGATCATCGACGTCGACCACATGTCGAACCACTCCCTCGACGAGACGCTCGCGATCATGGAGGCGAGCTCACCGCCGTACCCCGTCGTCGCGAGCCACGTGCAGTTCTTCGACCTGAACGTCGAGCCGATCCGCCACGAGCGCATGCGCACCTCGCAGCAGCTCGCGCGAATCCGCAACGTGGGCGGCATGGTCGCCGCGATGCTGAAGGACGACGTGCAGGACACGGACCAGATCGGCCAGAAGCGGAACCTGCCCTACGGCGGGATGTCGGACGACTGCCGGCACTCGTCGAAGACTTTCGCCCAGATGTACCGTTACGCGGTGGACGTGATGCAGGGGCCGGTGGCGTTCGGGAGCGACTTCAACGGCGTCGCCGGGCACGTGGGCCCGCGCTTCGGCAGCGAGGCCTGCGGCGGCGATCCGGGGCTCACGGCGCCCGAGTACGAGCCGCGGCTCCTCGAGCGCGCGCTCCAGCTCCGCGCCGGAAACCAGGTGGTGTACCCGTTCACGATCCCGGGCTTCGGCACCTTCGGTCGCCAGGTCACGGGTCACAAGACGTTCGACTTCAACCTGGACGGGCTCGCCCACATCGGGCTGCTGCCGGATCTGGTCGCCGATCTGCGCAAGATCGGCCTCTCCGAAGCCCAGCTCGACCCGCTGTTCCAGTCGGCCGAGGGGTACATCGCGCTCTGGGAGCGCGCGCGCGCCGCGTCGCCCTGCGCCTCGGGTCCCGACAGCGACGGCGACGGCGTGAGCGACGTCTGCGACAACTGCCGCTTCGAGCCGAACGGCGACCAGATCGACCGCGGTGGCCTCGGCGCGGGCAGCCTGCCCGACGGCATCGGCGACGCCTGTCAGTGCGGCGACGTCTCGGCCGACGGTCGCATCACGGTCGCCGACGTCGTGCTGATCCAGCGCTCGCTGCTCGTGCCGCCGACGGCGACCCAGGCCCGGCCCGCGCTCTGCGACGCGAACGCGAGCGGGACCTGCTCGGTCTCCGACGCCGCCATCGTGCGACGGGCCCTGCTGACGCCGCCCACGGCGACGATCCGCCAGGAGTGCGGGCCGGCGCTGCCCTGACGCAGCGCCGCGTCGTCAGCCCTTCGCCGGCTCGGCCCACACCTTCGCCACGGCGCGCAGGCCCGCCACCGCGACGGGCCAGCCGCCGTAGTGCGCGAGGTGGATCATCAGCTCCACCGCCTTCTCGCGCGTGATGCCCACGTTCCGGGCGCCGCGCAGGTGGAGCTCGAGCTCCTGCTCGCGGCCGAGCACCGTGAGCGCCGTGATGGTCGCGAAGCTGCGCTCGGCGAGCGCGAGGCCGGGCCGGTTCCAGACGTCGCCGAAGAGATGCTCGAGCGTCACCTCGACGAACGCCGGCTCGAGGGACGCCACCGGCGGCTCGACGCCGAAGAGCTCCTTGAAGCGCGCGACGCCGCGCGCGAAACGGGCTTTGTCCGCCATCCCGATCCTCCCCTCCGCGAGAGAGATTCCCGCAGCGACCTAGTGACACGCCGCGGGGTGCGCCGTCAACATGGCCACGAATTTCCACGAGGAGTCTCCCATGGGCGCACGCCCGATGCTTTGCAGCGCGCAGTCCGCCTCCGCCCTGCTCGGCGCTGCCCTCGCGCTCGCCGTCGCCGTCGCCTGCGGCGAGGCGCGGCACGCGCCGCCCGCCGCCGACCTCGAGCCCGACGCGCAGGGCCACGTGGCGCCCTCCGCGGCGACCCGCGCTGCGAACGAAGCCGTCGCCCGCGCGCTGCCTCTTGGCGATCCGCAGGATTTCGAGGACGCGAAGCGCGGCCTCGTCGCGAGCGAGAGCGCGCTGGTCGTGCGCCGCGCCGACGGCACGCCGATCTGGGACACGACGGCCTACGCGTTCGTGGACGGCGACGCGCCCGCGAGCGTGAACCCGAGCCTCTGGCGCCAGGCGAAGCTGAACGGCCTGCACGGCCTGTTCGAGGTCGCGCCCGGCGTGCACCAGGTGCGCGGCTACGACCTCTCGAACATGACGCTGATCCGCGGCAAGACCGGCCTCATCGTGGTCGACCCCCTGACGGCGCGCGAGACCGCGGCCGCAGCCCTCGCGTTCGCACGGCGCTCCCTCGGCGACGCGCCGGTCGTGGCCGTGATCTTCACCCACAGCCACGTCGATCATTTCGGCGGTGTGGCCGGCGTCGTGCCCGACGCCGCGGCGGCGGCGGGCCTGCGCATCGTCGCGCCGAAGGGCTTCGTCGAGGAGGCGACCAGCGAGAACGTGATGGCGGGCATTGCCATGGGCCGCCGCGCGACGTTCATGTACGGCATGCCCCTCGCGCGCAGCGTGCGCGGCCACGTCGACACCGGCCTCGGCAAGCAGCCGGCCCTCGGCGAGGTGGGCATCCTCGAGCCGACCGAGCTCGTGGACCACACGGGGCAGGAGCTCGAGATCGACGGGGTGCGGTTCGTGTTCCAGTTCGTGCCCGACTCCGAGGCGCCGACCGAGCTCACGTTCTACCTGCCCGAGGCGAAGGCCTTCTGCGCCGCCGAGATCGCGACCCACACGCTCCACAACCTCTACACGCTGCGCGGCGCGAAGGTGCGCGACGCGCTGCGCTGGAGCGGCTACCTCGACGACGCCGTGTCGCGCTTCGGCGACGCCGAGGTCGTGTTCGCGAGCCATCACTGGCCGGTCTTCGGCAACGCGCGCGTGCTCGAGCACCTGAAGCAGCAGCGCGACGTCTACCGCTACATCCACGACCAGACCCTGCGCCTGGCGAACGGCGGCGCGACGCCCCAGGAGATCGCGGAGACGCTCGAGCTGCCCGCGAGCCTGCGCGACGTCTTCGCGAACCGCGACTACTACGGCACCGTGCGCCACGACGCGAAGGCCGTCTATCAGCTCTATTTCGGCTGGTACGACGGCAACCCCGCGAACCTCGACCCGCTGCCGCCGGTCGAGATCGGGCAGCGCACCGTGGCGGCGATGGGCGGAGCCGACGCCGTGCTGCGTCTCGGGCAGGAGGCCTACGAGAAGGCGGACTATCGCTGGGCCGCGAGCCTGCTGAGCCATCTCGTCTTCGCCGAGCCCGATCGCGCCGACGCGCGCGAAGCCCTGGCCCGGGTCTACGACCAGCTCGGCTATCGCGCCGAGTCGGGCCCCTGGCGCGACGTCTATCTCACCGGTGCCCTCGAGCTGCGCCACGGCGTCCAGGGCAGCGGCGTGTCGCTCGCGGGCGCGTCGGGCCTCTTGCGCCACCTGCCCCTCGAGCGCTTCTTCGCCTCCTTCGCGGCGCGCCTCATCGGCCCGAAGGCCGAGGGCAAGACCATGACCGTGAACTTCGTCTTCACGGATCTGGGCGAGACCTGGGTGCTCTCGCTCGAGAATGCCGTGCTGCATCCGCGTCGCCGCGAGGCCGATCCGGCCGCCGATGCGACCGTGCGCCTCACCCGTCCCTTCCTGGTCGATCTCGTCACCGGCAGGGCGGGCCTGCGCGAGCTCATCTTCTCCGAGGACCTCGCCGTGGACGGAAGCCGGCTCGACCTGCTCTCGTTCCTCATGCTCTTCGAGCGCACTGCCGAGCCCTTCCCGATCGTCACGCCCTGAGCGCGCGCGCCGTCGCGGCCTAGTCTGTGGGGTGGGGGGAGTGAAGGAGAGCGCATGGCCCTGGCCGCCCGAGACGTGATGCAGCGCGACGTCCTCACCATCGATGCCGCCGCGACGATCCTCGATGCCTACCGGCTCTTCGTCGAGGAGGAGATCTCCGGCGCACCGGTCGTGGACGAGGACGGCCGCGTGCTGGGCGTGCTCTCGGCGCGCGACCTCCTGCGCGTGATCACCGAGGAGCGCGACACGGCGCTCGTCCAGACCAGCTACTTCCGCGACACCGAGGAGTTCTCGGGTCCCGACTGGGCCGGCGGTCCCGAGGACTTCCAGGACCGGCTCGCGGGGCGCACCGTCGGCGATACGATGACACCGGGCGCGATCGTCGTCGCGCTCGACGCCCCGATCGCCGAGGTCGCGCGCACGCTGCGCCGGCAGCGCGTGCACCGCATCCTGGTGGTGGACGACGACCGCCTGGTGGGGCTCATCACGAGCTTCGATCTCGTCGGGCTGCTCGAGAAGGACGTGCCCGAGCGCTAGCGCGGCCCGTGCGACCGGCCTCAGCGCACCGGCGCGAAGCAGACCACGCTGATCGCGACGGCGGCCGCCTTCGCCTCGAGGTTGCGGTAGCTGTGGCGCTGGTCGCCGCGGAACACGAGCGAGTCGCCGGGCCCGAGCTCCCAGCGCTCGCCCGACGCGACGAGCTCGATCCGCCCCGCGATGCAGGTCAGGTACTCGCGCGTCCCCGGCGTGTGCGGGATGCCGGCGAGCGATCCGCCCGGCGTGAGCTCCATGCGCGAGATGTCGAGACCGGGGATCGCTTCCGGGAGGAGCGGCCGCAGGAGCGCGCCCTGGCGCCGCTTCACCCGCACCTCGCTCGCGGGGAAGTGCCGCGCGGCCGTGCGCGGCGGGCCGATCAGCTCTTCGATCGAGACCTGCAGCGCCGCGGCCGCGCGCTTCAGCACGGCGAGGGTGGGGTTCGCGGAGCCGGACTCGAGGCTCGCCCAGGTCGGGCGCGGCAGCCCCGAGAGCTGCGCCATCCGCTGCTGCGAGAGCCCGCGCGCCTCGCGCAGGCGGCGCAGGTTCGCGGCCAGATGCGCGCCCGTCTCGCCTGTCGCGTCCGTCGTCGCGGCCGCCCTACCTGCCATCTCGCCGTCCTCCCGGTTGCCACGATAGCCAGCGGACATCGAGGCAACCATCCGGTCGCTTCGATGGCAGGCTCGGGCATCCTGGGGACGTGCGCCCGGGAGGACCGACATGACCGCTCGACTCGACCACGCCAACCTGATCGTCCGCGACATCGAGGGGACGATCCGCTTCCTCCGGACCGCGCTGCCCGAGCTGCGGGTGCGCGGGGGCGGCGGATCCGGCGCGGATCGCTGGGTCCACCTCGGGAACGACGACGCCTACGTCGCGCTCGAGCAGGCGACGGTCGAGCCGGCGGAGCGCTGGACGCCCTACGCCGGGAAGCCCGGCACCAACCACCTGGGCTTCGAGGTCGACGACGCGGAAGCGGTGCGCGCCCGGCTCCGCGCCGCCGGCTACCGGGACACGACCTACCCGAACGCCCATCCCCACCGCACGCGCGTCTACTTCCGCGACGCCGAGGGCAACGACTGGGAGTTCGTGCAGTACCGCTCCGACGACCCGAGGAAGCGTCACGACTTCGGCCACGGCGTGCTCGACGCAGCGCTCGAGCGGCTCGCTTCCGCGGGCCCGGACTTGAAGAACGGCATGACCAGCCACGCGCCCATGACGGTGGAGGCGCTCTGCGCGCTGGGCCGACCCGAGGCGGTGATGCCCTGGCTCGACCGCTATGCGGTTGGCCTGCTGCCCGCGCCGCCCCGGCGCGAGCGGATCGCGCCGGACGCATGGCGCAGCGCGCTCGCGCGCGCGGATCGTTTCTCCGACTGGAGCGCGTTCTTCCGCGAGGAGCTCGCGCGCGCGCCCTGGCGCGACGTGCTCGAGCGCTGGGTGGTGCGGCTCGCGCCCGGAATCTGCGCGGCCGCGACCCACGGCGTGATCCGCGTCGGCCACGCCGCGCGCAGCCTCGGCATCGTCGAGACGCCCCAGCGCCTGCGCGAGCTCGCGGACGCGCTCGCGTCCTGGGCGTCGACGTACCAGGAGCTCCCGACCGCATCGTCGGAGGCGACGCACGACGGGCACGAGGCGTTCGCGCCGCGCGATGCGATCGTCGGCGTCGCAATCGTGCCGCCGGATCGCCGCCGCTTCTCGGGAACGATCGTCTCCTCCCTCGCGGGCCTCGACGAATGGCCCGCCTTCGCGCCGGCGATCGACCTGCTCGACGTGCGTGGCGACATCGCGCCGCGCGCGGGCGAGGTCGCGGAGACCTTCGCTCGCGTCTACCTCGCGAACGCCCACGACGTCCTCACCTCGATCGTCTTCGTGCACGGTGTGACGAGCGTCGCCGCGGTCGCGAACCTGCTGCCGCATCTCGAAGAAGGGACGGCGCGCAGCGCGCTCCGCTACGCGTGGCAGGCGGGCGCCGGCCTCTACGCGACCTTCGGCACGCGACCGCCGACCGCGGGCGAGATCGAGCCCGCGAAGGAGGGCTGGGAGGCGCTGGTCGAGGCCGCGATCGCCCACGGTGACGAGCACGCCATCAAGCTCGCCGAGGCGTGTTGGACGCTCGACGCACGAGCGGCGTCGCCGGCCTATGGGGCGGCGGTGCGCCACGCGATCGAGACCCTGCCGAGGGCATCTTGACCCCCTCGCTCCGCTCGCCGGGTGTTAGTCTGGCCCCGCGCCCCGCGTCTCTCCCGCGTGTGCCGGAGGCCACCCATGAAGATCCTCGACCTGATCGCGCAGCGTCTGCCGGAGAAGTACGCGCTCCACGAGCGGTATCTGAATGCGCCCATGGTCCGGGTCCTGAAGACGATCGGCTTCGACGTCACCTACACGTCGGCGAGCGGTCCCTATCTCTTCGACGCGGAAGGGAACCGCTATCTCGATCTGCTCTCGGGCTGGGGCGTGTTCGCGCTCGGGCGGAACCATCCGAAGGTCGTGGAATGCCTGCGCGACGTCCTCGGCGCGGAGCTGCCGCACCTGGTGCAGATGGACGTCACGGTGCTCGCGGGTCTCCTCGCGGAGCGGCTCCTCGCGCGTGCGCCCTCGGGGCTCGACAAGGCCTTCTTCTGCAACTCCGGCACCGAGGCGGTCGAGGCCGCGATCAAGTTCAGCCGCTACGCCACGAAGCGGGCGAAGATCGTCTACTGCGACCACGGCTATCACGGCCTCACCTACGGCGCGCTCTCGATCAACGGCATCGACGAGTTTCGCGAGGGCTTCGGGCCGCTGCTTCCCGACACCGTGCGCATTCCCTTCGACGATCTCGGGGCCCTCGAGGAGGCGCTGCGCGGGCGTGACGTGGCGGCGTTCGTGGTCGAGCCCGTGCTCGGGCACGGCGTCCGGATCCCGAGCGACGACTATCTCCCGGGCGCCGCCGCCCTGTGTCGGAAGTACGGCACGCTGCTCGTGGCCGACGAGGTGCAGACGGGCCTCGGCCGCACGGGCCGCTTCTTCGCGGTGGAGCATTGGGGCGTCGAGCCCGACATGATCTGCCTCGCGAAGGCGCTCTCCGGCGGCTTCGTGCCGGTGGGCGCGGTGCTCGTCCGCGGCCGCGTCTTCGACGCGGTCTTCGACCGCATGGACCGTATGGCGGTCCACGGCTCGACCTTCGCGAAGAACAACCTCGCGATGGCCGCGGCGCTCGCGACGCTCGAGGTGATCGACGAGGAGAATCTGGTCGAGAACGCCGCGAAGCTCGGCGCAGAGATCGTCGGCGACCTGCGTCCCCTGATCGGCCGTCACGAGTTCCTGAAGGACGTGCGCGGAAAGGGTCTCATGATCGCCCTCGAGTTCGGCCGTCCCGAGAGCCTGCGCCTGCGCGCCGCCTGGCGGCTGCTCGAGGCCGCGAACGAGGGCCTCTTCTGCCAGATGATCACGATCCCGCTCTACGCCCGGCACCGCATCCTGTCGCAGGTCGCGGCCAACAGGATGAACATCGTGAAGTTCCTGCCGCCGCTCACGATCGGGCAGGAGGACCGCCGCTGGATCGCGACGGCTTGCGAGGACGTGATCGGGTCGGCCCACGAGGTCGGCGGTGCGATCTGGGGTCTCGGCAAGCAGCTCGCCGGTGCGGCACTTCGCACCAAGGCCGGTCGCGGCTGAGACGGGCGGCCGCGCGCTCAGCGCGCGCAGCGCGACTCGCTCTGGATGAACGCAACCACGCGCCAGATGTCGTCGTCCGCGAGCTTTCCGCCGAACGCGACCATGCGCGTGTTGGGCACGCCCGTCGTGATGGTCTGGTGGATCTGGGTCGCGCTGCCGCCGTGGAGCCACTCGCAGTCGAAGACGTCGGGCGCGCCCTTTCCGCCCGGCGCGATGCTGTGGCAGTAGCCGGTGCAGGTGCCGCTGAAGAGCGCCTTGCCGCGCGCGAGCGCGGCGGGGTCCTTGCGCGCGGCGTCGGCGGGCGTCGCGTCGGCGGCCGGACCCTTCGAAGCTCCGCTGCAGGCCGCCACGGCAACGAGGAGGGCGGTGAGCGCGGCGGCTGCGAGCGCACGTCCTGCAGCACGCTCGGGCGCGCGCCCGCTCGCGCGGCCGGGCAAAGGCGCGAGCCCGACGCGGCTCACCGTCGCCCCCGCACACCGATGCCGAGGGCGGCGAGCGCGCCGGCGTTCGAGGTGCTCGCGAACGGCGCGCGGGCCGGCATCCCGTGGGCGCGAGCGAGCCGCGCGATCTCGCCGTCGCGCGCGAGCGCTGCCAGCGCCGCGTCGATCGCGTCAGCGAGGGCCGCGTCGTCCCGGCGCAGCGCGACGTGCTCGTTCCAGCGCAGACCCTGCGGCGGCTGCCAGGCCGCTGCGGGGCCGCGGGCGAGGGGACCGAGCGCCGGGCCCCAGACCAGTGCGGCATCGGCCGCCTGCGTGTCGACAGCCTCGAGCGCCTCGGCCGCCGTGGCGCGCGAGGTCCACGCCAAGCCCGCGGCCTGGAGCGCGAAGTGCGCGACCGTCTGCATCTGCACCGCGACCGTGTGGCCGCGCAGGGCGGCGAGGTCGGCGGCGTCGGCGCCCACCAGCTCGAAGGCTGCACCGTAGTACGGCTGCGTGAGCCGGAGCCGATCGCCCGACCCGCGCAGCGCCGTCTCGCCCGGCACGGACGGCGTTGCGTCGCAGCGCCCGCGCGCGAGGGGAACGAGCGGAAGGTCTCCCGTCTCGATCTCCATGATCAGCGCCTCGTTCTCGATCCAGACGGGCGCGAAGTCGACGCCCAGGCGTGTCGCGACGGCAGCCATCACGTCAAGGTCGAAGCCGCTGCCCTTCGCGCGATCCGAGAGCGGCGGGGAGTGTGCGAGCAGGCAGACGCGGAGCGGGCGGGCGCCGCCAGGTCCCGCGCTCGTCGTCTCGTCCGCGCTCGCGACGGGGCTCGCTGCGAGCACCCCTGCGAGCGCGACCGCCAGCGTCACGCCGTGCGACACGCCGTGCGACACGCGCTTGCGGCGCGAGCCTCCGATCACTTGCCCGCCGCCTTCGGCAGCGCGAACACGAAGAGCGTGCTGCCGTAGGGCATCATGCTGTTGCTGCCGACGAGCTCCTGGACGATCCCGCCGCCGCCAGAGCCGATCGCGACGAAGGCCTGGCCGTCCACCTCGTAGGCGACCGGCTGGCTGCGGATGCCGGAGCCGGTGGCGAAGCGCCAGAGCTCCTTCCCCGTGCGCGCATCGAGGGCGAGGGCCAGACCATCGGTGTTGCCCGTGAAGACGACGCCGCCCGCGGTGCTGAGCGCGCCGGCCATCATCGGATGCGGGTCCTTGTAGCGCCAGCGCACGGCGCCCGTCGCGACGTCGACCGCCGTCAGCGAGCCCCACGCCTTGCCCTCGATCTGGTCCGTCATGATGAACTCGCCGCCCATGAACGGGATGCCCTGCACGAAGGTCGGCAGCGCCTTCCGGTACTTCTGGCAGCTCTCGATCACGGGGACGTAGGCGAGGCCGGTGTCGGGGCTGTAGGCGGCGGCGTAGGCCGCGTTCTTCCCGCCGGCGAGCCCGGGGCAGACGAGCTGCGGCTCCTCGGGCTCGGCCACGGGAACGCGCGTCGGGTCGACGACCGGCCGACCGTTCGCGTCGATCGTCGCCCAGTTCAGCTTCTCGACGTAGGGCGTCGCGCGCAGGAACTTCCCGTCGCTGCGGTCGAGCAGGTAGAAGTACCCGTTGCGATTCGGCTGGGCGACGACCTTCTTCTTCGCGCCGTCGATCGTCGCGTCGATCAGGAAGAACTCGCCGTTGCCGTCGTAGTCCCAGACGTCGTGGGGCGTGAACTGGAAATGCCACTTGCGCGCGCCGGTCTTCGGGTCGACGGCGAGCAGCGAGTCGGAGTAGAGGTTGTCGCCCTCGCGGACGTCGCCGTTGAAGTCGGGGCTCGGGTTGCCGGCGCCCCAGAACAGCGTGTCGGTCTCGGCGTCGTAGCTGCCCGTGGCCCAGGACGGCGCGCCGCCGCTCTTCCACGAGTCGCCGGCCCAGGTCTCGGCGCCGGGCTCGCCCGCCGCAGGCACCGTGTAGTGTCGCCAGCGGCGCTCGCCCGTCGCGAGATCGTAGGCGTCGAAGAAGCCGCGGATCCCGAACTCGCCGCCGCCGACGCCGATCACCGCGAGGTCGCCCACCACGAGCGGCGCGGAGGTCGCGCTGTAGCCCTGCTTGTAGTCGATGATCGTCGCGTTCCAGGCGATCTCGCCGGTCTTGCGCTGGAAGGCCATCAGGTGGGCGTCGAGGGTCGCCATCAGCACCAGGTCGCCGGCGATCGCGACGCCGCGGTTCGCGGGGCCGCAGCAGATCGCGAGGTCCGGCGGGCTCGGATGGTCATAGCGCCAGAGGAGCTCGCCGGTCTTCGCGTCGAGGGCGAAGAGCCGGTTGTGCGCCGAGGTCAGGTAGAGCACGCCGTCGTAGACGATCGGGTTCGCTTCGAGCTGCCCGGGGACGCCGGTCTGGAACGCCCAGGCGACCTTCAGCTGCGGAACGCTCGCCGGCGTGAGCTGCTTCACCGGGCTGTGACGCCAGGCCCGGTAGTCGCCCCCGTACTGGAGCCAGGCCGTGGGATCCGTGGCGCCGGCGCGGAGCAAGGCGTCGCTCACGGGTCCGAGGCCGCGCCCGATCTCGCGCGTCGCCTTCCAGTGCGTGGGCATGGCAGGCCCGCCGATCGGGCCGGCTTCGGCGCCGGCGTGGCGCGGGAGCAGGGCGAGCAGGACGAAGAAGGCGAGGCGAGGCGCGAGCCCGAGGCGGGTCGACATGCGTTCCCCCAGATGCGGGTTGCATGATGCGCGACCCGCGGCGCGCACATCGTAGAAGGCGGCGGCGCGATCGCTAGCGCACCGGATCGCCCGGGCGGCGGCCGCCGCGGAAGCTAGGGTCGACGGTGCGGCCCCGCGAAGCGGCCGCGCCCCCCCCCGCGCGAAGGAGATCCCATGGCCGACAAGACCACGTTCACCCCCGAGGAGTGGAGCACCCTGCGCGACGCGCCCCAGCTCGTGGCGCTCGCCGTCGCGACGTCCGGCGCGAGCGGCGTCTTCGGCACGATCAAGGAGGCCTTCTCGTCGAGCGCGGCGCTGGTCGAGGGCATGAAGAGCACGAGCCCGCTGATCAGCGCCCTCTGCAATCACGACGAGATCGTCGCCGGTCAGCAGGGCCTGAAGGCGACGCTCCCCGAGCTGAAGGGCGGCGACGCCGAGGCGATGAAGCAGAAGCTCTCGCAGCTCGCCGTCGACAAGGTGCGTGCCGCCGTTGCCGCAGTCGAGGGCAAGGGCACGCCGCAGGACGTCGAGGCGTATCGCACGTTCCTGAAGGGGCTCGGCGAGCGCGTGGCCCAGGCGGCGAAGGAGGGCGGCTTCCTCGGCTTCGGCGGCGAGCGCGTGAGCGAGCGCGAGAAGCGCATGCTCGCGGCGATCGAGTCGGCGCTCGCGAAGCAGGCCTGACGGAGCCGGCGCTAGCGGAAGCGCACGTACTCGAAGTCGAGGGGCTTCCGGTCGATCGGCGAGGTCGCCGGCGCGATCCAGTTGGCGTAGCGGCCGCGCTGGAAGACCGGCGCGTCCTGCAGCTCGCGCACGTAGGCCCGGTCGGCCTCGCTCGGGAGATGCGCGGCCACCGCCGCGGGATCGTCCGCGAGCGTGCCGTCGGGCAGGAAGTGCTGGCCGGCGAAGGGCCCCACCTGGCGATGGAAGCGCGGGCTCGGGAGCGTGATCTCGGCCCGCACGCCGCCCCGCTCGAGCGTCGCGTTCCACTTGTCGACCGCCTTCTGGCACTCGCGGATGTAGCCGTCCACGAGCATCGCGTTGAGCGCCCGGCGTTTCGGCACCTCGCGCGTCGTGACGCCGCCCCGTGACGCGGGCTCCTCGATCGCGACGCCGCCTTCGAGCAGGGCGTGGTCGTCGTACGTCCCAGCCTTGCCCTCGTTCATCCGGCCCTTCAGGCCCTCGGAGAAGTAGGTGGCGGCGTTCGTGCTGTCGGGGCTGCCGAAGAGGTCGAGGCTCTCGGTGAACCAGAAGTTGACGTAGCGCTGGAGCAGGCCGAGATCGATCCCGCCGCGTGCGCGCGGATCCTCGTTCGGGTCCTCGCGCATGAGCTCCGCCGTGCGCGCGATGACGCGGCGGATGCCGGTCTCGCCCACGAAGAGGTGGTGGGCCTCCTCGGTCAGCATGAAGCGACAGGTCCGCGCGAGCGGGTCGAAGCCCGACTCGGCGAGCGACGCGAGCTGATACTTCCCGTCGCGGTCGGTGAACATCGCGAAGCAGAAGAAGTCGAGCCACGACTCGATCGGACGGTTGAAGGCGCCGAGGATGCGCGGGTGGTCCTGGGCGTTGCTGCGGCGCGCGAGCAGCTCCTCGGCCTCTTCGCGCCCGTCGCGGCCGAAGTGGCGGAAGAGCAGGTAGACCATCGCCCACAGGTGCCGCGCCTCTTCGACGTTCACCTGGAGCAGGTTGCGCAGGTCGTAGAGCGAGGGCGCGATCGCACCGAGGCGGCGCTGCTGCTCGACGCTCGCGGGCTCCGTGTCGCCCTGGGTGACGATCAGCCGCCGCAGCGCGCCGCGCTGCTCGCCCGGCACCTCCTGCCAGGCGGGCTCCGCGGCGTGGTCGCCAAAGCCGATCCTGCGCTCGCCCTCGGCGGGCGCGAGGAAGATGCCCCAGCGGTACTCGGGCATGCGTACGTAGTCGTAGTGCGCCCAGCCGCCGGGCTCGACGCTCACGGCGGTGCGCAGGTAGACCTCGCTCTGCTGCAGGCCCTCGGGTCCCATCTCGCGCCACCAGTCGAGAAAGCGCGGCTGCCACTGCTCGAGGGCGCGCTGCAGGCGCTTGTCGTCTGCGAGGTCCACGTTGTTCGGGATGCGGGCCTGGAGGTCGATCACGTGCGTCTCCAATCGAACTTCGGGCGCTCCGGGCGGCCGAAGCGCTGGAGCCCGCCTTCGGGCCCGGTTGCGTTCGGGCGCTGGAACACCCAGTTCTGCCAGGCCGAGAGCCGGCCGAAGATCTTGGTCTCGAGGGTCTCGGGGCCTGCGAAGCGGAGGCTCGCCTCCATGCCCGTGAGCGCGTCGGGCGAGAACGAGGCGCGCTCCTCGATCGCGACGCGGACCTCGTCGTCGAAGTCGAGGGCGTCGGGCGCGAGCGTGACGAGGCCGAGGTCGAGCGCCTCAGCCGCTTCGATCGGCCCGCGCGCTGCGCGCGCGCGCTCGAGCGCGGCGGCGTCGCCGAGGAAGCGCGTCTCCAGGCGCGTGAGCCCGTTCGCCATCGCATACGCGCCGCGGTTGGCGTCCGTGAGCTCGATCGCCACGGAGCCCGCGGCGTCGTCGCCGTCCGTCGCTTCGAGCTGGAACGAGCGATCGGCGACGAGCGCCAGCTCGAGGAACGTGCCGACGAAGCAGGACCCGCGGTCGATCACGGCGAAGATGCTGCGCGCCGAGTTCTCGAGGCGCTTCAACGTGCGCCGCCAGAGCCCGCGCACCTCGCGCGCACGCCGGCCCGGCGCGAGCAGCGCCGCGTCCATGGCGCGCACGGCCGCCGCGTCGCCTTCGGTGCGCAGGAGCCAGAGGCCGAGCTCGGCGTGGTGGAAGCGCAGGCGCAGGATCGCGTCGTCGAGCTCGCGCGCGATCCGGAGCCCGCTCGTGAGCGGGTCGTCTGCGACGGCGGGCGCGCGCACGGTGATGCGCGCCACGCGCTCTTCGGGCGCGAGCGACACGACGACGTGCCGGTAGGCGATGCGGCCGTCCTCGAGCGCGGGCGCGAGGGGCTCGAGCGCGAAGGCGGGCTCCGTCGCCTCCGGCGCGGCGGCGACGAAGCGCGCCACCTCCTCGCCGAGCGCGTCGTCGAAGCGGCTCGGCGGCGCCATGGCGTCGATCACGCCCCATTCGAGGGCGCGTGGCGCGCGCAGGCCCTCGACCAGGGTGCTGAAGAGGTCGGCGCGGTCACGCCGCACGCGGCGCTTGTCCACGAGTCGCGTGAGCCCGCCCGTGCCGGGGAGGACGCCGAGCAGCGGCACCTCGGGCAGGCTCACCGCCGCCTTGCGGTCGTCCACGAGCCAGATGCGCTCGCAGGCGACGGCGAGCTCGTAGCCGCCGCCGCTCGCGGTGCCGCGCAGCGCCGCGATCCACGTCTGGCCGGCGTCGCGCGTCGCGTCCTCGATCTCGAGCCGCGTCTCGTTCGTGAGCTTGCAGAAGTTGACTTTGAGCACGTGCGACGCGCGCACGAGCATCGGGATGTTCGCGCCGGCGCAGAACACGTCGGGCAGGGCGCTGCCGACGACCACCACCGCCACCTCGGGATGCGCGAGGCGCAGACGCTGCACGGCGTCGCGCAGCTCGACGTCGACGCCGAGGTCGTAGCTGTTGAGCTTCAGCGCGATGCCGTCGAAGAGCGCGCCCGACTCCTGCACGCGCAGATCGAGGCGCGCGACCCGGCCGTCGATGCGCAGCGACCAGTGGCGGTAGCGGTCGGGCGCCGTCTCGAACGAGACGGGGGCGCCGTCGGTCGTCGCTTGCGGGCTCGTCATCGGGCCTCCGTCCTCGCTCCAGCGCGGCGGGCGCGTCCGTTGCGCGCGTCGCGTCCGTCGACTCCGTCGCGCGCGGGGCGAGCCGGGTGCGCGCTGTGGCCGCGCGCGGCGGCGCGCCCCTGCCCGCCGAAGCGCACGAAGTATTCCTCGCCCGGCTCCGCGGCCGGGCCTTCCGCCGACTCGATGCGCTCCATCAGGAAGCGTCGCGACGCCGGCTCGAGAGCACGGTAGAGGCGCGCGGCGAGTGCACGCGCCGCGACGCCGGGCCACTCCGCCGGGAGGAGCCCGCCCGGCAGCTCCGGGTCGCGCAGCAGCACGCGTCGGTACTCGTCCACGAGGAGCGTCCGCGCGAGGAAGGCGCTCTCGGGCGCCGTGGCTCCGCCCTCGTCGATCGCGCGCTCGAGCGCCCGGAAGCGCTGCGCGAAGGCGCGATAGGCCACCGCCAGCTCGCCGAGCCCGAAGCAATGCTGCACCAGCTCGTGGAGCGGGCGCGCCGCGCGCTCGGGCGAGGCGGCGAGCGTCTCGTCGAGGCTCGCGGTCATCACCACGGCACGATCGAGCAGGCCGAGCTCGCGCAGGGTGTGCTGCAGCTCGACCCGCGGCGGCGCGGGATGCAGCAGCAGGTTCGGCGAGAGCTCGCCGAAGCCGTGCCAGGCGAGGTCGCGCCGCGCGAGGTCGCGCTTCTCCGGGGAGACGCTCCCGGGGCCGAGCACGACCAGGCAGAAGCGGCCGTCCCAGGCCGGCGGCTCGAGGGCGTAGATGCGCCGCTCGCCGTCGTCGATGCGCTGCCGGCCGATCTCGGAGAGGCGGTACTCGCTGCGCCGACCGACGGGCTTCACGCTGAACCAGTCGTCCGCGGAGAGGCGTTGGATCGCCGTGCGCACGAGCCGGTCGTTCAAGCCCAGGGGCGCGATCAGGCGCGCCAGCGTCGCGAGCCAGATGCCGCCGCCGTGGGGGACGATCGCGTCGCCGAAGACCGTGACGAGGAGCGCCCGTGCGCGGGGCGGCCCGGCGGCGACTGCGCGGCGGACGAAGCTGGCGACGGGGTCGGCGGGGGGCATCGTCGACATGATACGGAAGACGACGAATAGAAGTCAATGCGTGTATCACGTCACCGGCCGCCGGGCGGGCGCGCGCGAGCGCGGGATCGCGCCGGCCGGGCGTCCGGCTGCCGCCGACGCCCTGCGCCGCGCTGCGTCAGCCCGGGTCCGTCAGCTGGCGCCCGAAGGTCCCGAGGATCGCATCGAGATTCTCGCGCACGCGCTCCGGCTTCATCCCGACGGACGGCGAGTAGAGCAGCGGGTAGGGGGTCAGCGCCCGCCACTGCGCGAGCCGGTCGCGCGCCTCGTCGGGCGTGCAGGCGATCGCGATCTCGTCCACGAGCGCGTCGGGGATCGCGTCGGCCATGGCACCCACGTCGAAGCGTTGGAGCGCCGCGCGGCAGGCGGCGCCCACCGCCTCGAGGCCATGGTGCGCGAGCACCGAGTGGTAGAGCTCCGTCGTGTAGTAGAAGCCGATCTGCCCCTTGGCGTTGCGCACCGCCTCTTCGCGGGTCGGGGCGAGGCTCGTGATCACGTAGGGCGCGAGCACGCACGACCCTTCGGCGCGCTCGCGGTCGGCCTCGCCGGCGCGGATCGCAGGCAGCGACACCTCCGCGTGCCAGCGCCGCGTCGCGATCGGATGCCCGACCATCGCGTCGCCGACGCGGCCCGCCGCGCGCACCATGCGCCGGTTCAGCGCCGCGACCCAGACGGGCACGTCGTCGCGAACCGCGCCGGGCCGTGAGAAGATCGGCACGCGCAGCTTCCAGAACGCGCCGTCGAAGCGGAAGCCGCCGCCGTGGCGCGCCCGGAACGCGGCGCGCAGCAGGTCCACCAGCTCCTCCATGCGCGCCGCCGGCTTCTCGAAGGGCACGCCGTACCAGTCCTCGTTCATGCGACGGGTGGCGCTGCCGAGGCCCAGCACGAAGCGTCCCGACGAGAGCTCGTCGAGATCCATCGCCGCGCTCGCGTGCAGGAGCGGCGTGCGCGTGAAGGCGTTCGCGATCGCGGTCCCGAGCTCGATCCGGGAGGTCGCCTCGGCGATGGCGCCGAGCGCGACGTAGCCGTGGCGGTTGAAGAACTCGATCGAGAACACGCCGTCGAAGCCGGCGCGCTCCGCGCGCACCGCGAGCTCGACGTCGCCTCGCGCCGTGCCGCCGGTCAGGATCAGTCCGAGCTTCATCGCTCCTCCGCCCGGCTCGATTTCGCGGGGCCTTGCCTAGACTACACGCCATGGGCGGCCCCGAGGCATGGTGAGCGACGAGCTCGAGCGGAGCCTCGCCGCCTTCGTGGGCGACGCGATGGGCCCCGAGCTCGAGCTCGCGGGCCTTCACGACTCCGACGGCCACGCGGGCCTCACCTATCTCTTCGAGACCCGCCGCCGCGGCAGCGGCGAGCCCGCCGGCCGCTACGTGCTGAAGCTCGCGCCGAAGGGCGTCGCGCGTCGCGGCAACACCGACGTCTACCGCCAGGCGCCGCTCCTGCGCGCGCTCCACGCCGCGGGCCTCCCGGTGCCGAGCGTCCCTTTCGCGAGCGAGGACGAGCGCGCCTTCGGCGTGCCCTATCTGGTGATGGATCGCATGCCCGGGCGCGTCTACTTCGTCTGGGATCCGCACGAATCGTTCGTGCGCGCGCCCGAAGCCGCGGCGCCCCTCTGGCGGCAATGCGCCGAGGTGCTGCCGCGCTTCCACCGCTTCGACTGGCGCACGCACCTCGCGGGCTGGCAGGAGCCCGAGCCGCTCCTCGACCAGGTGAAGCGCTGGCAGAAGATCTATCGCCACTCGCCCGTCCCCGACTGGATCGCGCGCGCCGAGCGCGTCGAGGAGCTGCTCCTCGCCTCGCTGCCGGAGGCCGAGCCCGTGGGCCTCTTCCACGGCGACTACCAGCCCGGCAACGCGCTCTACGAGAGCGGCCGGCTCGTCGGCATCGTGGACTGGGAGCTCTCGGGCATCGGCGCCCAGCTCCTCGACGTCGGCTGGCTCATGATGGCGGCCGACCCCGAGAGCTTCGTCGACGAATGGCATCCGATCCATCCGATTCCCTGCGACGAGATCCGCGCGATCTACGAAGCGGGGATGGGGCGGCGCTTCGACGCTATCCCGTGGTTCCAGGCTTTCGCCGGTTATCGGCTCGCGTCGATCGGCTGCCTCAACGTGAAGCTCCACCGCACCGGCCGTCGCGTCGACCCGACCTGGGAGCGGATCGCCCTCGGCGTGGCGCAGATGTTCGAGCGCGCGCGGGCGATCCTCAGCCGATGACGCCCGGCGGCTTCGGGTTCTCCTCGGCGCGGATCTCGTCGAGTCGCTTGTAGAGTGACGCCTTGATCTCGTCCTGGGCCACGAGCACGTAGAAGCGCTCGTCCCGCACCGCCTCGAACACGCGCTCCGCCACCGCCGCCGGCGGAAATCCGCTTTCGACGCCGGCGCGCAGCGCCACGTCGAACGCCGCCGCCGCTCCGCCGCCGCTCGGATTCGGCGGATCCGCCAGCAGGCTCGCAGGACGATTGCGCCCGGCGTCGGCGATGCGGGTGCGGATGAAGCCCGGGCACAGCACCGAGACCTTCACCTTCGCGCCGAGCGCGCCGAGCTCCTGGTGCAGCGTCTCGGAGAGCGTCACGACGGAGTGCTTCGTCACGTTGTAGATGCTCATGAACGGGTTCGAGGTGAGGCCCGCCATCGAGGCGGTGTTGATCACGTGCCCTTCGTCCTTCTGCTCGAGCAGGATCGGCACGAAGGTCCGGACGCCGTGGATCACGCCCCAGAG
>Ga0105107_10000880_pt1 | contig 19593 bp, 20 predicted proteins | sample PPLLaktember2015_6_FD_79335 | JGI IMG/M metagenome (GOLD analysis project Ga0105107, IMG submission 79335) | Freshwater sediment microbial communities from Prairie Pothole Lake near Jamestown, North Dakota, USA - PPLs Lake P8 Core (1) Depth... | ecosystem: Environmental > Aquatic > Freshwater >... | reverse complement strand
TTTCCGAGCTGGATGACGCCATGTACCGGGTCAAGAACTACGCCGCCCCTGTGAACGCGATGAGGCTCGACAAGAAAACCCCTTGTGTCAAAACCTCCTACTGCGAAGACTGCAAGAGCCCGGACCGCATCTGCAATGTGTGGACCATCACGGAGAAGTCCTTTCCCAAGGGAAGAATCAAGGTGGTCCTGATCAACCAGGACCTGGGGCTCTAAGGGAGGCGGCATGAAAAAGGTGGAAATACTCTACCTGTCCCAGGCAGAAGTGGAGTCCGTGAACCTGCCCATGGCTGAGATCCTTGGATCACTGGAAACGGCTTTCCGCGAAAAGGGAGAAGGAAAGACGGAAATGCCCCCAAAGCCGGGGATCCATCCGGGAGGGGGAGACAACTTCATCCATGCCATGCCCGCTTATATCCCTGCGCTAAAGTCGGCAGGTATCAAGTGGGTGAGCGGATTCGTAGACAACTGCAAACGGGATCTGCCTTATATTACAGGATTGCTGATTCTGAACGATGTGGATACAGGCCTGCCCCTGGCGGTCATGGATTGCGTCTGGATTACGGCCATGCGCACCGGTGCGGCAACGGCCCTTTCCGCGCGATATTTGGCGCGTCCGGAATCTTCCGTCGTGGGGGTCCTGGGCTGCGGCGTACAGGGGCGGACCAATCTGGAGGCCCTCAGAATTCTGTTTCCTGTGAAGAAAGTCATGGCTTACGATGTGGATTGGGCAATTGCACAAAGCTACGCAAAGGAGATGGAGTCTCGGTTCGGAGTCGAGGTGGTGACGGTGCAGAAGCCGCGAGACGCGGTGAGCGGGTGTGATATCATTGTCACCGCAGGGCCGATACTGAAAAAACCTCATCAAACCATCCAGCCGGGGTGGTTGGGGGAGGGGGCCTTTGCCTCTCTTGTGGATTTCGACTCCTACTGGCATCCTGAGGCGATGAAACAGACCTCCAAATTCTGCACCGATGATACGGAGCAACTCCTCCATTACCAGCAGGTCGGATACTTCCAGGACATTCCGCCGATTCATGCGGATCTAGGAGAACTCGTGGTAGGCAAGAAAGCAGGCCGGCAAAGGGCGGATGAGCGTACCATGACGGCGAACCTCGGCCTGGCGATCGATGACATGGCTGTGGCGCCGATTCTTTACCGGCGAGCTCTTGAAAAAGGAATCGGGAGAAAGTTGCCTCTCTGAATCTTTGCGTTGAGGAGTGTGTGATGAAGAAAGTCATTCATACGGAAAAAGCGCCGAAGGCGGTAGGGCCTTACAGTCAGGCCATCAGCACCGGGAATCTTTTGTTCACTGCAGGACAAGTGGCCATTGAACCGGCGACAGGAAAACTGGTGGAAGGGGGGATCCAGGAGCAGACCCGGCAGGTGCTTGAAAACCTCAAGGCCATCCTGACGGCGGCGCGCACGGATTTCTCCAAAGTGGTAAAAAGTACGGTCTTCCTGCAAGACATCAAGAATTTTGCAGACTTCAATCTGATCTATGCGGAGTATTTCCCCTCCGAGCCTCCGGCGCGCAGCACATTCGAGGTGGGCGCGCTCCCGCTGGGAGCGATGGTGGAGATCGAATTGATTGCGGTTCTAAGCTGACGAGGGCGAGGAGGAGGTCATGAATTTTGATGAAGTCCAGCCTTTCCTGAGACTCGGGTCTGTGTTGCAGTGGCTTGTGATCGCGTTGGTGTTCCTCGCAGGGTTTCTGCAAATCGCGAAATTTCTGGTGGACAAAAAAGTGGAAACCATGCGGGAAGAGTTCGCAAGAACCAAGGTTGAAGAGTACGAACAGAGAATCAGCGATCTCCAGGCTAAAGCGCTCGAACGAATTGAAAAACGCGAGGTCGTTATCGAACGGGAGAAGGATCGCAAGATCCCCGAGACCATGATCCCTCAAATCAAAGGGGATCTCCTCAAATACGCGGGATCGACGGTGCGGCTAGCGTGCGACAGAGCGGACAAGGAAGCCTTGGCTTTTGCCGAGCAACTCAACGAGTTGTTTGAAGAGTCCGGGTGGACGGTGAAAGGGATCTCTCAGGCCCTCCACGCCAAGCCGGTGAAAGAAGTGGTGTTGATTTTGAACCGGGAGGAGCAGAAGCAAAAGGCGAACGTTCTTTTTTCCGCTCTCATGTCTCTCAATATTAAATCCAGTGCCCGTCTGAACAAGAACCAGGAGGAAGACCTCGGGATCATTGTCGGACAAAGACCATAGCCTCACCCTTGCTGCGGTCTAGAGGGTCTCCTTGGCTTGGGCTTTCACCAAATCCCGAAAGGCTTTGAGAAGGAGGGGATGAAAGTCCTTTCCTGCCCCTTGATTCATCCGGTTCAGTGTTTCAGTCATGGTCAGGGCCTTTTGCTCGGGCTTGTCTCTGCGCAGGTTATCATAGGTGTTCGTGATCGAGGTGATCATGCTTCCAAGGTTGAGTTCCCTTGGCCTCTGCTGAACCGGGAAGCCTTCCCCGTCGTAATGAAGATGGTGCTCATAGGCGATGATAGGTGCGAGGTCCGGGATTCCCGCGCTTGCGAGGAGCAGTTCAGCACCGCGGAGCGGGTGATCCCAGTACCTGTTTTTTTCGTCCAGGGTGACCACGGCGGTCGTGGACAAGAGCGTTGGGGGAGAAAAGTACAATCCAATGTCATGGAGAAGAGTGCTGACGCCGATCTCCTGGATCCGTTTTTTTTCGAGACCAATCTGTTCTGCAACCCCCATCGAAAGGGCGCACACGTTGAGGGCATGCATGTATGGGCTCGGGTCGGCGCTTCGTTGAAAAATAATGAGTTTAAGCGGCACCTCCTTGGTATAAATCATTTTTTGAATGGTGTTCACAGCTTCTTTGGCCATGGACGCCTTATCACTGGGAAGGGGCCCCTCCACGTCGCTGAAAAGCTCCTTGAGCTGAGCGGTAAGAGCGAGCAGGGACTGCCGGGCGAGCTTGAGCGCATCGAAAAACTGGTCGTAAGAAACTTGAGGCTGGGATTCCAGAGGCAGGCGCCCTGCTAGAATGTGGGGAAGCCTCGCCTGGTTCCTGGCAAGGACCATCTCCCCGCCTTTGGGGTCCTGGAGCAAGGGGCCCAGGAGCTGTAGAAATGTGATCAGCTCTTCCATGCCGAGACCCCGCCGAAACATAAGACGCTCCATATGGATGGCATCCAGTCTCTGCAGCAACTTGGGGAGGAGCTTTGTGAGCTCGGGGAGAGGCAGGTTCTCGACAATCACATCGTTGCCGAGAAGGAGCAGAGTGAGGGTGGGACGCTGTGAAAGATAGAGATCAAGCCTTTTGAACAAGGATTCAAGTTTTTTCTCACTCTCCGGGTGATCCGGCGGATAAAGAGAAAGGGAGCGTACGGCTGCGACCAGGGCGAGAAGCAACTCTTTGTAGAACTCTCGCAATTTGTCTTTAGGGTCCTGGTCTTTCATCCGCCACCCCCAGCTCGTTTGAGGAGTTCCAGGCAAAGGGCCTGGAGGTCCCCCGATCCTTCGTGAGCCGCCTGGCTCAGCATTCCTTTTGCCTCTTCCGTTCCAATCTCTGCAAGCGCCTTGGCAGCATCCATCTGCAGGGATTTCGTTTTTTTCCCCATGATCCAGGAGCGTTCATGGAAGATCGCCCCGAGTCGATTCACAGACTTCGTGGATTTCAAATGTCCCAGCGTTCTTACCGCCATGGCCCGGATCGCGTAATCTTTATGGTCCAGCACCTTTTCCAATGCCGGCGCCATCTGCGCATCCATAATACGATCGACGAGGTCAATCAGCTTAGGAAGTGAGGCATCGGAGCTTTTTGAGAATTCTTGATCAATACTCTTTGTGAGGTGAGGCGCAAGGCTTGCGAGGGTGGTGAGAGTCCACTGGTACGAAGCACTGTTGGGATCATCCAAAGAAAGGAAGACCTCTGTCAGGTATTTCCCGGCTTTTTCGGGATAGAGCTGGCACACCGCCGTTACAGAGGAGGTTTCTCGGGAGTTATAGGTCTGGCACTTCTCCAAGAGGCTCCTCAGGACCGTGCGCACTTCCTCTGTTCGTAACCAGGAATGAATGGTTTCCTTTGCCACGGTCACCTTTGGGAACCGGTTCAAACTCAAAAGGATCTGGCGAAGGAGGCTGCCCGCAAGCCTCGGTTTCTGCTTGTTCAGCAGAGCGCGAATGATTTCACCCATGGCACTGAGCAAGGAGGAAAAAAACAGTTCCGCCTCCTTTGATGAATGCGGATGCGTGAGGAGTTCAAGAATGAGATACGCTTTGGAGAGGTCAAGGGGCTCTGGGTCCAGCGTTCGTTCGAGGTGAGCCATTTCCTCTTGCTCAATCATGGGTTTCTGGATCTTGAGAGAGGTCGCAAGGTTCTCTATAGCCTTTTGGTACTGGGAATTGAATTCTTCCGTTTCCTGATGCCGGACAACGAGCTGTTCCATGAGCTGCCACTGATTCAAGGAGCCTGGAGTTCTCTCCTGGGTAGCCCGGTTCATCTCCTTGCGGATAAGTTCCAATAAAACCTTGGAGGTTTTGTATCGGAGGAGCGCTCTTCTAAAAAGATGAATGAAGCAGTTTGAATTGGGACCGCTGTGCTGCAAAGCGTGCAGGAGAAGATAGACAAGCTGCTCGTCCGGCATACTCGTGATAATGTCTTGGATGAAACTCTCCTCTTGATCAGGATCGGGAGAGGGAGAAATCGAGCCAAAGATCTCGATTTTGAGGCCAGGTTCCAGAGAGTCGAGTGCCGCCGCCACCTGGGAGGAGAACTCATTTATTTTCGGCGTCCCCGAAGCAGCTAGGATGTGAGTGAGGTTCTCAAGAAAGTTGCCGAGTAAGGCGCCGCGTTGAGAAAGAGAGATGTCCTGAATCTGCTCTGTTATCTCATGATCAATCTGCTGAAGTATCGTTTTCAAGGCCTCCAGATCGTCCGAGAGGGAGGCGATCGTCTTCGCTTTTTCGAGATGCAGATGGATATTCCCAATTCCAGCGGGCTGAAGGATCAACTGGCGCCAAAGAGCAGAATCCTCCCGGTTTGTGGCGATACGAGCGGCGACAGCGTAAGCTGCCGAAAAGACGCTGTAGTTCAGAATGCCAACGCTCAACTGCTTGATGTTCTCACGCATTAGAGCTGCAACGACTTCATCGCCTTGCCCCAGCTTTGCTCCCGCGAGACATTCAATAAAAGCCTCCAGTTCACGGATCGGGAGATTTTTTGTAAAAAAAAGGTGGGAAATTCCGAGGGAATGAAAAAAATCGAGGAAACTCTTGAAATGGACCTCTTTGGCCTGGTAGAAGCTCCCCTCTATGAAGAGAGCGTCTTTCGCTACACCCAGGAAAAGAAACCCACGGTTTTCCATGGAGGTGAGGACTTGACCGTGTAGCTTTTCAATATTCTCTTTGAAAATGTCGTGGCCGCTGCCATAGAGCTTTCCCGCTTTAACGCTGCGCATGAAAGCGGCTGTAAAATCCTGCATGCTGCTTGGCAGGGGGTCATATGTTTTACCCTGTTCAGCGCCCACCCGTGCCTCACCTCTGGATGAGTTTTCAAAATGCTGCTCGACAGGATATGCAAGAAAGGTCCTGGTGTCAAGGCAGCGCAGCCTTTTTCACATTTTGGACTCGTTAGCGGTTCTACCCCTCCCCGCTCTGTGGGAGGTCAGTGGATTCTGGGGCGATCTTCTATGAAGGATCGCACGAGATGCTTTCCGGTGAAATGTCCCAGAGTTAGATAGGCGATCAGCAGTTCCCGGCCGAAAAGCTTTCTCCTTATCTGGCGATAGGACAGTCCCTTAACGTGCAACCTTAGGGCCTGCTCACCCATGCCTTCCAGGTAGGCGATCTTTTCTTTCAGAGCGAGAGAACCATTTTTTCGAACGTTCCCACTGCCAGTGAAGATCAGATTGATGGGCAGCTCGCTGAGTCTTTTGAGCGAGGCGATAATCTGCCACACATTGTAGTCATCCCTCAGCGCGCGATCCCGGCCTCCGATGTAACTGTCCCCACAGAACAACCACCCTTCACGCGATTCGTGAAGGCAAATGTGATCTTGACTGTGACCGGGAGTGTGAATCACGTTGAAGGTGTGACGCGGTGTCTCAATCCTCTCAGGGAGTAGCGAGGCGGAGGAGGGTTCAGGGTAGCCCCACATGACGACTTGATAGGGGTTCAGATGCCTTTTGTTTTGGGGAGTGGCGAGCACAGGAATCGCCAAAGGGTGTGCAAGAATTTCGGCGCCGAACTTCCTTGAAATCGCGGCATTGGCGCCGATATGATCCTCATGGCTGTGCGTGTTCACTATCCGATCCACGCGGAGTTTTTCAAGGGAACGAACCAACTCGGCAACGGTGTAAAAGCATCCTGTGTCGACCATCAGCCCATCCACCCAGTACGACGCTGTGTAGTACATAGCTCGCCCAAGGATGCTCCGGGCCAGGCGAAATCCACGCACCTCCCCGATGTTCTCAACACCGATCATATGAAGAGCCGTTCCTGTGCTCCACTTTGTTGCACAGCATCTTTGCGCTGTCAAGCGGGTCGAAGGATCCAAGATGGCAGGGACGAGCGTTGCTTTTTCGTGTATTCTGGGCAACCGAAAGCATCAGGGAGCCAACGTGTACACTTCCACCTGTTGACTCCTGCCCTTGACTTGCTGCGGTGGAAGCTCCTTCAGCGCGATCACCCCCTCCAGCCTCGATCTCGTACTCCCGCTCAGGATGACCTCGGTCCCCAAGTCCTTATTCAGATCCTGCAGACGGGAGGCCAGGTTCACGGTGTCTCCGACCAGGGTATACGACAGCCGGTCCGGGCTCCCGATATTGGCGGCGACCACATCCCCGGTGTGGATGCCGATGCCGTGGGAGAGGGCAGGGTAGACCTGTTTGGCGAGGACGTCGTTGAGAACCCGAAGCCTCGTCGTCATCTCTCGCGCCGCCCGCACTGCCATCCCGGCATGGTCTTTCACGTGGACCGGTGCACCGAAGACGGCCTCGATTTCGTCGCCTATGTACTGAAGCACGAGGCCGCGGTGCCCTCGGATCGCCTCCTCCATCTCTCGGAAATACTGGTTCAGGATCTTGACCACTTTTTTGGGAGGCAGCTGCTCCGAAAGGGGCGTGAAGTTCCTCAGGTCGGCGAAGAGCACGGTCACTTCTCTAAGCTCTCCGTCCAAGGGGACCTTTCCCGAGAGGATCTCGTCGCGAACCTCTTCTGTGATGTACTTCCCGAAGGTCTCTTTGATGAACTCCCGCTCCTTGAGCCCCTGAGTCATCTCGTTGATGACATCTCCAGTGTACCCGATCTCGTCGTTGGTGGTCACCCGCACCTGGCCATCGAAATTCCCCTTTCGCACTCCTTGGAGCACCTGGATGATCTCCTGAAGGGGACGGGTCAGGTTGCTGCTCACCAGGAAAGTCAGCCAGATGCCCACGCCCATGAAGATGACGGCCTGGGCGATGATCCCATTTCGCGTGGTTGACAAAAGAGCACCCGCGTCGAGACCAGTGGTGAAGGAGGGCTGCAGCGCGATCAACGTGGCGAAAAAGGGAACGAGGTTGCAAGCGAAAAGGAGCGCTACCAAACGCGTCCGGATGTCGACCCGTTTGGTCCCGGGGATCATGTAGAGCCCTCCGGCGGGAAAAAAGTGAGGTGCGACCCGCCTCTGGAACACGAATTCGAAGACGAAGAAGGCCACCGTGACGGTGATCAGCCCGGTGAGAAGGCTCCGCGCCAGGATGCCATGGACCACATCGGACCCAGCGCCCGCGCCCACCGCGACTTTAGAGTAGATCACTGCCGCGGCGGCCCACATGCCGAAGTCTATCAGAATAAGGAAGAAGGGTTCGTTGAGCAATCTGCGGCGGGCCTCCATGGCGACCGAAGGATTCTCCGTCTCACCATTGAAGGTCTCCTCAAAATGTTTCCGAATCGGTCTCTCATAGATCAAGATCAGGGCCAGAGGAAAGAGAAAGGAGGCGGGAATGAACCACAAGGTGGTCTGTTCGATCACCTGGTACAATTGCTCGGGAATGGCGTGGTAGGAGATCCGCACGAGGAGAATAACCACCGTGACGCCGATGGCGTTGGAGATGAGGTTGGCTATGATCAAAGCGTTCTTGATTCGGAAGCGCATGATCCAGCTCATGGGACGTTCCTCCAAAGGTGCAAGCATTCGCTTCTTCTGAGATGAAGTATGCGGGATCCGCCCTGATGTGTCAAGGATAAGGCCAGCCCGTTATCTTGTGGATGTTGGTCTTCCGCTGGTGCGCGCGCCCAAAAAATCCCTTCTGGCTTGCAGACACCGGCAATAGATTAAATAGTCGTGGGCGATTGCATGTTGATGCAGATTCGTACTAAGATGCGGTGAAGAAAGGAGGTTCGTATGTACTCTCATCTTTTTTCCAAGATCACGGTCGGAGGCAAGGAGTTGAAAAACAGGCTCACCATGGCACCGCTGTACCTCGGGTATGCGGGGGAGGGCGGCACGGTGAGCGAGCTGTTTCTGGATCATTACCGATTGATGGCGAAAAGCGGGGTCGGGATGGTTGTGGTAGAAAACGCGACCGTGGATTATCCCACAGGGAGCGGTTCGAACCGAACCCTGCGAGCGGATACGGATGAAAACATGGAGGGTCTGACCAGGCTTGCAACTACCATAAAGAAGCAAGGAGCAATCGCGTGTCAGCAAATTAATCATGCGGGTCGATTTGCTGCTATCGCCGATCCCGCCCTCGCACCTTCTGCCGTGCAAACCTTCGGCCGGATGCCCAGGCCTTTGACTAAGGATGAGATGCGCAAGATTGCGAAGAAATTTGCCGAAGCCGCTGTGCGCCTCAAGAAGGCGGGATTCGACATGGTTGAGTTACATGGTGGAACAGGATATCTTCTTTCGTCTTTTGTTTCACCCCGAACCAACAAGAGGGACGACGAGTATGGCGGATCACCTCAAAACCGTCAGAGATTCCCTCTGGAGGTTGTGCAAGAGGTGAAGGCAGCGGTCGGCGATTTCCCGGTGGGCTACCGTTTCCTGGCGGATGAATGGCTGCCGGACGGCTTGAACCTGGCCGAATCGGTTGAGTATGGGAAGGCTTTGGCTGGCGCAGGTGTGGCTTACATCTCGGTGATGGGAGGGACCTACGAATCCTTCTTTCTTCCGCATGTGATCCAAGCCTCCGGCAAGGATGGGTACATGGTCGAATTGGCGGCTGCCGTGAAAAAGGCAGTGAATGTCCCGGTCATAACAGCAGGGCGGATCTCCACGGGGGCTATTGCGGAGAGCGCGCTGGCGGAAGGAAAGGCTGACTTGATCGGGCTTGCGCGGGTGCTGTGGGCTGATCCCGATTGGCCGTCAAAAGTCAAAGAGGGAAGAGAAAACGAGATCATTCACTGCGCTTCGGAGTGCGATGACACCTGCACCAAGCTCGTAACGAAGGGCAAACTGGCCTTCTGTGTCCGCTGGAATCACGACAAACTCCAGGAGTGGAAAGGGAAAAGGGCCTGATTTGGATTCGGCTGAAACGTTCGAGGCCGGTTTATTAGGGCGTATTTACCTGAATGGGAAGGGGGATCATGGGCGGATATGTGATCGTCCACAAGGACGGCGGCAGAGAGATTCTTGTGGATGTGCGAAAAAAGCGGGTCTACGCCAACCTTCACGGCTTCGTGTCTGAAGGTATTTTCCGGTACGGCCAGTCAGCGTTAGATGCCGTATTGGCAATTCTCAAAGTCGTTGAGCCTGATTACATAGACTATATTCTCGACATACGCTATTGCGAAGCTCTGCCGACTGACGCTTTCAATCTCTGGAAAGAGAAAGCTCTTGAACTTGCCTACAAGTATCCTCAAGTCAGCATCGTTGGAGTGACGGCCATGGATTCCCCTTTCTGGTTGCAGATGTCGCAATGCAAGGAGCTGTTCGACCTTTACGGAGAACGAATCCTTGGCGTATTTGATACTCTAGAGCAAGCCGAATTGTTCCTGGATAAGCTGAGAGGGTTTTCGAAGTAAGTCAGGTTTGGATAGAGCGGAAGCGAAGACCAGGTTCCCTCTTTCTTTTCATGGCTTAGAAGCAAACTACACCGTGCTAGAAATAGCTCAGAATCGACGATCACACCGGATTGAATCCCTGCGGGTGCATTCCCCGCGGCTTGCCGCGAAGGCGTCATACCGGCGAAAGCCGGTATCCAGAAAAGCAGACTGGATTCCGTGTCAAGCACGGAATGACGGGGTCAGAGGAGAAGAGGATACCCTGCTGCTTGCCGCGGGGTACTTCATTACCAAAGGCAGGGGGGGAGAGGATAGAACAAAAAGCGGAGCCGAAGCCCCGCTCATGTTCTTTGAGAATTTAGTGGAGAACTACTTCTTGAACTTCCTCCTTAACCCTGCAAGCCCAGCTAGACCCGAAGCGAGAAGGAGCGTGGTGGCAGGTTCGGGAACTGGGGTATACTGTACCTCCGCCTTGGATATGCTGGGAGTTGTGTTCTTTCAGAGATCCCCACCTGCAAGGATCTCCTACTTCCTGTCACGTTTTTCCAGAAGCCAATCAATCGCCTTTCCTGGATCGACCTCTTCCGTTTCCTTCTCCGGGGTTTCCCGGACCGAAGATCCGGTCGTAAGGCCGGGACCCTGGTTCCTGCTCGAAGCGAGGCCTTTTTCTTTCTTAGGGAGAGCCTGTGTGTCAAGCAGAGAATCACCAGAGGACTTCCCGGGCGGGCCGCCGGAGACCGTCGAATCAAACATTTTCTGGTTCTTGGTCCTAGCGGCTTTAGTGTCAGCTTCCTTTACAACAGAGACCTTGCTCAAAGGCAAAGCCCCGGCGCCACCCACCTCTTGCTTCCTCAAAGGTTCAATCTTCGCTTGACTTGCAGTCTCCTCCTGGCTCCTTTTTCCAGCCAGAGTGTCGACCTTTCGATCCTGCGGAGGGTTTCCCTCTCGACTGAGAAAAAGAACCAACCCTACCAGAACCGCCACCAAAGCAAGACTTGCCACCCATAGGAACTTGCCATGTGTTGTTTTTCGCGCCACTTGCCCAATTGCCACTTGATGAATTTCACTCGTTGTTTTGGCAGGCAGCTCGTCCCTCGTCTTGTCCTCCCTGCCGGGCAAATGATGGGGCGCGGTCACCATAAATTCAGGTCTCTCTCCGGGTAAACGGAGACGTTCCACAGCTCGTTTGACAGCACCCGGTTGGACCATCTCTCCACCTTCCCGATACGTCATCAACAGGGCGAGATCACAGACGATATTGATCAAGCGAGGAACTCCATTGGAATAGAGGAAGATATCCTGAATGGCTTCCGAGGTGAAAATCTCTCGTTGGCAATGGGCGACGTTGAGGCGATGGAAGATGTATTGCTCGGTCTCGGCCTGTGTCAGCGGGATAAAGTTATAGTTGATGGCTATTCTCTGTCTTAATGCTCTATTGGAATCCTCCTGCAACATCCCGTTAAATTCATTTTGACCCACGAAAACAATGTGTAACAATCCTACGCCGTTTTCTTCGATACTTGACAGTTGAAGCAGTTCCTCCAGATGCTCATGCCTCATCCTTTGCGCCTCATCCAATATGAGAACAGCCCTTTTCCCTGCGGAGAAGCGGCTATGCAAAAAAGACTCAAAACGGTCACGAAAAGAGGCTTTGCTCTGGACATCGCTGTTGATTCCATAGGCCGTCGAGATGAGATTGAGAAAATCGAGAACCTCAACATCGGGGTAAGGGACCCTTGCGACGATGACCTTGTCGCCGAGGTCTTTTGCCAAAGCCATGGCGAAGGTGGACTTGCCTGTACCCACATCACCTGTCAGCACCACATATCCATCACCATGGAGAATTCCGTAGCGCATTGTGTCAAGGGCTTCCTTATGTTTCTTCCCAAGCCACAGGAATTTGGGATCTATGCTGAGTTTGAATGGTTTTTCCTGCAATTTGAAATGCGAGAGAAACATAGGTCTCCACCGGGTTGAGGTTCACGTGGAGGTGAGGTTGTTTCGCACAAGCGAAGAGATCCTGCCAAAGAGACGCAAGCGAGTCCCCTACTCAGAGAACATTTTCTTTATCGCTTCCATGACAGGATTGACATCCCTAGGCCTGTCAGCCGTAGGACGTTGTGATGGTTGAAGATACTTTGTCACACAACCGTACTGTTCCCACCCCTTCACTGGAGCATTGAGGTCAACGGACTTCCATTTCGGATGGCCGTTCGCTCTCAGCCATTCGAGGTTATCCTGGAGGGTTTTGGCGAATTTGCCGACATTCTCGCAGTTGATTCCTCTGAAGTCGTAGGAAATAAGAACTGCCTTTACGGCGACGGTATTGATCACCTGATCCTGCCAGCTATAGGTCTTCGCGGGGATTTTGACGCCCAAGTAGAAGTCGAGGATGCTCTTGTTCGTGATTGGAACAAGCCCGAGATTGTCTTGGGCTGTCACACCCTCCGCAAAGAGCTTGACGGGCTGGCCTGCCACATAGAACATGGCATCGATCTTCCTCTGCTTCAATTGAGCCAGGCCTTCGTCCGTTCCGATAGCGACGAGTTCCCGGGGCTTCACCTCGGAGATTTCAAAGAGTATTTTTGCAGTAAGATACGTGCCGCTTCCTTCCTCTCCAACGGCCACGACCCGGTCGGCCAGATCGTCGAAGTCCACTATCCCCTCCTGCCCAAGCAAATGGACCTCTTCGTTGTACAATGGAAAGACCAATCGTGTTTTAGCCGCGACCCTAGTCAGAGCAGTATCGGTCTGTATTTTGTTAATGAAGGCCAAGACGTCCGATTGGACAATCCCCAGTTGGACGCCGGGGGCTTTGTAGACCGCGTAGACGTTTTGGACTGAACCGGCGGAGTCGAATACGTTGAGATTAATGTTGCGTGACTTTACGAGTTGTGCGAGATTCAATCCGAATTGATAATACGTCCCCTTCTTATTGCCTGTAGTAATTCCCATTTCTTGAGCATAGGCGACGCTCCCCGCCATGATGACAAGCAGAGCAATTGAAAGTAAGTACCTCTTCATGTTGTCCCCCTTTTTATTAAGGCAATCTGGCACTCAGATGAACTTACTATAAAGAGAAAGCCGTTGTTATCGAGCCAAACCTTGTAACCAACTTTCACTGCCGTCCTTCCCCTCGTTGTTCTAGCATTAGAATAACGCCATTCTATCTACCTCGTCTGCAGCTTGTCAACTAAACTTGTCTGTATCCTTGGTGCGCTAAAAACACCATCTCTGACGCACACGGCCTTATCGCAGATCTCTCTGCCAATCTAAAAGCTTTAGGTGGCGAGAGTTGGGAAGGCATGGTCGATCAATAGCTTTGCAGCCTCCAGGGGAGTGAGCCATTACAGTACTATACCGCTGAGACGCATGATTAATGAGCGGCGTCGATTACCTAATAAGTCATAACCCCAGCATCAGAATCAACGTTTGACCCGATCGAAAGGTGTACGCGAAATTTCTTGGGCATGTCTCGTTGTTGGAGTTCATTTCACAGGAAAGACAGACCTGCCGAAAAGGTGTGGCCCTGACACCCTGCAGTGACAAACTCAGGAAAAATGGAGGCATACAATGTCCGGTGTCAGCATTGAGTGGTGGATACTGTATATCGCCATGGTAGTCATCACTCTTGCAGGAGTGAATATCTTTAGGAAAGGAGTGAATATTCTTGCATCTGAGTTGGCAGATATGAGAGACAATGTTAGAGAACTTGCTCGCCAGGAGACACTCGCAGCGCTTAGAGATCAAGCACTCTATCGACGGTTTAGAGCACAAGAATGATAGCCCTGTGAAAGAAAGCGAAGATCGATAATATGGGGCATCGGAAGTGAGTAAAAGGTTTTCTCCTGATACCCTGCCTTTGAAAAACCTTCAAGGGGAAGGTCAGTCGAATGAAGAAAGAAGGACTCAAGCGCCTCATTGAAGAGCATCTGATATTAAGGAAACAGATGGAGAGCCTTCGAGAAGAGCTTAAGAAGCTCGAGGATCGCTATGACGAGAATCTAGAGCTTATTTACTGGTTCCGCTCAAAGGAGTTCCAGCGCCTGGTACTATTGTATCTTCAAGAGGTAAAGGAAGAATATGGCAAAGATCCATACTTCGATGACCTTGTTCACAGCGTCATTCACTCTTTAGAGGATCATGAAATGATTGAACAACGCAAGATCTACACACCAAAACACCTATCGCACCTGCAGGAAGAGAAACTGGAGTAAGATTCCTCATCATGGGCTGGGATCACCCGGATAGGCGACAAGGTTTTTGAAATGGTCACGGCCAAGCGCAAGGTGGTGAGGATCGGAGAACCTCTGGTGCAGGGTTAGCAACGGACAGAATTGGCCCAGGATCAACGATCACAGTGGGTTGAATAGCACAGAGCAGGAGGAAAGCGAATAAAACAAAAGCGGAGCCGTAGCCCCGCTCTTGCTCTTTGACTAGTGAATAGAGAACTACTTTTTCAACTTCCTTCTTAACCCCGCAAGCCCCACTAGACCCGAAGCGAGAAGGAGCATGGTGGCAGGTTCGGGGACGGGGGCATACTGTACCTCCGCCTTGAAAATAAGGCCAGTCGGTTTTGATGTCGTTGTGCCCCCCGCCTGTGCATAGTTCCTTACAATGAAATCTAGGCTGTTTAACTGTCCGACCAGAGGACTCATGGAATAGGTCTTAAGAGTGCCCCATTCATAGTTGTCCACGAACGGACCAACAACTTCCCCATCTTGACCAATCAGGGTTTCATTGAGCCAGACCATTTCAGCATTGTCGGAAGTGACCATCGTCAATGCCGCTGAAAGAAAGATGACATCGGAGGGAATCGAGAATTCAGTATGAAACCACCTCCAGCTGTCATTCACAGGGTCAGCTACATAAGTGGAATTTGAAATCCAGGTAGCGCCGGTTAGCGTTGGCCATGAGGGATGCACCCACGTAGCTACCGCAGAGTCAGCAGCACCCCATCCTGAATCCTCCACTGGCAGGTAGCTAGACTTGGGACCGTAGACCTGCATGCCTGGCTGGCTGGTAATCGTCAATGTGACGGGCGTTGCGGATGCAATACCTGCAAGGCAGAAAATAAATAGGATTGCGGATAAAAGCACTAAGATCTTTTTCACTTTGTCCTCCTTGGTTTGTGGTTTATTTGGGGAACTACTGTCTCCACCCTCTTTTCTCTCCTGTTTTGAAAATTAGCCGCTTGAACGGAAACAAAACACCTGTCTTCAATAGCAACATGTGTGCCGGAAAAATCTTCCCTGTCTAGAAATATTTTCATTGTGATTACGGACAATTACATGGGCATAAAAATCAAGGAAAGAAGTGAGTAAAAAAACACTACTATTATGGGAAAGACATTCCTACAATATGGAAATTATCTGCCAACTTGTGGGCTAGCCTTCTAAAGCCGAAAAGGTGTGACCCTGGCACCCTGAGGTGACTAATATTCAGGCAGAAAGGGAGGGAAGCTATGAGGATCTCATTAGGGTTGAGTAATCGAGGCATCGAGATCTCTGCAAGCCCAGAAGATAAACTGCAACCTATAAGGCCCTCAGAAGATGCGGATCAGGAACACCCGCGAGACAACTACGTTTATGCGCATTTGGATAACACGGATAAGGTATTCTACATTGGGAAGGGCAAAAATAGACGTGCTTGGTCCAATGATAGGGATGGCCTCTGGTATCGCTACGTCTATAAGCACCTCGGAGGAAAATATCAGGTTCGCATCCTTAAAGGCAATCTCTCAGCGGAAGAGGCTGTGAGGACATTGAGGCAGCATGGATCGCGCAATGCAGAGAAGACCTCGTGAATTGGATTGGTAGATCACACGACCTCGAAGCAATCGACCAGTTTCACAAATTGAGGAACCAACCGAGATCTAATCCAGCGAGCAAAGGCGCTTGAGAAGTCTGATCCTGAACAGGCTGTCATGATGTATCTTGAAGCAATTGAAGCCATCGCCATGTACGCTTCGATCAAATTGGAAAAAGGTCTCTTTGGCAAATTAATGGATGAGGAGATAGAAGAAGGCGGCAAACAAGGCGAAATAGAAGCACTTGACTGCGTTACGAAGGCGGTGACGAGACGAAGAAGCTCCTTCAGGAGATCAAGAATTACATTGCCCTGGACACGGCGTGCAGGGGAATCGCCGAAGACCTGTTAAGCGTCTTGAAGCGGATGAAGTTTGCACAAATAGGAGTTTGAGGCTGCGACATCGAATAACCTATTACTGGAAAGGGGGTAACCAATGAGGAGGAAAGCAATCTTTCTAGCAATCGCGGCTTTGTGCTTCATGGCTGCCCAAGACCTCAAATCGGTCGGTTTTATCTACAAGCTGAACCCAGAATATAATGAGGTCTTTGTTTCCAAGGCTCTTTGGGATACGGCGACTATCGACCGAAAACAGCTTATCGGGTATGTCATCGCCCACTACTGTGCCCAGAAAAAAAAGAGCACCTCTGTTTGGGTTGAGATTAAAGACCATTTGAGCGGAAAAAAACTCGCCAAGTACAGTCAAACATCGGGTCTGAAGGTCGAATGAAGAAAAGGGGCTTACCATGAAAAACTTGGGGGTAACATTTTTTGTGGCAATGGCAATGATTCTTGGCTGTGCTACGACTTACGACTTAAATAAAGAAACAGACCAAGACAGATTGATGGAATCCTCAGAAATACAGCGATGGGTTGAATTCCTTAAGAGTGAGAATGAGTGTAATAAGGTCGTCTGGTTTTACGCAATGGGTCGTCAAGCCAAAATGAACCCAGATGGAGACAACAGCGCCCATGGCAAATTTCGAGAGCAGCTTCTAGCAAAATTGTCAAAAAGAGACACCCCTGAAGAAGGAGAACAGGAAGCATTGAAAGAAATGTATTGGCTTGGGTTTAACAATCATCCCTTTAAGAATGCGCATAGTATCCAGATGAAAACATGCCTTGAGACCGAAGGGCAACGGTTGAATAGTTATCTGCATGTCATTTCAAAACATATGGAGGTGGAATCCAAGAAGAAATAGCACTGATGGAAAGGGGGCTGACGATGGCAAAGGTTATGATAGTGCTCTTGCTTTTGGTGTTCTCATTCGGGTGCACAACGACGGCCCAGCAGGGGCCTCCTGGAATGAAGAGAATTTCTGAAACCCCTGGGCTGAATATGTCAGCGCTTCAGTCAATGGAAAAAACGATGAGAGCGGGGGTCATAGGATTCGGATATGATTGCCCGACCGTTACTGACATTTACTTAGATGCGAGCCCCCGTTTCCTGATTGTTGCCTGTTTTGACGACGGGGCTTACACGCACTACAGGTACGACCAATCGGATGACGCGCAGTGGTATTCCGTGACCCCAACTAAGCAACACCCTCCAGTTTCCCTTGAAGATTATCTAAAAGTTATCATTGAAGGCCAAGGGTTCAAATGCCAGAAGGTAACGGACATAGTCCAAATCAAGCCGGGAGAGCTATATCAGGCGATCTGCGGCGATGAAAAATACAAAATGGTCAAGCATAAAGACGGTTCATTTACGGTGACACCGTGGTGAAAGAGAGGGTCTGACATGGCAATCCTTCAAGGGTGCCCGGTCTGCCGGAAAAAGCAGACCATCCACAAAAAGACATGCTCATGCGGTGAGGATCTTCAGAAGGCCCGAAGGTCGCAACGGGTCAAGTATCATATCCACTACCGGCTCCCGAGCGGGAAGCAAATTAAGCAATTGATCGGGAAGTCTCTCGATGATGCGCGAGCGGCGGACGGAAAGCGGAAGGGACAGAAGAGGGAAGGGCGGGTCATCCCGATTGGTGATGAGCTTTACAAGACACTCTCGAAGATCGTGCGGGCCGTCCATGACAACCACGTTTTTGTTTACCAAGGCGAACCAACCACAAAGCGGTTCGAGACGGCCATGAAAACGGCTTGCAAAGATGCTGGGCTTACTTGGGGTCGCGAGGTCGAGGGCGGTCTCATCTTCCATGACCTGAGGCACGCTTTCGTTACTGACATGAGAAAGGCGGGAGTCGAGCTGACGGTGACGGCGGCGATCACTGGGCACGCGATTTTAGACATGGGCGACCGATACGACACGGTGGATCTCGGAGACAAGCAAGCGGGAATCAATAAACTGGAACGTTACAGTGCAAAAGTTACCCAAACGTTACCAAAGGCAGATTTTAAGGAGACTAACTGATTGTTTTATGTGCTATAATTTGGCGGAAGTGCATGGGAATCGAACCCACCTAACAGCGTTTTGGCCGTTACACCGGATTTGAAGTCCGGGAGCCCCACCAGTGAGCTTTCCACTTCCGAGGCGTATATTAATGAGCGAAAAAGCGGGTGTCAATGGGATTCGCCAAGCATTCAACCATAGAGCTGCGCCGTGAAACGCTCAGGACAAGTGCTCGATGATGATGTTCAGAATCCTTCGAATCGGCTCTGCAGCGCCCCAGAGAAGCTGGTCTCCGCAGGTAAACGCGGCAAGGTAGTCTGGGCCCATCATCATCTTATGGATGCGGCCGATCGGCACCGTGAGGGTTCCGCTCACCGCCGCAGGGGTCAGGTGCTTGATCGTGGATTCCTTGTCGTTGGGAATCACCTTGACCCAGTCATTCCCCATTTCGATGAGATCGACGATGGTTTCCAGGGGGATGTCTTTGTTAAGTTTGATCGTCAAGCCTTGGCTGTGGCAGCGCATGGCGCCAACGCGCACGCAGATTCCGTCCACTGGAATCGGCTTCTTGGTTCCCAGGATCTTGTTGGCCTCTACAAAACCTTTCCATTCCTCCCGGGTCTGGCCGTTATCTACCGCTCTGTCGATCCACGGAATCAGGCTCCCAGCTAGGGGGACCCCAAAATACTGAACAGGAAGCGAGGAGCCTCGAAGTTCACCGGTGATCAGGCTGTCAATCTCAAGCGCTGTGGAAGTGGGATTGGCCAACAAGTCCTTTGCCGCGTAACCAAGGGAAGCCATCTGTGCGATGAGTTCTCTCATGTGGTTTGCGCCGGCGCCTGAAGCGGCCTGGTAGGTCATGGAAGAAATCCATTCCACGTGACCAGCAGTATACAGACCGGAAACCGCCATGAGCATGAGGCTCACCGTGCAATTCCCGCCCACATAGGTTTTGATCCCTGCTCCCAGACCCTCGTCGATGACCTTTCTATTCACAGGATCGAGCACGATGATGCTGTCTTTCTCCATGCGGAGCGTTGAAGCCGCATCCACCCAGTAGCCTTTCCACCCTTTCTTGCGCAGTTCAGGGTAGATTTCCTGCGTGTAATCGCCGCCCTGGCAGGTGACCACGATATCGAGCGAAGAAAGAAGGTTGAGGTCAAAGGCATTCTTCAGCGGTGGTATGTCGAGCCCCACATCCGGACCCTTCCCGCCCACACTGGAAGTCGTGAAGAAAACCGGTTCGTAGCCCTTGAAATCCTTTTCCGCCAGCATCCGTTCCATAAGAACAGAGCCTACCATGCCTCTCCAACCCACAAATCCTATTCTGAGCATTGCTCCCTCAACCTCCTAAATCATCATACGCCACCGGCGTGTTCATCCAAAGCCTGCCCTCCATTGGCAGTTCAGATGTGTTTATAAGAAATCCCCTAGGCCGTCACTCCCGCGAAGGCGGGAGTACAGAAGACATCCAGAAGTCT
>Ga0105107_10000879_pt1 | contig 19597 bp, 13 predicted proteins | sample PPLLaktember2015_6_FD_79335 | JGI IMG/M metagenome (GOLD analysis project Ga0105107, IMG submission 79335) | Freshwater sediment microbial communities from Prairie Pothole Lake near Jamestown, North Dakota, USA - PPLs Lake P8 Core (1) Depth... | ecosystem: Environmental > Aquatic > Freshwater >... | reverse complement strand
TATGTGATCATGGTTGATGAAAATGGGAAAAAATATGATGTCTATTTCTCACAGGTTGCCGGAGAACACAGTACCTATGAAACCCGGGGAGATTCTGTGCATATGGAGGGTGAAGATGCCGGGAAATATACTTATTTCAAGGTAGGTGATAAATTCAGAAAGTATTTTTAACACCTGCCCGGAATTTTTTCAGAAAACCATTGTTAATCCCTGTTTCAAAAACCGACCATGGAAAGACGCAAATTTATTCAACTCGCCGGTGCAGGAGCTGCTGCCGGATTTCTCGGGGCAGATTTGTCAGGTTTGCAGAATTTTCGCAGATCAACCGACCTTCAGTATCAGAAGATTTCAGATATCAAATTCACAACAGTAAGATTGAATTACCCCCGCCAGGTAGGTAAGAACTCGGTTAGGGATATTCACGGATCAGGCCAGACAGCCCCCGTACATGTTTTATATACAGAACAGGGTGCTTCAGGATGGGGACTTAACAGAGGTTCCGAAAAAATCCTGACAGAGAAGTTCGGACTTATAAGGGGTAAAAGCGTTGCTGACCTTATTTCTCCATTATCTGGTGTTAAAACTCCCGAGTTTGAAGCATTTGACTTTTCACTTCATGATCTTGCAGGCAGAATCCTCCAAATGCCTGTTTACCGGCTTCTGGGAAGAAGAAGACCGAAAACCCAGCTTTGCTACACCGGCATGATCTACTTCGACGATCTCGAGCCGGCTTCGAATCCTGCCGGACCGGATAAAATACTCGAGGAGTGCAAATGGGATTATGATTACGGTTACCGCCAGTTCAAGTTAAAAATAGGCCGGGGTAACAAATGGATGGAAAAAGAAAAAGGGTTACAAAGAGATATAGAAGTGACAAAGCTTGTACATAATGCCTTCCCTGACTGCGATATTCTTGTTGACGGCAATAACGGATTCACAATAAATGAATTCCTGAGATATATGGAAGGAATAGAGGGGATCAGCCTGTTCTGGATCGAGGAACCTTTTCATGAGACTGTTGAAGATTATGCAAAATTGTATTCGTGGCTGCGGGCACATAACCTCAATCCTCTTCTTGCAGATGGCGAAGCAAATCCGGATGAAACAGTCCTGAAGCAGCTTGGATCACAAAATATCATTAACGTTTATCTTCATGATATCGTAAGTCTTGGATTTACGAAATGGATAAAATTCACTAAGGAAATTGTCCGGATGGGACTTCTATCCTCCCCTCATGCCTGGGGTATTGCTTTAAAGACCAACTATATAGCCCAACTTGCAGGGGCATTCGGATCTACAGCGACCATCGAGGGAGTTACCTGTACCTCTGATGATGTTGACTTTACAGATTATAAACTTAAAAAAGGGAAGCTCATCCCCTCTTCAAAGCCTGGCTTCGGAATGGATCTGCTAAAGAAAATATAGGTATTTTATACTCCTGCAACTCTCCTTTTATATTCCGAGAGTGCTTCATCAAGGCGCACCCTGGCATTTTCATTCCCCGGAACATTATGAGATGGATGAATGTAAAGCTTTACTCCCCTGTCAGCCAGGATCTCTGCGACTGTGGTAATAGTCATCCAGACGCAGGTTACAAAAGCCATTGTGGAAACCGGTCCTATCTTATCCTGATGGTTCTTAAGGACAACTGAAGCATCTTCAAGAGGAGCACATGTATCCACAATAATATCGGCAAGGTCAAAAATAGTTTTACCTGAAGAGTGACGTGATTGTCTGCCTTTAGCAGCAGCCGCCGATCCGAATACGATCACTTTCATGCCTTTCTCTCTTGCCGCAAGCGCTACGTCAATGTTCACATTGTTGATACCGGAGTGGGAAAAGAGCCACATAATATCACGTTTGTCAAAATCATAGCCTTTCATTATTTCCTTACCGTATCCTTCAACACGTTCAAGAAATACAAACTGACGTACTCCCATTTCGCCTGTGATCCGGGTAAAGAATGTGAGTGGCAGTTCGATCATCGGATGAAATCCCACGAATCCGCCGATCCTGGGGTACATTTCTTCCACAGGCAGTGTTGCGTGGCCGCATCCGAAAGTATGGACCCACCGTTCAGCCTCAATCGTATCTGCCATTAGTTCAGCCGCTTTGCCGATATTCGGCATTTGTGTTTCTTCAATGCGTGTCATTATCTGCCTCGCATTTTCAAGCCATTGTTTTGCTAACATAAAATTCGGTTTAAAGTGTTCAGTTATTTATATTTGTTAAGTCGGAAGTCGGGAGTCGGGAGTCGGGAGTCGGAAGTCGGAAGTTAAAACTTCGGACTCCGGTCTTCGGACTCCGGTCTTCGGCCTTCATTTAATTACATTATTTTTGTTCTTTTCAATATTATAAAACATAATGTAAATAATATCAACATTTCGAAAAAAGCGACGGTGATCAGGTGATCGATCCCAAAATTTTTCGCGATCACGCCCATGAGGTAATTGACCAGCGTATTCCCGATAAGAGAAATGGATAATACAAAACTGAATGCTGTTCCTGAAAGCTCACTGAATCTTTCGCCTGTAATTCCAAGCATTACCGGGAATCCGGCAGCCAATCCTGCACCCAGAAGTACAAACCCCGGAATTGCAATCATTAAAGAACCGGCTGTTTTTAATAACAACAAACCTGCCAGGATCAATACAAAGGAAACGATCATTATTTTTCTTACAGGAACAGACCTGAGGATGCTTCCGATCAACAGCCGCATTATTATCATCCCTGCGACAAATGAAGAGAGGGCAAAGAGTGCTTTCCCCTGGGGAACAGAAAGATGATCTGAAAGCCATGACGTCGTCCAGTTATTGAAAATCCCTTCGAAACTGCTCTGAATGAAAAGGAAGAATCCAATCAGAATTAAAATTCTATCCCTGAAAAGGGACAATATCTCCCTGAACGGAATACCCTGTGCCCGTTTTGGTGGAGGGTAACTTATTAGAAGGAAAAAAATACCTGCCAGAAATGCAAATATACCTGCAGCAGAAACAATTCCCTCAAAGCTGAACACGTTCCTGAGTATCCCCAGGATCAGGGGCATCCCAAGAGCGCCTATGCCGAAAAAGACTCCAAGCAGGCTTAAATTGGCTCCCTTGTCAGTATTACTGGTATCAGAAACCAGGGCATTAGTGGCACCATTTACAGCTCCTCCGCCCACACCGAACAGAAGGATAAATATTCTCAGTATTCCCGGTTGACCCGTGTATGCGACTCCTTCGAATCCTATAAATAGTAATATGCAGGATAGAGTCATCATTGACCTGTATCCGTATTTATCAGCAACCGGTCCGAACAATAACGTTCCTGCGAGCACTCCAAGCGGCAATATAGAAAATAAAGTCCCGACAGATATTTCGTCGAGGTTCAGCTTTTCTCTGAGATCAGGGACAACTGATCCGAGGATGGTAACTGATATCCCGAAAAGAAGCATTCCGGTACAGGATGCCCAGAATATCAACTGCCGGCTGTAAATCTTATTCATCTGTTGTTATTTAATCCTGGCAATTTTTTAGTGCCAAAAATCCTGCACCATAGATCCCTGCATCCCCGGCCAGGGCTGAAGCTTCGATACTTACCTGACTGATGCTTACCGGCTGAGCCCATCTTAAAGCTTCTTTTCTTATCGCTGGTATCAGATTAATCGCGGGACCGAAAACACCCCCTCCAAGAATTATCTTTTCCGGATTGAACAGGCTTACCAGATTCGCCACTGCCATCCCCCAGAATTCTACACATTGCCTGATAACCGTTGCAGCAAGATGATCACCTTGCTCAAATGCAGAAAAAACCTCATGTGAAGTTATCTTCTCAACTGGTATTTTTCTAAGGTCTCCGGAATAAGTAATATCCTCATTCAGAAATGCCCTGATGGTTTTTGCTATTCCTTCTCCGGATGCATAGTGCTCAAAACAACCACAGTTTACATATTCATCCCTGAATGGCCTGCTTAGCGCCATCCAGCCTATCGCACCAGCTATATCATGATTCCCGCGCAGAACTTCTCCGTCAATCAGTATTCCGGCTCCGATCCCCGTCCCCACTGACAGGAATATTGCATTCCTGCACTCCCGGGCATTACCCTGCCAGACCTCCCCCATTATATAACACGCCCTGTCACTGTCGATAGTGACAGGTATCCTGCCACACACTGCTTTTACTTCAGCGAGGAGAGGATAATCATCCCATCCGGGAATATTAGGAGCCCATACAGTGCCTGAATCCGAATGGCTGATGCCCGGCACTGAAATACCCACCGACTTAATTTCAGTTCCTTCATGTCCACCGGAATCCAGAAGCTCACATATTTTTTCAGTAATGAGTTCCCCGACATCTGCACCCTTTCGATTACCCAGAAAAGTTATATCCTTTTCTATTATACTGCCATTCTCAGTGAAAACAGCTGATGCTACCTTTGTCCCTCCAAGATCTATCCCAATCAGAGTCATATTATTTTCAGTTATCCTGAGTTCAGATCCTACCTTAAAACTATTATCTGATCTTTTACATTCCGCCCCGATACTGTCAATACCGGATTTTTCCCGTTTAATCTGGCTAAGGGACAAGTTGCAGTAACCGTCATAGCTTCAGACGGTGCCAGGGTAAAATAATTGGCTGACCAGTAACTGGGCAGTACCTCAGCTCCATTAACCATAATTTGCGAGCGGACGAAGAATGCGATCTTTCCGGAATTATTTGTAACAGATATTGTAAACTTTCTATCGTTCTTTCCTTTTTCATCCTTTAAAACGGTTGCCATCAGAGAAGTTTCAGGCAGCTTATCCAGAGTTTTAAAATTCCCGTCGGACGACAGCCAGTAAACATTATGAGAAACTGTCCTGCCACGGACGTCCTTCAGGTTTAGTACCACAAACTGTATTCCTTCTGCTTTCTCCAAAACTGAATTCAGTGTTATTGTTTCCTTAACCTCTGAGGGACCAAGGTCCAGTATTGCCTGCTCCCTGTAAATGGATTTTGAGTCAGTGTTGAAAATTTCGGCATATATGGTAAGGCCGGAAACAGGTTCGTATTTCCTGTTAAGCACCATCACTTTTAAATTGCTCAGATTCAGCTGAATATGAAGAGGCTCGCATGCGCTCTGCATAAAATAATAACCTGCATTGGTCTGAAGGAACCAGTCATAAACCTGCCATACCACGCTTGGGAAAGCTGCATTCAGCTTCCATAGCATCACTCCTCCAATATCATTCAGCTTATGGCCGGCAGCTTCAAAAATACCCTGATAACCGATAGCATTCATGAGCTGCATCTTATCACAAAAATCTTCCATACTTTTCGGGTCACCATATCTCCTTAATGTTTCCTTGTAATAAAGGTCCCACTTGCCATTGCCTGTTGCGGCATCATGATAGCCCCATGAATGATTTAATGGAAATGGTAATGTTTTGTCCCACACAAGGTTGGGAATAACTTTGGGCAGAATATCGTAAGTAACCATTGACGGGATCCCGGTTTCATCTTTGAAAACCCAGTCGCGTCCTGCTATTGCTCTTGTATAATAGCTTTTAGGATCCTGCCAGGTGTAGGGACCGCCGCTGTAGACTCCCGTTGGCTGATTATCAGGCCATGATCGGGACCAGCCATCAGGAAGCCTGGCGAATCCGGATGAGCTTGGGATGAAAGGGCGCGTGCCGTCCATCTCAATGATGCTGTTCCTCATGAAATCGTAGAGCTCCTTTCTGGCATGCCCCTCATTTCCACCGGTCCAGACAAGCAGGCTCGGATGGTTACGTATCCGTCTGATCGAACTCACAACGTTTCTTTTGAATACCTCACCCTCAAGTGGCCAGTCGGGCGAACCCTTGAACTCCCCCTGTGTATCGCCTGTGATCCAGAAATCGGACCAGACCAGAAGCCCGTAACGGTCGGCAGCATCAAAGAATTCATCACACGGAGTAACTCCGCCTCCCCATATCCTTACCAGGTTGATATTTGCATTCCGGCACAGACGCATTTCATAATCATATCTAAGCGAATCGCGGTTAAGCATCATATCCGGCACCCATGCGCCGCCTGTCAGATGTATCCTGTTGCCGTTCACATAGAAATCACGCCGCCAGTTTCCGTTGACATTTATAGCCCTTGTTGAAACTGTCCTGATACCAAATATGAATGAAGTGTCATTGGAGATCCCTGATGCATTTGAATACTGGAACCTTATCCTGTAAAGATTTGGATTGCCCTGTCCATTTGGCCACCATAGAGCAGGGTTCACGATGTTAAGTTCATTTGTATTTGATCCGTTGAGATCAACTGCTGTCGATCCATTCCCCTCTATTGTAAATGCTTTTGTAAATTTTACAGTCTTACCCTTAAAATTTTCCGGGATGATTGTTACAGCCAGATTACCATTCTCAGCAGCCTGACCATGGTTATGGAGAGTCAGATTAACCGAGATCTTAGCCAATCCTGTGTCAGGAAGATCCGGTAATTCAGTCACCACCTTCGAATAACTGAAGGTAACTCCGCCTGATGTTCGGAGGTAAACCGGTAACCAGATCCCCATATTACGGTCTCTCACCGGAGGGATCCAGTCCCATCCAACAGAACAAAGCATTGTTACATTCTTCCCGATATCGCCTGTCGGACCGCCGTTAGGATAAAAATCCCCAAGTGCCTCAAGTTGTTCGTTTGATGGTAAGCCGGGAAAATCGAGCGGATAGATCTTCACGGCCAGTGCATTATCTTCTCCTGCTTTTATCTTATCAGAAATATCAAAGCTGTATTCGGCAAACATTCCGGCCATCCGGGTGGAATCTGCTATCTGTTGCCCGTTTACCCATACGGCAGCACGGTAATTTATGCCTTTGAAAATGAGCTGAAAATGACGGCCTTTGTCACCGGCAGGAACCTTGAATTGAGTCCGGTACCAGTAAGGTTTCTTCCAGGGATTGGGGTTATTGGGAAGGTGACTGAACTGTTCCAGATTATACTTTTTATTAAACTCATCTGATGCATCTGGAATAAGCATATTGTTCATTCCGGAATACGGATCGGGATAAACCCCGTTCGCGACCAGTCCGGTCAATACGGTTGACGGTACCTTTACAGGAAACCAGTAAAAATCCGGATTGTAACCGGCGGATGATATTTTTTCTCCTGCATCTTCAACCAGGGCAGAGGATTGCAGTTCAAAACTGACCAGCTTTACCTGTTTAACCGTTCCTGTCTGGGATTTAACAGGAACGATATTGAAAAGGCAAAGACAGACCAGAACTAATGTTATTCTATTCATAATCTGAAGGTTAATTTAGATATATCATATTTGATAAAGTATTTCAACTTTTAATTAAAATGCTATGAAGTTTGTTCCGGAACGTTCAATTCATCATATATTTTCCCGGAATCTTCATCATGAATATTCTCCCTCCTGTACAAAATATTTCCGATCATCATAAGTAAAATTGTCATCAATATTACCAGTGTTACAACCTCTTCGCTTATAAGTGGAATCCTTGAGGCAACCGGTATACTCAGAAAAAGAAGAATTGTCACCAGTCCACGGGGCGAAAAAAACAAAGGTTATTTTATGTAAAAGAAAGGCCAGAGCGGAAGTGATCAGGACAGCAATAATAATAGTAAGTAGTCCCTTAATAGTAAAGCTTATTAAACCATATCCGATTGAATTGCCATAAATAAGTATGAAATCAAATACAAGTATCCCGATTACATCTGATAAAGAGCTTTCATAAACAATAAATTCCTTTTGTTCCTGATTGAGATTGCTGGTGGAGGAAATTGCAACAGCGCTGCTGATAATTCCAAAAGGTATTGCATTTAACAGTGAATCAATCAGCTGATATCCCAGAAACTTCACCATAATAAAAGACATGACAGCTGCAAAGAGTGTAAAAAGGAAAAATGCAGCAGAGGCAGATTTGATTATTAATCCAAATTTATGTTTCCCCAGTTTTAAATCAAGGCTGGCCTCCATTACTATAAGGATCAGACCAAGTGTACCAATAACCGGCAGGAGAGGTTTCATATCCGGAATTTTAAATCCTGTTGTGTTAACCAGTATCTGGATTCCTATACCCAATCCTATAAGCAGTATGACTCCGGGGATCTTTGAATATTTGCTCGTGATGTCAAACAGGTAAGCAAGCAGAACCAGCAGGCAGAGTACTAATATTATATAGTCTGTCATGGAATTACATTCGTTTTTACAGATTATGTATTAAATGTTTCCCGCATAAATTTAGCATATTGTAAAATGCATTGACCTGCCGCTTATCAAATAATTAACTTAAGTTGCCGGCTTTTCGTTCAGGTACTTTCCTGTAAGCTTTCATTAGCCCTGCCACGCTTCACACCCGATCTTTCTATATTGAATAAATGTGCATTGTTTCTTTATTAATCACAACTATTTCATTGACTGTCTTTTTGGGGGAAATTACCGGGTCAGGACCATTCCATTGTTTCTCAGAAGAATTAACCAGTAAATAAGCTTTTTCTATAAATGTTACAGGCAGGTGTTTTTCCACCATTTGATCACTGAAATTCAGGTAGGCAATGATCCTGTTTTCATTGTACCACCTTTCAACTGTAAACACCTTACCGTTATGATCAATTCGAATATTATTCTTACTGAATTGCTTTAAGACCGGATGATTTTTCTTCAGTTTAATGAGGGTTTTATAGTAATTATACATTGCTTTTGAATCGTCACCGGATAATGGATCAGATGTCAGCTTACTCCGGATGAATGTTTCAACGTCAGAAGGATCCGGTGCAGGAGTTACATCTTCGGAATAGAAGGATTTGAACTCGTTTTGTCTTCCCTCGCGAACAAGCTTGTTCAATTTCTTATCGTTATGGTCAACAAAATAGAGAAAAGGCCTGCGCTCCCCGTATTCTTCACCCATGAACAACATGGGAAGGAAGGGACTTACAAATACCGTTCCGGCAATGACCTTCAGCATTTCAAAACTTACCAGCGTACTCAATCTTTCACCAAACTTTCTGTTCCCGGTCTGATCATGATTTTGCGAAAATACAACAAACTGATAGCCCTGGTTTGCCAGACTGGAATTTCCGAAGCATTGTTTTCTGTATTCAGAATACTGTCCGTCAAAAGCATATCCGTTTTTGAATGCTTTGGCCAGCATTTCCGGATTGGTAAAATCGAAGTAATAACCTTTTTTTTCTTCGGTTGCCAGAGCATGGATCCCATGATGAAAATCATCGTTCCATTGAGCATCCAGACCATATCCACCAGCTTTAATGCCGGTAATGTATCTGCTGTCATTAAGGGCCGATTCAGCAATGAGGTAATGTTTACGTCCAGTTCTTTCATTTAATTTCTCAACCTGTTCAGCCAGCTCCTGAATGATATGCCTGGCACTAAAATCATATATGGCATGGACGGCATCCAGGCGCAATCCATCTATATGGAAACTTTCGAGCCACATGACAGCGTTTTGCAGTACATAATTTCTTACACCATCTGCGTAGTTGTCATCATAGTTTATAGCCTTACCCCATGGGGTTCTATAACGATCTGTAAAATAAGGTCCAAAATCGCCAAGATAATTCCCTTTCGGTCCGAGATGATTGTAAATTACATCAAGAATAACAGCTATACCTTTAGTGTGGCAGGTATCGATCAGCTTCATCAATCCTTCGGGTCCTCCATAAGAATGTTGGACTGCAAAAGGATAAGCCACATCATATCCCCAGTTACGTTTTCCGGGGAATTGTCCGACCGGCATTAATTCAATGGCATTAATTCCTAAATCAAGCAAATAATCAAGTCTGCGGATAATTCCTTTAAAATTTCCTTCTGCCGAAAATGTCCCCGTATGCAATTCGTAGAAAATCATACATTCAAGAGGAATATTCATCCATGAGCCGTCGGTCCAGTTGAATTGTTTCAGATCTTTTACTTCCGAAGGGCCAGATAACCCATCAGACTGACTTTGCGAAGCGGGATCGGGGCGTACCTGTGAGCCATCAAGCCTGTATTGGTAAAGTGCGCCATTTGAGACACCTTCAACAGTTGCAGTCCAGTAACCGTATTCATCACAGTTCATAGGTACTGTTTTATTCATGGGATGAAGGATAACAACTTCCACTTTTTTTCGCAACGGCGCCCAGACAGTAAACCTGCATGAGTTGTCTGATATTTCCGGGCAGATATTTATCATATTTTTTCACTTACCAGTGAAGAAAAAAGTACAAGACTGCGGGGAGCAATCAGGTAAGTATAAATGTTTTGCATGAGGATTCCGGTTTGAATATTTGTACAAATCGCTTGATCCTGTTTTAGCGAATGGAACACATTCTGCTGATACCAGAAGTATTTTTAGTGAACCTGCCATTCGTCAACTTCTAATGAGCAGGTAGCTTAAGTTCAATCGATTCTTTGGAGCCAAATGTTAAGCTTACAACAAGCGTAAGGTATTCTCTGAGATGACGGGTTATCAAATAGTTATCTAAAACAAATTGGTGTGCATTTTTCCCCATCCTCTTCATAGTACCAGGATGCTTCAAAAGATAACGAACACGGATTGCGGCTCCTTCCGGTGTACTAACCCTAAATCCGGTATAATGATCAATAACCTGCAGTTTAATACCTCCTGTATCACCGCCAATTACTGGTTTGCCTTTCCATAATCCTTCGGTAACTGTAAGCCCGAAACCTTCTTTAAGGGATTTCTGTATAATTATATCCGATCCCCTCTGCAAAGCATTAATTGCCCTGTGGGCATCCGGAGGCAGCTCAAGAATGTGTATATCGGGATCATTCCCGGCAAATGTTTTTACTTCCTGCAGTACCTGTTTACCTTCCGGGTCATCCGATGCACCCCCCCCGGCTAAAACCAACTGTATCGGGACATAGTTCTTAATTAACCGATAGCTTTGTATAACACCAATCGGGTCTTTAAACCGGTCGAAACGGGAAACCTGGGTCACTACGGGAGAATCACTGTTTATTCCCCACGAATCCAGAAAATCCGATATTTCCTTTTTCGGAAGTTCGATATTTTTATCGCTTAAAGGATCTATACTTGGGGGGATTAAATATAAAGGGTGCGAAAGTGGCTGAGCAAAGTCTGAAATTGACCATATACTGGCATCGTAGTCTTTTATATATTCCCGCAAATACTTCCATACCGGGCGATAGGGATGGCTCACATCTATATGACAGCGCCATACCCATTTACCTTTCCTTTCTTTACAAAAATTCAGCAATGGTGCCGGTTGAGGATCGTGTATAAATACAATATCTGCTTCTTCCAGCTTCTTCTTTAATCTTTCAAAATTCTGAAGGTTAGTTCTCTCATAAGCAGACAGGAGCGAAGGAGAAATATCATCCCGGTCGCCTTGCAGGGAATTATGCATTTTCTTGGTACACTGGTAAAAATCCTTTTCACCTGTAATAATTTCCCAATCAGCATTTATCCCCAATTCTATTTTTAAGGGAATAAGACGGTTTAAAATTTCCGCCACACCTCCACCTTCCTTTGTTGAATTAATATGAAGGATCTTCATCCCTTTCAAAGGATTTGCCAATTGTCTCAGATGATCAATCACCTCATTTCCTACTACATGCGCGTATTGTTCAAGCAGACTTTCCATCAGACCTTCTTTTAAAGTAATTATGAAAAACAAAATTTATTTCCTGACGAAGCTCATTTAAAGTTGTAAAAGACGGATCAATATTATCAAGACCTTCTATCAGACCCTGGTATTTATCACCAAATCCCGCAAGCCAGACAGAAAAATCGTTTTTGTTTCCCGGAGTTCTGCGGCGGGAATCAATAAAATGATAATATATACTTCCAAGGGACATATTTGGAATTATCTTAAGAAAATCTTTTGGATCCCTTTGACTTACACCTGTATCGAAAATCACAATCTGTGAACGGATAAAGTGGAATTCCTGTCCGGTTTTCACCCAGGGAACATGATCCGATGTATACAAGCGTTCTTCAATAATTTCGATAACCTCCCTGCGAAGATCTTCTATATCCTTGAAAACATTGGGGTCGATAATAGAAAGCTGTTCTGAAATTTTAGAATCATGCAGATAACGTGAGGCCCACATGGCAAAATCGTTTTGAAATTCCGGATCATCAAAATGAGGATTCAGAAGCCCACCCCAAAAATGATAATAAAGACACCCGGGATGGATATATTTCAACTGGTCCCTCAGTTCCCTCAGGTTTTGAGCTTTTTCACCTGTTGCAATCGCAATAAGTGCACAATCCATAATATTAAAGGCTTGATTAACCATACGTTTATCCTTTTTAAAGAAAATATCTAAAACTTATTACCTGATCATTTTCTTATTGTTTATCGACATAATTGAAAAATGCATTTTTCTTATAGTATATTAATGAAACAACTCTTATATGTAATTGTTATGCAATGTAGTATCAACTTCAAAAATCTGTAAATATTTACAGATAAATATATATAAATCTTTATAAAAGATGAATATTTTTGACTATGATGCAGTACAAAAATCAAGACAGCAAAAGTTATCAATAAAAGAAGATCAGCATAATAAGTGATTTTTAGCAGACAAAAAGACAATAAAGGTAATTATGTTCAGAATTCGAAAAATAACTAATCCCTGCCTCGAAAGTACGATCTTTTTTTATGGGATTTTACGAAGAGATATTTTGAATTTCAAATATATTAAGATTTCAACCGCACAAGACGTAATTTTATACTGATAATGATCCCGCCATAATAGTATTCTTTCATATTCTTACAGGTGACTTCTTTGAACCGGCACTGGTAAAAAGCTGATTTTTTATTATCTTGCAATCTCAAACAGTGATAACTTGACACTGGTATTTTAAATTTGTTCGGAGTTTTTCTACAGGCACTGATTTCATTCAGGATTTATCGATCATAAGCATTAATCGGTATCCGGTAAATAAAAGGAAACCGAAGGACTGACAACTTCAAATGGACAGTATTTTAATAATAGAATAATTATAACTATGGAAGAAACAATCAAAAATTGGTATGATCTTATTATTCCATGGCTCCTGTCTCACGGTATTAAGATCTTAATTGTTGCCATTGCTGCTTTTCTGTTAGATAAAATTCTTGCCAAAATAATCATAAAAACAGTAAGAGTGGCCGTTAAAGCAGACAGTACATCATCAGAAGAATCGGAAATAAAACGTGAGGATACACTAATAAGGATCTTTAACGTCACCCTGCACATTGTCATTATTGTATTGGCTACCCTTATGATCCTTCAGGAAGCGGGGCTCAAAATAGGCCCGATGCTTGCAGGTGCCGGTATTGCTGGTCTTGCTCTTGGATTTGGCGGACAATATCTTGTCAGGGATGTCATCACAGGTTTGTTCCTTATCCTTGAAAATCAGTACAGGATCGGTGATGTTATCAACATTGACGGCACTGGCGGAATGGTACAGGATATAAGCTTAAGGAAGACCACATTAAGAGATCTTGACGGAACAGTTCACCACATCCCACATGGTTCAATAACCAAAGTATCAAACCTTTCAAAGGATTGGGCGAGGGTAAATCTCGACATGGGCATTGCATACAACACCAATCTCGAGCATCTTATTGAAGTAATAGACAGGACAGGAAATGAGCTGGCTGAAGATCCTGTCTTTAAGGATTCCATTATTACCCCTCCAAAATTTTTACGGGTAAATGAATTTGCAGATTCTGCTATCATTGTAAAAATCCTGGGGGAAACCAAACCTTTAAAACAATGGGAGATAACCGGGGAATTCCGCAAACGATTAAAGATCGTTTTTGATAAAGAAGGAATTGAAATACCATTTCCCCAGAGAGTTGTTCATCAGGTTAAATTGTAAGCAATATAACGAACAGCTGCAGACTAAAGGGTGTCACTGCAGCAGGGAAATCTATAAAAGACTGTCAGAATAAGCATTAATATTGCTTATATGACACAGGAGGAACCAGACAGAAAGACTTCCATAAAACATGAAAAAATTTGATCAATTTGAATTTAAACGAATTATAATTGTAGCATACCGGCTGCCCTTCAAGATTGTCAGGAAGAAGGAAGAATACTTTACTGTTCAGAATTCAGGAGGGCTGGTTTCAGCTATTCTTTCATTATCCGAAAAAATAAATCCGGGCAAAGATCCTGCTTTTAATATTCTCTGGGTAGGCACTGGTGATCTTGAGCTGGGCAAAGAGAAAGTGCATCAGGCAATTGAATTGTATCCTGTTGAAATACCACATAAACTTAATGAGAAATATTATGGTGGCTTCTGTAATGACACAATATGGCCTTTATTCCACTATTTCCCTTCCCGTACAGTTTATGACAGCAGCTATTTTGATGCATATTTAACCGCCAATAACCTGTTTTTCAATAAGCTTAAGGATCTGATTCAACCGGGCGATTTCATATGGATCCACGATTACCAGCTGTTCCTGCTGCCGAACCTGGTAAGGAAAGCCTTCCCGAAGGCTGACATAGGATTTTTTCTTCATATTCCGTTTCCCTCTTCCGAATTGTTTCGTTTACTTCCGCGTAAGTGGCGCGAGATGATTCTGGAAGGAATGACAGGCGCTGATATTGCCGGATTTCAGACTAATGACTATGCACAATATTTCCTGAAATCGGTTAAAAGAATACTCGGGTATAAGGTTGATCAGAACCTTATTACTGTAAGGGACAGATTGTGCAAAGCAGATTCATTCCCGATTGGGATAGATTTTGATAAGTTCCATAATGCATGTTATTCTCCGGCTGTTAATCTTCAAAAAAGGAAACTCAGATCTAATCTGCCGGATATAAAGCTTGTTTTTTCAGTTGACCGGTTGGACTATTCAAAAGGACTCCTGCAAAGGCTGAGTGCCTTTGAACGGTTTCTTGAAGTGCATCCCGAATGGCACTTTAAGGTCGTCTTTAACATGGTCGTTATTCCTTCGCGGGATAATATCCTGGAATATCGTGAACTCAAGAAGGAAATTGAAGCAACTGTCGGACGATTAAACGGTAAATACAGCACACTTAACTGGCGTCCTATTCTCTATCAGTACAAATCAATACCTTTCAACGAACTGGTGGCTATTTATAATGTGAGCGATGTGGGATTTATCACGCCCCTCCGCGATGGGATGAACCTCGTTGCAAAAGAATACATTGCCTGTCAGACCGATACCTATGGAATGCTGGTTCTTAGCGAACTCGCAGGCGCTTCTGTGGAGCTCAATGAAGCAATACTGATCACTCCTACGGATGTTGTGGAAACCTCAGAGGCTTTAAACAGAGCATTGATAATGCCGGAAGATGAAAAGAGAAAAAAGATCCGAAGAATGCAAGGCAGGTTAAGCAGGTATAATGTCTTCACCTGGACTACTGACTTTTTTAACCAGGTCAATGACATGAAAAGAATAAGAGAACAATTGCAGGTGAGACTCCTGGATCAAAATGTGCTGAATATCATACTGATAAAATATAAGGAAGCCCGGTATCGTCTTTTTCTGATCGATTATGATGGAACACTCACCCCGATCGTAAAATTTCCCGACATGGCGGTATTAAACGAAAATACTGAAAGAATATTAAAGGAAATCAATTCAGATTCATATAATACAGTAGTTATTATAAGCGGACGACAAAGGGAATTCATGAATGAACAGTTTAAGAATATTGATGCGACCCTTGTCGCAGAGCACGGTTATTTTATTAAATATCCCGGCAACGAATGGATGAACAATATAGAAATCGATTTATTATGGAAAGATAAAATAAGGCCTGTGTTAAATGATTATGTCGACAGGTGCACCGGTTCAATGGTAGAAGACAAACATGCTTCAATGGTATGGCATTACCGCAATGCGGATGAGGAAATTGCATCTCTGCGCATCAATGAACTCAAAGATGACCTCAGGGAGGTCCTTAAAAACGAATCTAAATTACAGGTACTTGAGGGAGAAAAAGTTCTGGAAGTTAAGAGTATACTGTACGATAAGGGTACAGTAGCAAGTCGTATAATCAACGCCGGTAATTATGAATTTATTCTTGCTCTTGGAGATGATAACACGGATGAGGATCTTTTTAAAGTCATTCCGGAAACCGGTTTTACTATAAGAGTAGGATGCACACCGACAAATGCCAGGTATAACATAAGTGATCAATCCCAGATCGTTAAAATACTATCAATATTCAACAATGATAATAAAGTATAACTCTCAGTTTCTATTCATTTATTCCCCGGATATTCATAAAAATCTAATTTATAATTAAATTTAACGCGTTGTGCAGTTAACCATATTCTCTGGCTGCATGTACTCATCCCCCCTTCCCCCTTCTCTGCTGTCGCAGAGAAGGGGGTGACCATTGAATTACATAACTAAACCTTCCCCCTCTTTGCGTGAGCAGAGAGGGGGACGCAAGGGGGTAAGTACGTATGGACCAGGAATTCATAATTTCTTAACTATCTGTTATTTCTAACTATGGAATCAGAAATCAACAAGAAACGCTTCGGCAGCCTTCCGGTATTTTTTACGGCTATTTCAACAATTCTGGGCGCAATTCTCTTCCTGAGGTTCGGTTATGCTGTAGGAACACTCGGATTCTGGGGTGCATTGCTGATAATAATTGTCGGACATCTTCTTACCATCCCGACAGCATTTGCAATTTCCGAACTTGCAACAAATAAGCGTGTTGAGGGTGGAGGTGAATACTTTATAATTTCACGTTCCTTCGGTCTTAATATCGGAGCAACCATCGGCATAGCTCTTTACCTTTCACAGGCAATAAGTGTGGCATTTTACATGATCGCTTTTACCGAGGCATTCGGATTTGTGTTCAACTATTTTTCCAATTCCCTGAATATCAATCTGCCACGGCAGGTTTTAAGTATACCCTTCTTGATTATTCTGGGATATGTGATATTGCAGCGAGGTGCAAACATGGGCATTAAATTGCTTTACATTGTTATCGGGATACTTTTCTTTTCATTATTGTTTTTTTTCTATGGCACAACAGAATACGGAACTGTTTCGGGAAATAAAATACCGGCAGGAGATCTGAGGAATATGAATGATTTTTTCATGGTTCTGGCAATAGTGTTTCCTGCATTCACCGGAATAACTGCCGGCGTTGGTCTTTCGGGAGATCTCAAAAATCCGGCCAGAGCGATACCGCGTGGTACAATTACAGCTGCAATTGCCGGGATGATCATCTATATTGCAGTCATTCACAAACTCGCAATATCGGCCAGTGCTGAAGAAATGCTTTCCGATCAGCTGATAATGTCAAAAATCGCGATCCTGGGGATTTTTATTATACCAATCGGACTTGCAGCTTCCACACTTTCGTCAGCAATTGGTTCTATAATGGTAGCTCCCAGAACATTGCAGGCTCTTGCCCTCGACTCTTCCTTCCCGTTAAAACGAGTGAACAAATGGCTGTCAATCGGGAGAAAATCCGACAATGAACCTGCCAATGCTACTCTGATCACGATAATTATAGCCCTTGTATTCGTTGGACTGGGAAGTTTCAATGTTGTTGCAGAGATCATATCAATGTTCTTCCTCATCACATATGGTTCACTTTGCCTTATCTCTTTCCTGAATCATTTCGGATCTTCTCCTTCATACCGGCCATCATTCAGATCAAGATGGTACCTTTCCCTTCTGGGATTTCTTATTGCAATATGGGTTATGTTCAGAATCAATGCACCTTATGCTCTTGGATCTATAATTGTAGTAGCAATTATATATTCCTTTATTAATATGTACCATCGCGAACGTGACGGACTTGAGTCCTTGTTTGCCAATACACTTTTCCAGATAAACCGCAATATCCAGATATACCTGCAGAGGTCCGAAAGTAAGAAAAAGGTTAAAGAATGGAGACCAAGCGCAATTTGTATTTCGAAAGATTCCTTTGTCAGCGCAAAAGCATTTCAGTTATTGAACTGGTTATCCTACAGGTACGGATTCGGAACATACCTCCACCGGATCGACGGTTATTATTCCCGGGCAACAAGCCGGCAGGCAGCCGAAGAACTTTCAAGACTTATTGAACTTTATGATACTACCTCGAATCATGTATTTGTCGATACAATCATCTCTCCGTCATATACTTCAGCACTTGCTCAGGCTATTCAGTTACCTGGCATCTCGGGAATGGAAAACAATATGGTGATTTTTGAATATAATAAGGAAAATCCTGAAAATCTTAAAGAGATCGTTGAAAATATCGAACTTATTAAAGCTGGTAATTTTGACATATGTCTTCTTGCATCCAGCAGAAAAGATATGAATTTCAGGAATGGGATACATATATGGTTAGACAGCCAGTATCCTGAGAATTCGAGCCTGATCATTCTCCTGAGTTTCATCATTTCAGGCCATCCAAACTGGAGAAGATCTAATATTAAGGTATTCGAGATCTGCATTCCGGAACAATGTGAAGAAACTAAATTGATGCTCACTGAACTGGTGCGAACCGGACGGCTTCCGATAACGGAAAAAAATATTGAAATAATTACCGTAGAACCCGGAATGACTTTAAAAAGCATGATAAATGAAAGATCTGCTCCGGCAGCACTGACAATGATCGGTTTCAATCCACAGGGTTTAAAACATAGAGGTGATTCTGTTTTAAACGGATATGATGAAATTGGTACAATCTTATTTGTTAACTCACATAACCAGAAAGAGATAGTCTGATTCAGAAAATTAATAAGCGATATCAAGAATTTTAATAAAAGATCTTTCGGAAATAATCTGATCAGCCACCAGATTCAGATATTTATTTTCTGAACAGAAAGATATTCCAATGCCGCTCTCTTTAATAAGACATATATCGTTTTCACTATCCCCGACAGCAATAGTATTTTTAATATCGATCTTATATTTTTCTGCTAACTGGTAAAGGACATTTGATTTGCAGAAATCATGGTTGCACTTACTTGACTGATTTTTCATAAAAGCTGATGGTACTTTTACTTCACCGGTTGCAATACTCCTGGAAAACTCGAGTTCATTTCCAATTGAGAAATCCATTTTAAGTTTGTTCTTTATGTGGTTCGTAACTACATCATAACTGTCACTTATAATACCACAGATATAACCATTCTTTTTTAATTTCCTTATAACATATTCAGCATCATCTATTATTTTAATACTATCTGTAACATTAAGTATCTCTTCCAGGGATCTGTTTTTCAATAATCTTGCAATTGATTTTGTGCGTGTGTATGGATTTTTATATTCAGTGACTATTTTAATAAGATCATCTTTAAAATCAAATGCTTCCGCAGCGGTTGTGATGAAACTCCCTTCAAGGAGGGTGTTATCCATATCAAAGATTATCATTTTCTCCATTCCGATCAAACTCTCTCTTATAGCATAATCCATTTGTGATCTGATAATATTGATATTCTCAAGGGTCTCAAGATTCTTCGTACCGATATTTTTAACCCGTTTCAGGATAGCTCTTGAAACCTCTCTTGACATTTTCCCCAGTTGTTCCCAGGTTTGCATCCGGTTTTCAATATAACCGATATTCACCTCTTTTATCCTGGCACCCAGTGAATACATATCCAGCAGGATACCTATATCAGCCCCGTAATCATTTTCT
>Ga0105107_10000878_pt1 | contig 19610 bp, 17 predicted proteins | sample PPLLaktember2015_6_FD_79335 | JGI IMG/M metagenome (GOLD analysis project Ga0105107, IMG submission 79335) | Freshwater sediment microbial communities from Prairie Pothole Lake near Jamestown, North Dakota, USA - PPLs Lake P8 Core (1) Depth... | ecosystem: Environmental > Aquatic > Freshwater >... | reverse complement strand
CTCGTCAAGACGCTCATCGGCATCGACTACGAGATCTCGGTGGCCGTGGTCGGCGTGCTGATGCTCGCGTACGTCCTGTTCGGCGGCATGGTCGCGACGACGTGGGTGCAGATCATCAAGGCGATTCTCCTGGTGGTGGCATCGCTCGTGATGGTGGCGCTCGTGTGGGGCCAGTACGGATTCAGCCTGCCGGCGTTCCTGCAGGCCGCGACAGCCGACGCCGGTATCCAGGCGCAGGTGGCGCGGCTGCTCGGTGATGCGTCGCGCAACCTGAGCGCGGCCGAACTGGGCCAGCGCTTTCTCGAGCCGGGCCTGCTGTTCAAGAGCCCGATCGACCAGATCTCGCTCGGCATGGCGCTCGTGCTCGGCACGGCGGGGCTGCCGCACATCCTGATGCGGTTCTTCACCGTCCCGACCGCCCAGCAGGCGCGCAAGAGCGTGATCTGGGCGATGGCGATCATCGGCGGCTTCTACGTGCTGACCCTCTTCCTCGGCCTGGGCGCGGCGATGAAGGTCGGCGCGCCGGCCATCACCGAGATCGACCGGGGCGGGAACATGGCGGCGCCGCTGCTCGCGCAGTACCTCGGCGGCGGGAAGGACTCGATCCTCGGCAATCTGATGCTCGCGTTCGTCGCGGCGGTCGCGTTCGCCACCATCGTGGCGGTCGTCGCGGGCCTCGTGCTCGCCGCCGCGTCGGCGATGTCGCACGACATCTGGGTCGGCGTCATCAAGGGCGATCAGACGACGTCGGAAGAAGAGCTGAAGGCCGCACGCATCTGCTCGCTGATCGTGGGCGTCATCGCGATCGCGATCGGGATTCTCGCCAAGGGCCAGAACGTGGCGCACCTCGTCGCACTGGCGTTCGCCGTGGCCGCGTCGGCGAACCTGCCGGTGGTGCTGCTGACGCTCTACTGGAAGAAGTGCAACACGGGCGGCGTGGTGGCCGGCCTGGTGGTGGGCACGCTGTCGGCCATCGGGCTCGTGCTCGTCTCGCCGAACATGACCTATCCCCTGCAGGTGAAGGCCGCGCAGGAGAAGATCATCAAGGCGCAGGACGAGCGCCTCGCGAAGCTGAACAGCGAGCTGCCCGGCTTGACCGACCCCGCGGCGATCCAGAAGGCGCAGCAGGGGATCGCGGCGGCCGAGAAGGTGAAGGCCGGTGCGCAGGGCGCGATCACGGCGCTCGGCGACTCGAAGACTTCGCTGGTGGGCCTGAGCGAGCCGCTCTTCCCGCTGCGCAATCCCGGGCTGGTCTCGATCCCGCTCGGCTTCCTGGCGGTGCTGATCGGTTCGCTGCTGTATCGTGACCGGCGTGCCGAGGAGATGTGGGAGGAGCTCTACGTCCGCTCGAACACCGGCATCGGCCGGGCAGGCGCGTCCGCGCACTGAGCCGGGCGGCGCCTCCGCGCACCCCCTGGCGGTCGACGGTCAGGGGGTGTGTCCGCGTCTGGAGGAGCCTGCGAGATGAAGAACGAAGGACCCGTCGCGCCGCGGCTCGTCGCGCTGTTCTGCGCGGGCGTGCTTGCGTTCGGGTATCCGCTCCTCGCGCTGTTCAACCTGCCCGCGACCGTGCTCGGCGTGCCGGCCCTGTACGCATACCTCTTCGGGGCGTGGGCGGTCCTCATCGGCCTAATCGCGGCGGTGGTGCCGCCGCCGCGCAACTAGGGTGAAACCGATGCCGGAGGCATCGCTTTCGCTGACTTCGGGGAGCACGAGGGGGCGCCGCGGAGCGGCTTTGCCCGCTCGTGTCGTGACGAACTAAAGTGGCGCACGCCGCGCTGATCGCGGCGCTCTCGGTCGCCTATCTCGGCGTCCTATTCGGGATCGCGTTCTACGCCGACCGGCGCGCCGACGCCGGCCGCAGCCTGATTGCCAATCCCTACGTCTACGCGCTCTCGCTCGGGGTCTACGCTACCTCGTGGACTTTCTACGGCAGCGTCGGGCGCGCCGCCGCCAACGGCATCGGGTTTCTCCCGATCTACCTCGGCCCGACGCTAGTCGCGGTGGTGTTCTGGCTCGTGGTGCGCAAGATCGTGCGCATCAGCCGCGCCAACCGGATCACCTCCATTGCCGACTTCATCGCTTCGCGCTACGGCAAGAGCGCGGCGCTGGCCGGGATCGTGACCGTGATTGCCGTCGTCGGCATCGTCCCGTACATCGCGTTGCAGCTCAAGGCGGTGTCGGGCAGCGTGGCGCTGCTGGCGGCGGACGCGCCACTCGCGCGAGGCAGTACGCACGGGGCTCCGCCGATCTTCTCGGACACCGCTTTCTACGTGGCGCTACTGCTGGCGGTGTTCGCAATCCTGTTCGGCGCGCGCCACCTGGACGCCGCGGAACGCCACGAAGGCCTGGTCGCTGCGATCGCGTTCGAGTCGGTCGTGAAGCTGGTCGCGTTCCTCGCCATCGGCGTGTTCGTGACGTTCGGGATGTACGGCGGCTTCGCGGATTTGTTCGGGCGCGCCGCGGACGATCCTCGGCTCGCACGCCTGCTGACGCCGCTCGAAGGGCCGGCGGGCGGGTGGGCGAGCTGGGCCTGGCTGATCGTGCTTTCCGGGTTCGCGGTCCTCTGCCTTCCGCGCCAATTCCAGGTCGCGGTGGTCGAGAACGTCAACGAGTCCCATATCGCGACCGCGAGCTGGGCCTTCCCGCTCTACATGCTCGCCATGAACCTGTTCGTGCTGCCAATCGCCTTCGGCGGGCTGCTCCGTTTCCCGGACGGGACGGTCGACGCCGACACCTTCGTGCTGGCGCTCCCCCTCGCCGAGGGGCAGGCGTGGCTCGCGCTGCTCGTGTTCCTCGGCGGGCTCTCGGCTGCGACGGGGATGGTGATCGTGGAGACGGTCGCGCTCTCCACGATGGTGTGCAACGACCTCGTCATGCCGCTGCTGCTGCGGCTGCGTGCCCTGCGACCGGGCGCGGACCGGGACCTCTCGCGGATGCTGCTCGCGATCCGGCGCGGCGCGATCGTCCTCGTGCTGCTCCTCGGCTACGGATACTTCCGCTTCGCCGGCGAGGCGTATGCCCTGGTGGCGATCGGCCTGATCTCGTTCGCCGCGGTCGCGCAGTTCGCCCCGGCGATGCTGGGCGCGCTGTACTGGCGACATGGCACGCGCGGGGGCGCGCTTGCGGGCCTGCTCGCGGGCTTCGCGGTGTGGACGTACACGCTGCTCCTGCCCTCGTTCGCACGCTCCGGCTGGTTGCCGCAGGCGTTCGTCGACCAGGGTCCCTGGGGCGTGGAGATGCTCCGGCCGCTCGCGCTCTTCGGCCTCGGCGGGCTGGACGAAATCACGCACGCGATGATCTGGAGCATGCTCGCAAACTGCGGCGCCTACGTGCTGGTCTCGCTCGCGGGGCGGCCGACGCCCGCGGAGCAGGCGCAGGCGGTGCGCTTCGTGGATGTTTTCCGGCAGGAGAGCGGTGCGCCCGGTGCGTGGCGCGGCACCGCCTCGGTCGCCGACCTACGGGGGCTGCTTGCACGCTTTCTGGGGCCCGAGCGTGCGGAGGCGCTGCTCGCGGATCTCGCTAGGCAGCGGGGCGGTGGTGTGGAGTCCTTGCGCGCCGACCCGACACTCGTCGAGTTCGTCGAGACCCACCTCGCGGGCGCCATCGGCTCGGCCTCGGCGCGCGCAGCGGTCGCCTCGGTCGCGCGGGAGGAGGCGCTTGCCCTCGATGAGGTGATGAACATCCTCGACGAGACGTCGCAGGCGATCGCGTACTCGCGCGAGCTCGAGGAGAAGAGCCGCGCGCTAGAGGCTGCGACCGCGGAGCTGCGGGCGGCGAACACGCGGCTGCAGGAGCTCGACCGGATGAAGGACGACTTCGTGTCGACGGTGAGTCACGAGCTGCGGACGCCGCTCACCTCGATCCGGGCGTTCGCCGAGATCCTGAACGACAACCCGGACACGCCCGCCGCGAAGCGCCAGCAGTTCGTCGGCGTGATCCTGAAGGAGACGGAGCGGCTCACGCGGCTGATCAATCAGATCCTCGATCTCGCCAAGATCGAGTCCGGCCGCGCGCAATGGGCCGCCGAGCCGGTGAATCTCGGCGACACGGTGCGCGAGGCGGCCAGCGCGACAGCGGGCCTCTTCCGCGAGCGCGACGTGCGCCTCGAGCTGGCACTCCCCGCCGACGTGCCGCCGGTGATCGCGGACCGCGACCGCCTGATGCAGGTCTTGCTGAACCTGCTCGGCAACGCAGTAAAATTCTGCGCACCGGGAGAGGGCCACGTGCGCGTGACGCTCGCGTCGAGCGCTGACGCGCTGCGCGTCGACGTCGCCGACAACGGCGTCGGCATCGCGCCCGAGCATCAGGCGGCGATCTTCGAGAAGTTCCATCAGGTGGGCGACACGCTCACCGAGAAGCCGCAGGGCACCGGGCTCGGGCTGCCGATCGCACGCAAGATCATTCGGCAGTTCGGCGGCGAGCTGTGGGTCCAGAGCGCGCCCGGCGCCGGCAGCACGTTCTCGTTCACGATACCGCTCGCGCACGCGCGGGCCGAGGAGGAGCAATGGGCAAGCGCGTCCTGATCGCGGACGACGAGCCGAACATCGTCGCGTCGCTCGAGTTCCTGATGGAGCAGGCGGGTTTCGAGGTGAAGCTCGCGGCGAACGGGCAGGAGGCGCTCGAGCTGGTCGCCTCGTTTCAACCGGACCTCGTGCTGCTCGACGTCATGATGCCGGTGAAGAACGGCTACGAGGTCTGCCAGAGCCTCAAGAGCGACCCGGCGACGCGCGCCGTGAAGGTCGTGATGCTCTCGGCGAAGGGGCGCGACGTCGAGGTGGCGAAGGGGCTCGAGCTGGGCGCCGACGCCTACGTCACGAAGCCGTTCTCCACGCGCGATCTGGTGGCGCAGATCCGGGACATGCTGGGCGCCGCATGACCCTGCGGGCGCGCCGCCTGGCGGCAGTGGCCGTGCCGGCGGCGGTGGCGCTGCTCGTCCTTGCGGCCGGCACGCTCGTCCTGTGGCTCGATCTGGAGCCCGGCGAGCGGCAGAGCGCGGGGGCGATTCTCACTGCGCCGCGCGTCGCGCTCGCGGTGCTGTTCGCCCTCGCGCTCACGGCCGCGGTCGGGGCGCTCGCGTGGCGGGCGTTCGCGCGCACGGTGGCGCCGGCGCGACGCCTCGCCGAAAGCACGCGGCTGATCGTGCACGGGAACCCGGCGCATCGGCTGGGCGATGCAAACAGCGGCGATCTCGGCGACCTCGCCGCGGCGGTCGACGAGCTGGCGGCGGACCGGGCGCGTGCGCTCGCCGAGGTGGATGCCGCCGTGCGCGACGCGAAGGCCGGCGTGGAGGAGGAGCGCAAGCGCCTCGCCGCGCTCGTGTCCGAGCTCGACCAGGCGGTGCTGGTGTGCAACCGCGACGGCCGGATTCTGCTCTACAACGCGGCGGCGCAGGCGCTGCTCGGCGGCGGCCAGGTGGGCGACGCGTCGCTCCTCGGGCTCGGGCGGTCGGTGTTCGGCATCATCGACCGCAACCTCGTGCTGCACGCCGTCGAGAGCATGGAGCGGCAGCAGGGCGCGCACTTCGTCACCGCGACCGCCGCGGGCCGGCTGCTGCGGGTCCACGCCGCGCCGGTACGGGGGACTGGGCAAGGCGATGCATCGCTTGGCGGTTACGTGCTGCTGATCTCGGATGTCACGGAGGCGATCGACGTGGCGGCGAGCCAGGTTGCGCTCTTCCAGAACCTCGTCGAGGGCACTCGCGGCGCGCTCGCCAACATCCGCGCCGCGATCGAAACGCTGGTCGAGCACCCGGAGATGGATTCGAACCGCCGTACGCGGTTCACCGGCATCATCCGGGACGAGGCGGTGCGATTGTCGGACCGGCTGCACGCGACGACCGCGGACGTGTCCGAGCGGCTCAAGGTGCGGTGGCCGCTCGAAGAGATGCGCGGCGAGGACCTGCTGACGCTCGCGCGCAGCCGGATCGAGCGGCGCGTCCCGCTGCCGGTGAAGGTCGAGTCGGTGGACCCGGAGCTCTGGCTGCGCGTCGACAGCTTCTCGATGGCGCAGGGCCTCGCGTACCTCGCGCGTCGGCTGAAGGACGAGTTCGACGTGCGCGAGGTGCGCTTCCGGCTCGTGCCGGCGGCGGGGCACGCGCAGCTCGACCTGATCTGGCGCGGCGCGCCTCTCGCCACGGAGACCGCGTTCGCGTGGCAGAACGACCCGTTCACGTTCGGCGGCGAGGACAGCCCGCTGTCGCTCGCACAGGTGATCGAGCGGCACGGCGGCGAGGCGTGGCATCAGCGCGACCTGCCGGCGCAGCTCGCCTACTTCCGCTTCCTGCTGCCGCTCGCGCCGGCGCGCGGCGTGGCGCCCGAGCGCCCGCGACTCGCGAGCCGCCCGGAGTTCTACGATTTCGATCTCTTCCGCCGCTCGCCGGCGACCGACGCGCTGGACGATCGCCCACTTGCCGACCTCGCCTACACCGTGTTCGACACCGAGACGACCGGGCTCGATCCGGGGCAGGGCGACGAGATCATCGCCGTCGGTGCCGTGCGGATCGTCAATGGCCGCCTGCTCCAGGGCGAGACGTTCGAGAGCCTGGTCGATCCGCGCCGCGGCCTGAGCGAGGCGTCGATCGCCGTGCACGGCATTACCCCCGACATGCTCGCGGGGCAGCCGGTCATCGAGCACGTGCTGCCGCGCTTCCGGCGCTTCGCCGAGGAGACCGTCCTCGTCGGTCACAACGCGGCGTTCGACATGCGCTTCCTGCAGCTCAAGGAGGCGCAGACCGGCGTGCGGTTCGATCAACCGGTCCTCGATACATTGCTGCTCTCGGCCGCAGTGCATCCGGAGAGCCGCTCGCACGGCCTGGAGGAGATTGCCGAGCGGCTTGGCGTGGCCGTGGTCGGCCGGCACACGGCACTTGGGGACGCGCTCGTCACTGCGGAGGTTTTCCTCCGCCTGCTGCCGCTGCTTGCCGAGCGCGGCATCCGGACGCTCGCCGAGGCGCGGGCAGCTGCGCAGAAGACGTACTACGCACAGCTCACATACTGACCGGGCCTCTCGGGACGCTACAATCGCGCCATGACGTCCGAGCAACTGTGCGCGCGGCTTTCCGACGTCGTCGGCGCCGCGCACGTCCTCACCGATCCCGCCGACACCACGCCGCACGCGACCGACTGGCGCAAGCGCTGGTTCGGCAAGGCGCTCGCAGTCGTCAAGCCCGCGACGACCGAGGAAGTGGCGGCGGTCGTGAAGCTCTGCGCTGCGACGCGCACACCGATCGTCCCGCAGGGCGGCAACACCGGGCTGTGCGGGGGCGCGACGCCCGACGCGAGCGGACGGCAGATCGTGCTGAACCTCTCGCGGCTCAACCGGATCCGCGCCGTCGACACCGTCAACAACACGCTCACGGTCGAGGCGGGATGCGTGCTCGCGACGCTGCAGCAGGCCGCGGACGAGGCCGACCGCCTGTTCCCGCTGAGTCTCGCCGCGGAGGGAACCTGCGAGATCGGCGGCAACCTGTCGACCAACGCGGGCGGCGTGCAGGTGTTGCGCTACGGGAACACGCGCGATCTCACCCTCGGGCTCGAGGTGGTGCTGCCGTCGGGCGAGGTGTGGGACGGCCTGCGCGGCCTGCGGAAGGACAACACCGGGTACGACCTCAAGCAGCTCTTCATCGGCGCCGAGGGTACGCTCGGCGTGATCACCGCGGCGGTGCTGAAACTGTTCCCGAAGCCGCGTGCCCAGACGACCGCGTTCGTCGCGCTCGCGTCGGTCCCGGACGCGCTCAAGCTCCTCACGCACATGCAGTCGCGCGCTGGCGACCGACTCACCGCGTTCGAGCTGATTTCCGATTTCTGCATCCGGCTCGTGCGCAAGCACTATCCGAAGCTGCCGGCGCCGCTCGCGGCCGCATCACCGCAGTACGTGCTGCTCGAATTGTCGGACACACAGGGCGAAGGCGTTACGGAGCTTGCCGAAGAGGCGCTCGGCGCGGCGATCGAGCAGGGGCTCGCGCTCGATGCCGCGATTGCGACGAGCAGCGCGCAGGCGCGGCAGCTCTGGGAACTGCGGGAGAACATGTCGGATGCCCAGGCGCTCGAGGGGCCAAACGTCAAACACGACATCTCGATCCCGATCTCGCGGATCGCCGATTTCATCCACGCGTGCGATGCGCGGCTCGAGCGTGCGTTCCCGGGCGTGCGCATGGTGTCGTTCGGGCACGTCGGCGACGGCAACCTGCACTACAACGCGGCGCACCCCGAAGGCGGCGATCCGGCCGCGTTTCTCGCGCGTGCGAACGACATCAACCGGATCGTGCATGACACGGTCGCCGAGTTTGGCGGCTCGATCAGCGCCGAGCACGGTCTGGGTCAATACAAGCGCGGCGAGATCCTGCGCTACAAGTCGGCGGTGGAGATGGAACTGATGCGCGCGGTCAAGCGCGCGATCGATCCGCACGGGATCATGAATCCCGGGAAGGTCCTCTGAGGTAAAATCGCGGCCCGCCGGAGAGGTGGATGAGTGGTTTAAGTCGCACGCCTGGAAAGCGTGTTTAGGTGATGAGCCTAACGCGGGTTCGAATCCCGCCCTCTCCGCCAATCTTTCGTTTCATGATCATAGGTTAGGTCACGGCATATTCCGTTTGTTGCGGCCTGTGGCGAATCCGCACGCCCTTCCGTCCGCGCTGATCCCCTTACATCCAGCGGGTCGTGACTGCGAAATACAGTGTCGACGAGATGCTCGACGACTGACGTGAGAGTCAAGCCGGATTAGTTTCTGCGGCAACGCGCGCTCGTTCTCTTTGCCGGACCTGGCAACAATAGGTTGCGAAGCGACCTGCCCCGCGCTGAAACTTGTCCCCCCGGTAGGTGGTTGTGCTTAGAATCCTTCATATCGTGAAAAGTCAACCGACATTGTCGTAACGCACGCGACAGTGTCCGGCCACCGAAAGGACGTCAATCGATGCCGGTCCTGATCACGGGCGCGATGGGGCATGTCGGTTACGAGACGGTCCGCGAGGCGCTGTCGCGCGGCCACGCGGTGGTCGCGCAGTATCGCAGCGTGTACCGGGAGGACGATGCGGCCGCGCTCGGCGACAAGGTGACGTGGGTCCGTTGCGATCTCGCGGACGCGGCGCAACTCGCCGCGCTTCTCGACGGCCACCGCGTCGACGGGTGCATCCACACGGCGGCGGTGCCGAACGAGCAGTTCGCGCGCGGGGAACCGCTCGGCACGCTCGACGCAAACGTCGTTGCCGTCGGCCGCCTGCTCGACGCGGCGCGCACGCGGCACTGGCGGCGCTTCATCTACACGAGCACCGGTTCGGTATTTCAAAAGGTCACCGACGTCACGCAGCCGATCCTGGAGGACGCGACGCCGAGCCCGACGAATGTCTATAGCACGACCAAGTACGCGGGCGAGCTGCTAACTGCGATGTACCGCTCGCAGTTCAACCTGTGGGCGGCGACCGTCCGCATTTCGTGGGTGTACGGCCCGCCGCTCGTGCCGAAGGTGCGCCAGAACCCGCGCGGCCCGATCCCCGTGTTCCTGAAGCTCGCGCTTTCGGGCAAGGCGATCCGCGAGCCGTCCGGTCGCGACTTCGGCGCCACCTACACCTACGTCGTCGACGTCGCCGCGGGCCTGCTCGCTGCGTACGAAGCCGGCAAGCTCTCGCATCCGACGTATCATTTGAGTTGCGGCCGCAATATCTCCACCGAGGAGGTGGCAGCCGCGGTGCGAGCCGCGGTGCCAAGGGCGCTCATCGAGGTCGGGCCCGGTACGGCGCCATGGACCGATCACACGAGGATGCGCGGGCCGCTCGCGGGGACGTGGCTTCTGGACGACACGGGTTTCGCGCCGCGCTACTCGATCGAGCAGGGCGTGAAGGCGTTCGCCGATTGGATGGGCGCGCATCCGGAGGTCGTTCACGACTAGACCGAAGGCGAGCGCGACAGGTATCGACGGCGACGAGGACGACGACGGCCATGCGATTCGCGAACGTGCTTGTGACGGGCTCGGGCGGCCTGCTCGGCCGCCACGTCCTGCGCGAGCTTGCCGGGCGCTGCAGCGTGTCGGGATTCGACCAGAAGCGCGCGCCCGAGGACGCGCCACAGGCCCTCGGGGACGTCACGAACCTCGCCGCTGTGCGCGAAGCGTGCGCCGGCAAGGACGCCGTCGTGCACATCGCCGCGCTCCCGAACATCTGGAGCGGGCCAGGCGATCAGGTCATGACGGTGAACGTCACCGGCACGTGGAACGTGCTGCAGGCGGCCGAGGACGCGGGCGTGCGGCGCGTCGTCCTGTGCAGCAGCGACTCGGTCGTTGGCTTCACGGTCCTGTCCGGCGCGATGCTGCCGCCGGACTATGCGCCCGTCGATCTTGCGCATCCGCTGCGCGCGAGCGACCCGTACGCGCTGAGCAAGGTACTGGGCGAGCGGCTCGGCGCCGCGTTCGTCGAGCGCGGCAAGCTCGAGGTGGTCGCGCTGCGGCCGGTCTTCGTCCTCTATCCCGAGATGATTCCCGAAGTGAAGGCGCGCGCGCAGGATCCGGCGCGCTACAAGGGCCCGATGGCCGGCGGGCCGAGCGCCGCCGGTGGCGGACCGCTCTGGCACTACGTCGATCCGCGGGACGCGGCTCGCGCGTTCCGGCTCGCGCTCGACGTGGAGCGCTGCGCGGGCTTCGAGGGCATCTTCATCAGTGCAGCGTCCACGCTGGCGCCGGAGCCGACGCTCGAGCGGCTGGAGCGGACCCTGCAGCGCCGCGTGAGTGTGCGCCGCCCCGCCGTCTACGCGCGCAATCCGTACGCCCCGCTCTACGACCTCGCTCCCGCGCGCGACCTGCTGGGGTTCGAGCCCGAGCACGACCTGCGCCACATTATCCCCTGAGCGCCATGGCGACCGGCATGGTGTTCCACACCGCCCACCTGCGCGTTCGACCGGACGTGATTGTGCCGTTCAAGGCACGCATCGAGCGGCATGCGCGCACGAGTGTGACGAAGGAGCCCGGCTGCAGCCGCTTCGACGTGCACCAGGAGCGCAGCGATCCGACGCTGTTCCTGCTGATCGAGTGCTACGACGACGAGGCTGCATTCCAGGCGCACCGCAGCTCGGCGCATTTCCTCGCGTTCCGCGAGGACGTGAGGGACTGGGTCGTCGAACGGACGTGGTGGTACTGGGACCCGGTGGTCTCGCCGGCGTAGCGGAACGTGCCCGCTTCCTGTTGACAGTGCATGCGGGCGGTGGTACTTCACAACATCGGACCGGCTTTTACATTGGAAAACGCCGGGCCCTGGGAGGAGCGGTGCGAATACGGCATTTCGCATCTTGGGTCATGCGCGCGCCCTGCTCGCGTCGTTGCACGGTCGCGCGTCGCGCGCCCCCATGGCGCTGACGTTCCTTCGACCGGGCAGGGGAGCAGCGAATGCGATTCGAGAACGTCGCATGCACGGGCGGCAGCGGCCGGCTCGGCCGGTACGTGACCGACGACCTCCGCGAGCGCTGCGCGCTCACCGTGCTCGACGTGAGGCCTCCGGCATCGGCAGGCGTCCGACACGTGGACGCGAGCATCCTCGATTACGCCGCCTTGAAGCGCGCGTTCGCAGGCCAGGACGCCATCGTCCACCTCGCCGCCATTCCCAATCCGCGCACGGCACCCGCCGACGTCACGTTCCACACCAACGTCCAGGGCACGTGGAACGTGCTGCAGGCGGCGGAGGATGCTGGCGTGCGTCGCGTGGTCGTCGCCTCGAGCGACGCGGCGCTCGGCCTGCACTACAACCCGCCGGGCTACGGTCCGCAGTTCCTCCCGATCGACGAGGACCACCCGCTGCGTCCGGTTGAGTGCTATTCGCTCAGCAAGGAAGTGACGGAGGCGATGTGCCGCAGCTACGCGAACCGCGGCAAGCTCGAGGTGCTCGCGATCCGTCCGACGCACATCGTGTTCGCGCCCGAGTATCCGGAGCTCGAGGCGCGCGGGGCCGACGTGCAGAACTACCATATCTGGACGTACGTCTCGCCGGAGGACGTGGCGCAGGGCTTCCGCCGCGCGCTGGAGGTCGCGAACGCGCCCTTCCAAGCGTACTTCATCTCGGCGGCGGACGGACTCAACACGCGCCCCACGCTCGACATTCTGCGCGAGCGCTACGGCGTCCTCCCGCCGATCCGCAATCTCGAGTACTTCCGCCGCAACCCGCTCGCCTCGATCCTCGACATCACCCGTGCACGCGAGGTGCTCGGGTTCGAGCCGACGAGCAACTGGCGGACCATGGCCGCCGCGGCGACTACGGTCTAGCAGGCACCTTCACAGGCATCCGATCGCCGGTGATCCCCCCGCACATTCCACCGATGGGCCTCCTGTCATGAGCCGTGGCGCGTCCTCGTTCGCCGTCAACACCTACTCGTACACGCTGAGCCATCGCGCGGGCGACTGCCTCGTCTCGCTCATGGGCCGGGGCTACAGCGAGTTCGAGCTGATGATGTATCCGGACCACTTGTGGCCCGCCGACACTGATGCGGCCGCGCGGCGGCAGCTGCGGCAGTTCATCGAGTCGAACGGCCTGCATGTCACGACGCTCAACATGCCGAACATCGACCTCAACGTGGCCGGCGCGGCGGCGGAGATGCGGGCGTATACGCTCGCGAACCTGCGCGGGGTGGTCGAGCTCGCGGGCGACCTTGGCGTTCCCGGCGTGGTGATCGGCCCGGGCAAGGCGAACCCGCTGATGCCCGCGCCCACCGCGCGGCTGACCGGATACTTCTTCGCGGCGCTCGATGAGCTCGTGCCGCTCGCGGAGCGCGTCGGCACCTCGATCTACGTCGAGAACATGCCGTTCGCTTTCCTGCCCGGCATCGACGCCCTGCTCGCCGCGCTCGACCGCTACGGCAACGACGGCATCGGCATCGTGTACGACGTTGCGAACGGGCACTTCATCGGCGAGGACGTCAACGCGGCGCTGCGCAAGTGCCGCCAGCGCCTCAGGATCGTGCATCTCTCCGACACGAACCAGAAGGTCTATCGCCACGACCCGGTCGGGCTCGGGACCGTCGACTTCGCGCCGATTCCTGCCGTGCTCGCGGAGATCGGCTACGACAAGGGCCCGATCCTCGAGATCATCTCCACGAACGCCGACCGCGACATCGACGACAGCGTCGCGCAGCTCGCGAGCCTGGGCTGGGCCCGCGTGCCGGCGCACTGAAGCACGCCGCACTGCGCATGGCGGCGGCGGCGCCTTTCGAAATCGGCCCGGTCCGCCGTGACCTCGACGTCGCGCTGCCGTTCTACACCGGCGTCCTGGGCCTCGCGCTGCTGAGCGACAGCGTGGTCCCTGCAGCCACGAGCCGCGCCGGCGGCCTCGCGCCCGGCGGATACCGGGTGTTGCACTACAGCGATCTCGCCTCCTATCGGCCGCAGGAGGGACGCAAGTGAGCGGCCAGCGCGCGGAGCGTGGCGCGTGAGCGACGGGGCGGCGCATCCGCAGATCATCCAGCGCTCGGCGACGCTCGAGCGTGCGAAGACCGCGCCCGGCGCGTTCTACCTGCTCGCGGTGATGGGCGTCGCGCTGACCCTCTGGACACCGGGTTTCTTCACGCCCGCCAACCTCACGAACGTGCTGCTGCAGGTCGCCGTGCTCACGATCGTCGCGCTCGGCATGACGCTGGTGATCCTCACCGAGGGCATCGATTTGAGCCTGGGCCCGGTGCTCGGGCTGTGCGGCGTGGCGGCGAGCCTGCTCGTGGTCGCGGGCCATCCGCTGCCGGTCGCCATCGGCGCCGCGCTCGCGATCGGCCTGTGCTTCGGCCTGCTGAACGGAGCGCTCGTCGCGGTCGCCGGCATGCCGCCGTTCATCGTCACGCTGGGTACGTTCGGCATCGCGCAAAGCGTCGCTACCGTGCTGACGCGCGGTGACTCGGTCGTCAGGCTGCCCGGGTACTACCGCTGGTTCAACGACGGCGTGTTCCTCGGCATCCCCGTCCCGCTGTGGGCGACGGCCACCGTGTTCGCGCTGACGTGGCTCCTGCTGTACCGGACGAAGTTCGGCCGGTACGTGTTCGCGATCGGCAGCAACAGGCAGGCGCTCAAGCTCTCGGGCACGCGCGTTCCCGTCTATCACATCGCCGTCTACGTCTACGCGGGCGCGCTCGCGGCGATCGCCTCGTTCATCATGACCGCGCGGATGAACGCCGCGCATCCCACGATCGGCGTGGGACTCGAGTTTGACGCGATCGCGGCCGTGATCCTCGGCGGCACGCGCTTTGAAAAGGGGCACGGCGGCATCGCCGGGACGATCGTCGGCGCGCTGGCCGTCGGCGTGTTGCGCAACGGCCTCAACCTGATCGGCGTCGGCACCGAGTGGCAGGTTGCGATCGTAGGCCTGGTGATCATCACGGCGGTGGGCGTCGACTCGCTGCGCGGACAACCATGAAGACCCAGTCCGCCATGCTGCTCGGGACGCTGGTCGGCCGCGCGGACCACACGGTGTTCGTGGCGGTATCGCGCGTCGTCGCGATCGCGGCGCTGATCATCCTGCTCGCGATCCTGAGCCCCCAGTTCCTGACGTGGGGCAACTTCGTCAACGTCGCGCGGCAGGCATCGCTGCAGTTCCTAATCGCGGCCGGCCTGACGATCGTCGTGCTGACCGGCGGCATCGACCTCGCCGTGGGGGCCATCCTCGGGCTCGCGGCCTGCCTGTCGGCGTCGCTGATCAGCCAGGGGCACGTCGCGTGGGGCATCGCCTCCGCGTTGCTCTCCGGCCTCGCGTGCGGAAGCGTGAACGGCCTGCTGATCACCTACGGGCGCATTCCGGCGTTCATCGCCACCTACGGCATGCTGTGGATCGCGCACGGCCTGGGCTACGTGTTCATGAAGGGCGAGGTGATCTACGGGCTGCCCGAGGCGGTCCGGTTCATCGGTGTCGGCTTCATCGGGCCGATCCCAGTTCCGGTGGTCGTCGCCGTCGCACTGCTGATCGCGCTGCACGTGATGCTGCACGGCACCGTGCTTGGCCGCGCGATCTACGCGATCGGGGGCAACCCGGGCGCCGCCCGGCTGTCGGGCATGCCGGTCAAGCGGCGGCTGATCACCGTCTATGCGCTCTCGGGGCTCCTGTCGGGCTTCGCCGCGCTGGTGGTCATCGCACGCGTCAACGCCGCGGACTCGAGCCTCGGCGAGGACATGCTGCTGTCGGCGATCGCCGCCGTCTGCCTCGGCGGGACGTCGCTTTTCGGTGGCGTGGGCGGTATCGTGGGGACCGCGATCGGATCGCTCATCCTGGCGCTCGTCGTCAACGGCATGAACCTGCTCGGCGTGGAGACATTTTGGCAGAGCGGCGTGATGGGCGCAATCATCTTGGCATCGGTGCTTGCCGACCAGCTCGGCGGTTCGCGGCTGATCGGCAAGCGGTGACGGTGGGCCAACACAAAGGAGGAGGCGAAACATGGATCGCAGGCATTTCTTGAAGGCATCGCTCGCATCGACGGCGGCAGCGGGGCTCGCTTCCGCGGCCCCCCAAGCGTTCGCGCAGGCAGGCAAGCCGCCGACGATCGCGTTCTTCGTGAAGAACGTGACGAACCCGTTCTGGAAGGCATGCCGGATCGGGGCCGAGAAGGCGGCGAAGGACCTCGGCGCGACCCTCGAGGTCGTCGCGCCAACCAAGCCCGACAACATCGAGGAGCAGACGCGGCTCGTCGAGGACTGGATCGTGCGCAAGCCCGACGCGTTCGTGTTCGTCCCGGTCGACTATACCGCGCTGGTGCCGTCAATCCAGAAGGCCACGAAGGCGGGCATCCCCGTCGTCAACTACAACAACCGGATGAACGACATCCAAGTCGTCACCTACATCGGCTCCGACGACGAGTTGATGGAGTACGAGATCTGCACGTACCTGTTCAAGTCCATGGGCGGCAAGGGCAAGGTGGTGCACATCGACGGGGTGCCGGCGGCGAGCACCGCACAGGCGCGCAAGCGCGGGTTCGACCGCGCGGTGAAGGCGTTCCCAGGCATCCAGGTGCTCGCGTCGCAGCCCGGCCAGTACCGCCGGCTGCCCGCCGTGCAGGTATTCGAGAATCTGATGCAGCGCTTCCCTGAGATCGACGCCGTCGTGAGCGCGAACGACGACATGGCCGTCGGCATCTCCGAGGCGCTGGCCGCGGCCGGCCGTGGCGGCAAGACGAAGGTGATCGGCATCGACGGGATTCCCGACGCGACCGCCGCGATCGCCGCCGGGAAGATGTTCGCGACCGCCGACTTCAGCGGCCACGACCAGTCGTACCTCGCAGTGACGGCCGCGATTCGCTATCTGCGCAAGCAGCCGGTGCCGAAGGAGATCCAGCTGCCGATCGTCATCATCGACAAGAACAACGTCCAGGGCTTCATGAAGACCCCGGAAGAGCGTGCGGTGCCAAACTGGGACAAGACGGCCGCTTCGCAGAAGTCCTGACGTCCGTCGTCCGCGGAGAGGCGGGCGCCGCCCGCCTCCCATTCCCGCCACCTTCCGGAGCGCCTTCCACGTCATGGCCGACACAAAAGCACCGATCGTCTCGATGCGCGGGATCGCGAAGGCGTACGGGGGCGTGCAGGCGCTCAAGGGCGTCGACCTCGACATCTACCTCGGAGAGGTGCACGCGCTCGTCGGCGACAACGCCGCCGGCAAGTCGACGCTGATCAAGACGCTTGCGGGCGCGGTGCGCCCCGATGCGGGGACGATCACGTTCGACGGCAAGGAGGTGGCGATCGAGGATCCGCGCGACGCCAAGGCGCTGGGCATCGAGACCGTGTACCAGGACCTCGCGCTGGCCGACAACCTCGACGTGCCCGCGAACGTCTTCCTGGGGCGCGAGGCGACCCGCTTCGGCTGGTTCCTCGACAACAGGACGATGGAGGAGCGCGCGCGCAAGCTCCTCGCGCGGCTCAAGATCAACATTCCCAACGTGAGGCAGAAGGTCCGCGCGATGTCCGGCGGACAGCGGCAGTCGATCGCCATCGCCCGGTGCGTCTGCTTCAACGCGCGCGTGATCATCCTCGACGAGCCGACCGCAGCGCTCGGCGTGCAGGAGACCGGCAAGGTCTACGCGCTGATCCGCGAGATGCGCGAGCAGGGCTGCGGCGTCCTGCTGATCAGCCATAACCTGAACCACGTGTTCGAGAATTGCGATCGCATCACCGTCATGAAGACTGGCAGCCTCGTCGGTTCGCGGCGCGTCGCGGAGACGAACCAGGACGCGGTCGTGCGGATGATCGTGAGCGGCACCGCGGAGCCGGTCCGGTCGCAGGTTCGCGAGCCGCTGCTGCAGTCCGGCTGAACGCTTGGGCCGGACGGCGCTCATCGTCGGCGCCACAGGCGCGGTGGCGCTGCGCCTCGCCGAGCGCCTGCTCGCCGACGATGAACGTGCGGTGGCCGAGGCCCGTGCTCGTATTGCCGTGCTCCACGCCGGGCGGAGTGAAGGTCACGTCGTGCTGGCAGCATGGGGCTCGCGTCAGCCCAGTTACACGGCGTCCCGGCGCACGATCCGACGATAGAGCTCGGTGGTCTCGGCGCTCGCCGGGATGCCCAGCTCGCGGTTCAGCGCTTGAACGCAGGCTTGATATTGCTGCTGGGCGAGTTGCGGCTGCCCCAGGCGCGCGTAGCAGCGCATCAGCATGCGATGCGCACCCTCGTTGCAGGCATCCACGGCGAGTGTCTTTGCGCAGGCCGTTGTGCAGGACGGGACGTCCTGCCGATTGAAATGGATCCGACCAAGGCGGTCGAGGACATGGAGATACTTGTCGCGGAACTGCTGGCGCAGCGGCAGCAGCCACTCGTCGCGGTCGTGACGATCTTCCGCGAGCAGCTCGCCCTGATACAGGGCGACCGATGCGTTGTACTCGCGAATCGCACCGTCTACGTCCTGGGCGCGCTCAAGCTCGCTGGCACGCCCCGCGTGGAGCAGGAAGGCATCGGCGTCGGTCGAGACCTCCAGCTTCGGATTGAGGCGGTACTGCCCGCCGGAGAACAGGACGAACGGGAACCCATCGCCTCCCAAGGCGCGCCGCAACCGATGCACGGCCACGTTGAGGTTGTTGCGGGCCGCCTCCGGTTCGGCCTCGGGCCAGAAGCGCTCCATCAGCGCCTCCCTCGAAATCGGTCGCTTGCGATGGAGCAGGAGGTACTTGAAGATCGACTTGCCCCTGCAGCCGGGCCAGTCTTCGACCAGGCGATCGTTGAGCAACGTCCGGAACGGTCCGAGGACGTAAGCCGCGAGGCTCGGGGCGCGCCCGCTCGCGCAGTGGGGCTCGTTGGCCGCCGACAGCACCAGACGTGGCGGCAATACTTCGGGGGCCACTGCCGGCGTGGGGATCGCTTGCGGCCTCGAGCGCGGGGCGGAACGCGGGCTCCCGGGCGCGCGGAGCAGCGCATCATGCACCGCGCCGACCATGCCCTGCAGCTGCCCCGCAAACCGTGCGGCGCGATCGCGCGTGTCCGATAGCGCCTGCTCCTGCCGGCTCGACTTCTCGCACAACTCGGTCCATGCCGCGGCGAGTCGTCGCGTCACCGCGATGAGCTGCACGACGGTCGGACCGAACTCGGCCCCGGTCGCGCCGTTGAGTCCCTCGATCAGAGCATGCACCGACGCGCACTCGCCGGCCTGCAGCTTCGCGAGCGTGGACGCGCAAAGTTCTGCGGCTTCGCGGCCTGCGTCGGGCTGACGTTCCCAGCGGGCGTTCACCAGATCGGTCCCATGTGGCTGACGACTGTCTGCGGTCGGTGATCCGGCCGTCGCGCGTTGCGCCTGACCGGTCCTTCAGCGAGCCGTTGGACGCCTGCGCTCTTGCGATCCGACGACTGCCGTGCGATGTCGAGAAGCTATCACCCGACCGGTGGTCAAGATATTGTTCGAACGGGCTACGAGAGAGCGTAGTCCGAACGGGTTAGAGTGCACCGCACCACGCCCTCGAAGTCGATCCGCAGGCACTGGCGTAGACTCTTCATGGTCGCGCCGCGAGCGCGACCGCTTCCGACCGAAAAGCGTGCGAACGAGGAGCCGATATGTCCGATCCCGAGCGGCATGACATGCAACTGCAGCAATCCTTCCCGTCGGGGGCGCAGGAGTGGTTGTGTACGACTTGCAGCCGGCGCGTCGTCATCGAGCATGCCGCGAACCGCGTGAAAATCATTGCGCTCGAGCGCGGGGACGAGCGCGCAATCCACTCGACCAGCAGTGGCGGGCTCCGCGTCGCTGCAAGCCAGGCCCGCGAGTCCGAAGGCTTTCACGGACCCGATCGGTCCGGCTGGCTGCACTGAGAGGCGGGGCGTGCGGCAACACTCCTGAGGGTTAAGCGCCCTGAAAGCGGCCGGTAAGCGGCCGTTAATTCCGGGCGCCTAGCCTGTGAGGGTGCAAGCGATGACTCGGTTCGACCCGAGACTTGGCGAACCACTAACCGGATCGTGAAGAGCGGTCCAACTCACAACCACCTTTAGGAGATGCAGTCATGGCAGATTTCAGCGTTCCACTCGGTACCGAACCGGCGTACGACGGCACCATGCAAGCAACGGTGTTCGAGCTCGCCGCCCCCGACACGCCCGTTCCGACCAATCACATCCGCACCACGCAGAACTGGGGTGTCAGGGTGGACTGGGAGATGACCGGCGCGTTCACGCCGTTCCTGATCGACGAGTTCCGTCTGCG
>Ga0105107_10000876_pt1 | contig 19614 bp, 10 predicted proteins | sample PPLLaktember2015_6_FD_79335 | JGI IMG/M metagenome (GOLD analysis project Ga0105107, IMG submission 79335) | Freshwater sediment microbial communities from Prairie Pothole Lake near Jamestown, North Dakota, USA - PPLs Lake P8 Core (1) Depth... | ecosystem: Environmental > Aquatic > Freshwater >... | reverse complement strand
GAATACATAAGTGATCTCAGATTCCGGATCCATCCACACGAAAGTTCCCGTAAATCCGGAATGTCCAAAACTGGAAGGTGATACTGAAGTTGCAGGATAGGATTGCCTGGAAGAGACTTCCTTATTATTGAGCAGAGGCTTGTCAAAACCCAGCCCACGCCTGTTCTTATTTTCGGGGAACTGCACCCGGGTGTACTCCTTCATCACATCTTCACCGATGATCTGTTCTCCTCCATAGTTCCCCATACGCCGGTAAAGTTCCATCAGCTTCATAAGATCATTTGCGGTTGAAAAGAGACCGGCATGCCCTGATATCCCGCCAAGCATTGCTGCGCCTTCATCGTGAACGGTACCATGAATCTGCTGCTTGCGGAATAATGAGTCATATTCGGTGGGAACGATCCTGCTTAAAGGATATCTGAGATATGGATTAAATCCGATATCGTACGCTCCCAGCTTATGGTAAATGTTATTAATGACAAAATCATACCATTTTTCTCCCGAAAGAGTCGCGATGATTTCCGGAGAGATCATAAATGTCAGATCAGAATAGACATATTTCTTTTCACCAAGCGGGCTTTTCCTTATTTCAGAAAAGATCTTTTGCTTCGAGTTTTTATTAATATACAAACCATCAGCTATTTTCAGAGGGTACTTTACTGATGATTCATACCTGATAGCATTTCTCTTATAGGAAGAATCTTTTTTTACAGTCTCCTTCCAGAAGGGAAGCCAGGCCGGTAATCCAGCCTGATGAGCAAGCAGGTCCCTCATAATAAGGTCGCCCTTATTCGATTTTCGGAAGTATGGAAGATAATCTCCAAGCCTCTTATCCGGTGAAAATTTTTCCTGTGTATCAAGCAGCAATAGTCCCGCCAGAGTTGAGGATACTTTTGTAACCGATGCAAGATCAAACAGATCGTCCTCCCTCAATGCTATCCTGCCGTCGTAATTCTGGTACCCGTAACTTTTATTGAAAACCACGATCCCCTTTTTTGCGATCATCACTTCGCAGCCCGGAAATGCCCTGGCAACCAATGCTGCATTCACTATTGAGTCTATTTTATCTTCAAGCATTACTGACGATAAGCCTGCACTCTCCGGTAATCCATATTGCAGCCTGATATTTCCTTCTGTTGTTATACCTGACCCGCATGTCCATTTGTCGTTTATTGTAACCGGCACCCTCCCCACCGCTCCGATTCCACCAAATAACAATTGTGCCGACAGGTCCTCCGTGAATTCATTTTCCTGATAAGCGAGTAACAATCCATCGCAATTTGCCAGTGATTCTATACGTGATATTGCATAAGGATTTCCAAACCAGGTAATTATACATCGGTCATTTTCGACTATTTTGTTCAAAAATTCGACAAGCTCAGGAGTAATCCCGAAATTCACCTGTGGACGCTGATCGGTTCCATGAACTCCGGCGATCACCAGGTCATATTCTGAAAGCTTTTTAAGTAAACCGGCAACATTAGTTGTGTCAGAAGGGTTAACAAAGAAATTGTCAGTCGGGCAATATTTGGATAACCTTTGCTGGAATCCGGTCGGTTTGTCTGCATTGATGGCAACTGCAGCAATTCTTAACTTATCGAGATTTTTTACCGGAATAATATCATTTTCATTGTTCAGCACAGTCAGGGAATTTGCGTATAATTCCCTGATCAGCGCAAGCGTTGCCGGCTGAGATAAATCTTCTGCAACACTAATTTCATCCGCTAAAGGTTGATCGTTCAATCCGGCCCAGTATTTTGCAGCAAGAACTTTACGACATTTTTCCGTTATGGCTTCAGCGGATATTTCCCCTTTACCAATTCTCTCGGCAATTGTTTTTATTGTCTTTTCAGGATCTGTTACATACTCGAGAACATCCATTCCGGCTTTGAGTGACTCTACTTCAGCCTCGCCTGGAACAGTAAATTTTGTAACGCCATACATATTCATTGCATCCGACAGGACAAGTCCCCTGAATTGCAATTCTTCCTTAAGTAATTGTGTAAGAATCTTATATGATACAGTTGCAGGCAGATTTTCAATAGTATCTATTAGCGGCAGACTAAGATGTCCCGGCATAATGCCGGTTACACCGGCTTCTATCAGCGTCCTGAATGGAGCAAGTTCAATAGAATCCAGCCTGGACTTTGGATGCCTTATCACAGGAAGGTCAAAATGCGAATCTATTTCCGTATCGCCATGCCCCGGGAAGTGTTTGGCAACAGAGATTATGCCATTATCCTGTAATCCATGCATATACATTAAGGCTTTCCTGCCGGCGTTTTCAGGATTCTCACCAAATGATCTGAAGTTGATAACAGGGTTTTGCGGATTGTTGTCGACATCAGCCACAGGAGCAAGATTGATGTTGACTCCGGCTCTTTTGAATTGTCCGGCAACAGCTTTACCCATTTTGTAGATAAGTGAATCATTTCCGATTGCTCCGAGGGTAAGCTGGTATGGAAACTTCACAACCCCTTCCAGTCTCATCCCGAGGCCATACTCTCCATCAGTCACAACCATCAGGGGCACTTTCGTGATCTTCCGGAAATAGTTGATCATTTCTGTCTGTTTTCCGGCATTATCCTGAAAGAAGATTACTCCTCCGACACCTGTTTTCATTATCAGGTTGCTGAGATTAACCTCGTATTCAAGATCACGGTTCGAAAACGTCGCAATCCAGACTAGCTGCGCGATCCTTTCCTCCAGGGAAAGTGTATTTAATACCGAATCCACCCATGGGTGATCCATATATTGAAAAAAAGGCGGATCATTTTTCTGTGCATCAGACAGTAAGAAAATGGATAATACCGTTGTAACAGTTAGTAATAATCTTTTAAATCGCATTGTTTAAAGTCAACGTCAGTTGGTTTTGAAATATTTATTATATATCTCCATATTACGTTCAAGGAGCGCTACAGATACCTCATAAGCCCTGGTACTGTCCTTTGATTTCAGGGCAGCCAGCAGCTCAATCTGATATTTTACTGTATATTCCTTTTCACCCTCAATATTTCCGTAGATCAGGTTTCTCATCCTCGGAAGCAGCGAATAGACAGGCTCCAGGCTGATGATTACAATCGGATTATGTGTTGCATTAGCCAGGTTCATATGGAACCTGTTTATAATATCAACTTCAAGCTGGGTGTTGTCAGGATTACTGCGTTCGAGTTCAACAAGGTTTTTTTGCAGTGTTTTTATATCATTGTCTGTTCTGTTCCTGGCTGCAAGTCTTGCTACTTCAGGCTCAAAAAGACGTCTCACCTCAATGATCTGAAGTATCAGATCGGAGTTGAATCTGAGGTCATAAAAAAGATGAAGAGAATTGATTGCATCTTCTATTTTCAATTCGGTGACATAGATCCCGCTTCCCTTTCTTATATCTATCAGACCACGTGCACTCAGCCTGCGTAGAGCCTCCCTAAGGGCAGTACGACTCACAGCGAACTGGCCGCACAACTCTTTTTCGGATGGCAGTTTAGTCCCGGGCAGAAGCTTCTTCTGACGTATCGCCTCTTCAATTTTACGTTCAATCTTCTGGCTGAGTGTCAATCCGGTCCCGATCTTGGTAAAAATATCTTCCATACTCTCCGGGTATTTATTAATATTTTTGGGTAGCTACCACTATAATATTCTTACTGATAATTTTTCCTGTAAGATTCAAGTGCTTTTTTTACTGAACCATGGTGCATCAGCAATATCCTTGCGGCCTCTCTCTGAATGTTCAGTTCTTCCACTATCATGCGTGTTCCTCTTTCAATCAGTTTTTTATTGGTGAGCTGCATATTTACCATTTTGTTCCCCTTCACCCTGCCAAGCTTGATCATTACGGTTGTCGTAATCATATTCAGAACCATTTTCTGGGCAGTTCCGGCTTTGAGCCTTGTACTTCCTGTAACGAATTCGGGACCAACCACCACCACGATGGGAATTTCAGTTGCTTCAACCAGCTTACTGTCGGGATTACAGGTAATGCACCCGGTAAGTATTCCCTTCTCACGTGCTTTCTTTATCCCGCCAATCACGTACGGAGTTGTGCCCGATGCAGCTATGCCAATTACCGTATCCTTCTTGTTTATATTAAATATTTCGAGCTCCTTCCATGCCTTGTTTGGATCATCCTCAGCTGATTCAACTGATCTGCGTAATGCATTTTCTCCACCTGCTATCAATCCAATTACCAGGGTATGAGGAACTCCAAATGTAGGTGGAACCTCTGACGCATCGAGCACACCAAGCCTTCCGCTTGTACCGGCACCCAGATAAAATATACGTCCTCCCTTCTTCATCCTTACAACGATCCTGCTTATCAGCTTCTCAGTCTGAGGAATTGCCTTCCTTACCGCCAGATGCACTTTTGAATCTTCCTTGTTTATGTTTGTAAGCAATTCTTTCACAGTCATCTTGTCAAGATTCTCAAAAGGGGAAGACGATTCCGTGATGCTTATTTTTGGTATGTACTCTTCAGATTCAGCCATTTTTATTCCAGGTCAGGATTTTTAATATGATAGGCAATAAGATTGGTCATCGGAGATAAAGTTATTATGCCCGGTTGCAGATGATTTCGTGTCAGCCTCTCTTCGAGAAATGACCTGAAATAATAAGCGATGCTTCCCGTGAAATGAATCGGGAGTATCCTTGATTCAGGGTACTGAACGATATTCCTGATGATGAATTCATCAAAACTGGTTGTAATAATCTCCTGTAATTCAGGAATATGGATATTATCCGCGATGAATCTGGCAAACTGGCCAAGGAACCTGTTCGGAAACGGTTTCATGTAAACATTTTCCAGGATTTCCGAGGGAGTGATTTTATATGTATCGAAGAATTTATTAACCACCAAAGGATGAACCTGTTTTTTCAGGACTGCTGATACTAACTTTCTTCCTATAACGGCACCGCCGCCCTCATCTCCGAGTATATACCCGAGAGGGGATACATTCGACATTATGTTCTTTCCGTCATAATAGCAGGAATTGGACCCGGTTCCCATAATGCACGCAATGCCCGGATTATTCTGACATAGAGAGCGGGCTGCGCCAAGAAGGTCACTCCCGATAAAGATCTCATCCGATCTGGCAAAACGCGCAAGAGCTCTTTTCACCACATTGTTCTTTGATTCGCTGTTGCATCCTGTACCGTAGAAATAGATTTTTCTTAATGCCTTGTTATTGTACTGGGCAAGTTCTTTCTCCAGTAAATGATAAATCTCATCCTCCGACAGAAAATAAGGGTTAATACCACCGGTAAATGCTGATTCGTGCCGGATCTTATTATCGGTTACTTTCCATTCTGTTTTCGTTGAACCACTGTCAGCTACAAGGATCATACTATAAAATAATTTGTTTTACGGTAATTAATCAATATGCAGAGTGATTTCCGAATACCCATCAGAACCTATTCTTATGCAAAAATAATCTAAATTGTTGTTTCTTGTAAGATGTATGACAAATTTAAAAAACTTTCTAAATTTGATCAGTAATTCTTATATTACAATCCAAATGAATTAGTGGATGAATCACCCTGTTTTAAAAAGAATATCATCACTGGCATTTATTGCGGTTTTGAGTACCCTTACACTCTATTCACAGCAAGAGGCAAAATTAAAACGGATTGCGACGAATAAACTTAATGACTGGAAAAATCCTTTGCTTCAATGGCAGCATATAGCAAGTCCGAAACTGGATTCAATCAGAATTGATAAAATTCAGGAACAGATAACACTTTTCTATGCACCTGCATTGTCATATTACCCATTCAGGGAAGAAAGTTGCTCGATGCTAATACAATCACTAAAAGAGAGTTTGGGTAGAAAATTCAGAAAATACAACATTGATGTAATTACAAATAAGTATACTTTAAATCAGCTGGTTCCCAATTATTACCGTCGGGAATTTCCCGCCGATTCAACCAGGTTTCCTGTAATTGACGCTGACAGAAATATCCTTGTTCAGAAGGTAACCGGGATCTATCCGGAAAAGGGATTGGTTGGAAAATCAGTTGCTCTCTGGCACAGCCATGGTTATTATTTTGAAATGAACCTTGACAGGTGGGAATATCAGCGGGCAAAACTTTTCGGGACTGTTGAGGATATTTCAGTAATGGGCTATGTTGTACCCTACCTGGTGAAAATGCTTGAAAAAGCAGGTGCAACAGTTTTCCTGCCCCGCGAAAGAGATGTGCAGGTCAACGAAGTAATTGTAGATAACGACAGGTCCACAGCCAATTCTGAAGTTGTATTACAACCTGGTGTAGAAATTCAGCAAATAAATGAAGGATTTCTGTTGACAGATACCCTGTTCCCTGGCTACAATCCGTTCAGGCACGGAACCTCCGTCCGCATAAGGAATGATTCTGCCCTCTACATTCCGGAAATACCCGAAAGGGGAAACTATTCAGTTTATATTTCATGGCCGCTGGCTGAAGGAAACAGCCGGTCAGTGAAATATTCAGTTTCACATACCGGCGGAAGAACTGAATTCATAGTAGATCAGACAATCGGAGGAAAGACCTGGATCTACCTGGGTAATTTCATGTTCGATCAGGGAAAGAATGCAGCTGCCGGATCGGTAACTGTGAAGGGATCAGGTTCTGAAAGCGAGTATATAGCACTTGATGCCATAAAATTCGGTGGCGGAATGGGCAATGTTGCCCGTAAACCTTCTCCTGATATTATCCGGAATCAGCAGTCAGCAATTGAAAAAGCTTCAGGAACAATCGTTCAGGATACGCATTACAAATCCGGATTCGGATGGAAGCTTAGCGACAAACCAAGATTTCTTGAAGCAGCAAGGTATTACCTCCAATATGCAGGAATGCCGGATACCCTCGTTTACAGTCCAAATACATATAAGAATGACTATAATGATGATTATATGTCCAGGAGTCTGTGGGTAAACTATCTGATTGGTGATCCGTTCGGAACCCGGGAGGATCAGGCGACTCCAGGACTTGGATTACCTGTTGATCTGTCGCTGGCATTTCACACTGATGCTGGTATCACACCCGATGACTCAGTGATCGGAACCCTTGCAATATACTCTACTGGTACCGATAACGGAAAATTCCCCGACAGTACATCAAGAATGGCAAGCAGGGACCTGTCAGATATTATTCAGACCCAGATAGTTGAGGATATCAGGAATATTTATAATCCTGAATGGACCAGGAGGGGATTGTGGGACAGACCTTATTACGAAGCGCGAAAACCCAATGTACCGGGAATGTTGCTGGAACTGTTATCCCATCAGAATCAGGCAGACCAGAAATTCGGACTCGATCCACGGTTCAGATTCGATGTATCACGGGCAGTCTATAAAGGTGTTCTGAAATATTTATCTTATGTCGAAAGCCGTGATTATGTTGTTCAGCCATTGCCTGTTACAGACTTTGCTATCATGCCTGTGTCGGGAAAAACCGTCCGGCTTTCATGGGAACCGGTAACAGACAAATACGAGCCAACCTCACGGCCCGACAGATATATAATTTACAAACGTACGGCAGACAACGGTTTTGATAATGGCACAGTAACGGATCAGAACTGGTATGAAACGGAGCTGGAAACCTTCGATACCATATATGGTTTCAAAGTAACCGCACTCAATGAGGGTGGCGAGAGCTTTGATTCCGAGATACTTTCAGTGGGAATCAGATCAGGCAATACAGGTAAAGTACTTGTGGTTAACGGATTCGACCGTATCTCCGGTCCGGCCTGGATTGATAGTGAAAATCTGGCCGGAGTTGCCTGGTGGGACGACCGTGGAGTGGCTGATCATTCTGAGATAATTGCTATCGGGGATCAATATGATTTCTCCCGTAAAAATCCCTGGCTTGATGATGATAACCCCGGGTGGGGAGCATCCTGGTCCGATATGGCGGGAAAGGTCATCCCGGGAAACAGCTTCGATTATCCATACATCCACGGCATGGCAATTATGGAAGCAGGTTACTCTTTTTATTCTGCATCAGATGAATATTTCTGTTCAGCTGATCTCAATCCGGCAAATTTTAAAATAGTCGACCTGATCTTTGGTGAGGAAAAATCGACCCGGTTCTTTAAAGATACCTCGAGGATCGATTTCAGGATCTATTCTCCCAGTTTCATGGAGAAAATCCTTGATTTAACACAATCAGGTGCGGGAATTCTTATGTCTGGCGCTTATGTCGGATCGGATCTAGTTAATCCTGTTGACTCGGCAGCCATTAAATTTGCCAAAGAGTATCTTCACTTTTTTCCGCGGACCGGCCATGCTGTAAGAACCGGAAAGGTATATGCTACAGATTATGCAAATCCTTCATTTGCAGGATCATTTGACTTTAACACAGATTATTCTGAATCGATCTATTCGGTAGAAGCTCCGGATGCAATTGAACCGGCTGACAAAACAGCGATATGCGCCTTCAGATACAATGAGAACAATTCATCAGCGGGTGTAATTTACAGGGGCAATTATAAAACAGTGATCCTGGGATTTCCTTTTGAGACAATTAAAAGCGGGGACCAGAGGAATCTTTTAATGAAACAGGTATTGAATTTTTTTGAAAAATAACATAAGTCTTGGAAAACAAAATCACATGTTTTATGCCGTATTCCGAGAAGGAATCGGTTGAAAGTACAATAGCTTCACTGAAAAGTTCAGGGGTGGTTGCATCAATTGTGATCGTAACAGGCGGGGACACTTTTAATGATATTCCTGATAAGGAGGTTTCGTACCTCAGGTCTGACGGATTTTCTTCAACAGCTTCGGTAAAAAAGATGGCAGAAATGGTTACGACTGAATTCATAATGATCTATACAATGTCGTTCTCATTGGATCTTGGCAAGTTTGCTTTAAAAAGAATGATGCAGGTAAGTGAATTTACCGGAACGGGAATGGTCTACTCCGATTATTATGAAAACAAAAACGGACAACTCTCACCGCATCCGGTCATTGATTACCAGGAGGGTAGCCTGAGGGACGATTTTAACTTCGGATCAATCTTGCTCTATAAGACATCTGCATTCAGGGAGGCATGTCAAAGAATGGACCAGGCTTTCCGGTTTGCGGGATTATATGATCTCAGGCTTAAAGTCTCACAGGAATACAGTTTTGTTCGTATTCCCGAACTTCTCTATACCGAGGTTGAACCCGATCTGCGTAAATCCGGTGAAAAACAGTTCGATTATGTAGATCCCAGGAACAGGGCTGTCCAGATCGAAATGGAGCTAGCCTGCACAGATCATCTTAAAAAGGTAAATGCCTGGCTGAAACCTCAATTCAAAGAGATAAAGTTCAGCAATGAAAAGTTCGAAAATGAAGCATCGGTTATCATACCTGTGAAAAACAGGGCTAAAACGATAAGAGATGCAATAAAATCAGTCCTCAGTCAGGAAACTGATTTCAAATTTAACCTGATTATTGTGGATAACTACTCATCGGACGGAACCACTGACATTATCAGATCATTCACAAAAACCGACAGCAGGATCGTTCATCTGATACCGTCCCGCAAAGATCTGGGCATCGGGGGGTGCTGGAATGAGGGGATTTTTCATGATAAGTGCGGTAAATTTGTCATTCAGCTCGACAGCGACGACCTTTATATCGACAACACAGTAATATCGAAAATAGTAAAGGCATTTTATGACCAGCAGTGCGCAATGGTTGTCGGATCATACAAAATGGTGAATTTCAATCTGGAGGAGATACCACCCGGATTGATAGACCATAAAGAGTGGACCCCTGATAACGGTAGAAATAATGCTTTGAGGATAAATGGATTGGGAGCCCCAAGGGCATTTTATACTCCCATAATACGAAGCATAAGAGTCCCGAATGTGAGCTACGGTGAGGATTATGCTCTTGGTTTGGCAATAAGCCGCAACTACCGGATCGGAAGGATATTTGAGCCGTTATACCTGTGCCGGCGCTGGGAGGAGAATTCCGATGCAGCGCTGGATGTAAACAGGGTGAATGCGAACAATCTGTATAAGGATCGGATAAGGACAATTGAATTGCTGGCAAGAAAAAGAGTGAATAAGGAATAAAAAACTGACAGGTGTTTTCTGACCAAATAGATGAACTCTTCAATGCCCAGCTCAACGAATGGGAACTGGCAGGAACGAATTACAGACAACTTGAGAGGGTTGAGATCAGGAAGATTGAATTTGACGGATTCCGGATGCTTGTTCAGTTCAACCCGGAAAGGATCAGATCATCTGCGGCAAAGGTCGATTCAAAATCAATAGGAGCGAGGCCTTGTTTTCTGTGCGCGGTCAACAGACCAGTGCAACAGAGAGGCGTCTCCTTTGAAAATGAATTTACTGTTCTTTTGAATCCGTTCCCGATCTTTAGAAAACATCTTACAATTCCATCAGACAGGCATACCGATCAGCTCATTGGAAAAAATTTCGGAAAGATGCTGACCCTGGCAGAAGCTCTGCCCGCTTTTACAATATTTTATAATGGACCCCAATGCGGAGCTTCAGCTCCCGACCATTTCCATTTCCAGGCGGGAAACAGGGGATTTTTGCCGATCGAAAAAGATTTCACCCGTGATAAGTTCACAACATTGCTTTCCTCTAAACAGGGTCTGGAGATCTGGCAATGGCAAAACTACCTTAGAGGCATTATTACTTTGACGGGTTCAGATAAAGCAAAACTGATTACTGTTTTTAATCATTTTTTTGAAAAATTCACATTTATCCAGCCCGAAAGACCTGAACCGATGTTGAATATCCTGGCATATCATGCCGTAGGAAGCTGGATCATTCATATCATCCCGAGGAAACTGCACCGGCCGTCCCAGTTCTTTGCTGACGGCAGTGCTCAGATTATACTCAGCCCGGCTTCGGTGGACCTGGGTGGTGTTATTATTACTCCCAGGGAGGAAGATTTTCATAAAATTAACCACGATGATATTGCGGATATCTTCAGCCAGGTTTGTCTTGAAGAAGATGAATTGGCTGGTTTTTTCAATGAAATAATATGACAGTCAAAAGGCAGATTCCGGAAATACAGGTGGGGATCTTCTCAGGTGAAGAGCTCACCCTGACACTAAATAAACCCTTCAGAACTGGATCTGATGGCCGGACGATTTATGGCCGGTGGAAAGCTGCCTGCGCCAACAACAGGATCTCATTGAACAATGGTGAGATCACTCTTGAATTCAGGGAACCTGTTCTGCTTTCACCGGTAGACTCACGGGTATCATCCTTTATTCTGCATGACGTTGTGATTGGAGTGAACTTTCATTGGCAGCGTAAGGAGGACCAGGTTTTCAGCGGAAATCTTAAACTTATTATTGAACATGGTAAAGTAACTGCAGTTAATGTTCTGCCGGTCGATGATTACCTTACAAGTGTAATCTCCTCTGAAATGAAAGCTACGGCTTCCGTAGAATTCCTGAAAGCTCATTCTGTAATCTCCCGCAGCTGGCTGCTTGCCCAGATTGAAAAAAGCAGGTCGCCCGGTAAAAGCAAGGGAAAGTACCAGACACACTTCAGAACAGATACCGAAATAGTACATTGGTACGACAGGGAAGATCATAAGAAGTATGATGTCTGTGCTGATGATCACTGCCAGAGATATCAGGGGATGACACGCGCTTCAACGCCTGTCGTTGTTAAAGTAGTTAAAGATACTATTGGTGAAGTACTCTTATATGGTGACGCGATTTGTGATGCCAGGTATTATAAATGTTGCGGCGGACTGACCGAGCTCTTTGAGAATGTCTGGGAACCCGTGAATCATCCTTATCTTCAGAGAGTTATTGATAATCCGGCTGCTCCTGAAGGTTATTCCCTCGGATTTGATGAGCAGAGAAATATTGAAAAATGGATACATGGCAAACCGGATTCATTCTGCAATACATCCGATAAAAAAGTACTCTCGCAGGTGCTGAATGATTATGATCTCGAAACAAAAAATTTTTTCAGATGGAAGGTGAAATACAAACAGGATGAATTGAGCGATCTTGTCAAAACACGTACCGGGATTGATTTTGGTATTGTCACTGCTTTAGTTCCCATGGAAAGAGGTGCTTCGGGCAGGATTATAAGGTTAAAAATTGAAGGGACACTGAAAACGATGATCATTGGCAAGGAGCTGGAAATCAGAAAATCACTTTCTAAATCACATCTTTACAGCTCCTGCTTTATTGTGGAAAAGACCAGCAACGGCAAAGAAACTACCTTTGTCCTGCATGGTGCCGGTTGGGGGCATGGAGTGGGTCTTTGCCAGATCGGCGCGGCAGTAATGGGTTCAAAGGGTTATAAATATAACGAGATACTGGAACATTACTTCAGAGGATCAAAACTCGAAAAAATCTATTAAAGTCAAAAATAATGGGAAAGCAACTCCTTTTATTCCTGTCAGCTTTTATATTAAGTACTTCATCATATGGACAGAGCTGGATCAGAATAAATCAACTTGGCTATCTGCCTGAATCCGTTAAAGTTGGAGTCTTCATTTCTAATGAACAGATACCCGTTAAAAGTTTCACTATTCACGATGCAATTACCGGTAAAGTAGTCTTCAAAGGTAAAGCTGAAATTTACTCCGGTAAGGAGTGGGGCCTGAGATCGGCGGCACGACTTGACTTCTCGGAAATTCAATCGCCGGGCGGTTACTATATCAGGATTGGCAGCACTGAATCAGATCCGTTCAGGATTGCCGCCGATGTCTATGAAGGGACCGCAGATTACCTTCTCCGGTATATGCGTCAGCAGCGATGCGGATATAATCCCTACTATGCAGATTCATGCCATACACATGACGGATATATTGTTGACCACCCCGGAAAAACCGGAGTGATCATTGATGTAACCGGAGGCTGGCACGATGCGAGCGATTACCTTCAATATGTCACCACTTCTGCAAATGCTGTATACCAGATGCTGTTCGCCTGGAAGCGGAATCCTGACGTCTTCAAGGATTACTATGATTCATCCGGAGACAGTGGCAGTAACGGAATCCCCGATATTCTTGATGAAGCGAAATGGGGAATTGACTGGCTAATAAAGATGAATCCTGACAGCGGGGAAATGTACAATCAGATCGCTGATGACCGTGACCACCGGGGCTTTAGGATACCTGCAGAAGACAAAGTATCCTATGGAAATGGTTTATACCGGCCGGTATACTTTGTTACAGGAAAATCACAGGGGCTTGCCAGGTATAAAAACAGGACAACAGGGGTTTCTTCAACTGCAGGCAAGTATGCTTCAGCATTTGCGCTGGGCTCTGAGATCTTCAGAAAATTTGATCCGGCTCTGGCTGAAAGCCTGGCAGTCAAGGCAACGGATGCCTGGGAATTCGCGCTCACTGATGTGGGTGTCACACAGACTGCATGTACAGTGTCTCCTTATTTCTACGAAGAGGATAACTATGTGGACGATCTTGAGCTTGCAGGCTGGGAGATGTTCAGTCTGACCGGAGACTCTTCCTATCTTGCACAGGCCGACTACTGGGGTACTCTTGAGCCGGTATCCCCATGGATTGAGAAGGATACTGCCCGCCATTACCAGTTTTACCCGTTTGTCAATCTCGGGCATGCCTGTATCGGACTATCTGAAACCGCCTATTCAGATAAATATATCACGTTCATGAGGAAAGGGCTTCGCCTGATGGAGGAACGAAGGAAAAACGATCCCTTCCGGGTGAAAGTGCCGTTTATATGGTGTTCAAACAATTATGTTACCGCAGCCCTGACACAGATATTATTATACACAGAAGCCTCAGATGATCAGAGTTTTAAAGAATCCGAAGCAGCATTGAGAGACTGGCTTTTTGGATGTAATCCGTGGGGCACCTCAATGATCTGCGGACTTCCGGCCGGTGGCGATTACCCTCTATATCCTCATGCTGCGCTGACGGCTTTACGCGGAAAGATCCCTGAAGGAGGTCTTATTGACGGCCCTGTTTTTTCAAGAATTTATAACGGACTGATAGGAGTCACTTTATTACAACCTGATCTCTATTCGGAATTTCAGAATGGTAAAGTTGTTTATCATGATGATATTGGCGATTACAGCACCAATGAACCAACTATGGACGGAACCGCCGATCTGACAATTTATCTCTCCGCACTTGAAAATGAGGGAGTCAGGCAGTCGGGGAATTTATCTGATGATATTATCGACGAAAATGGGGCAATCATCCGGAAAGATCCGGGTAAAAACGAGATTTTCCTCCTCTTTTCGGCCGACGAATATGGTGATGGATTTGATCATATACTGAGTGTGCTCTCGAAACATAATGCAGGCGCATCATTTTTCCTCACAGGTAATTTCCTCCGAAATCCCGGATTCTCATCTGTTGTGAGGAGGATCATTTCCGACGGTCATTTTCTCGGACCGCATTCTGACAGGCACCTTCTGTATGCTTCCTGGGAAAAGAGGGACTCACTGCTGGTCACCAGGGATCTGTTCCAGACGGATCTGCTGCAGAATTACAGGGAGTTGAAAAAGGAAAATGCAACCAGGGAAAAGACACTATACTATCTTCCTCCGTACGAATGGTATAATTCTGCAATTGCCTCATGGACAGCAGATTTAGGAGCTGAACTGATTAATTTCACGCCAGGTACAGGTACCAATGCAGATTACACAACTCCGGATATGACCAATTACAGATCGTCGGATGAATTGCTGGCAAGGTTAAAGAGTTTCGAATCAACTGATCCGTTGGGGCTGAACGGCGCATTGATCCTGATCCATCCGGGAACGCATCCTGACCGCACGGACAAGTTTTATCATAAACTTGATGAGATAATCAAATACTTCACTTCAAAAGGATATACATTTACAAGACTTTGAGAGATTATAATGGATAAAAACAACAAAAGATCACCATGGGCATGGGTGCCAACCCTTTACTTCTTCGAGGGGATACCCTACAGCATTGTAATGATAACATCAGGTCTCCTCTACAAGACCATGGGTATCTCCATAGCTTCATTTGCATTCTGGACAAGTCTGCTCTACCTGCCCTGGACCATCAAACCGTTATGGAGTCCATATATAGATGTAGTCTCTACGAAGCGTAATTGGATAGTCTGGACACAATTATTTCTTGCCGTGGCATTTATTGCCATCGGGATAGCAATGCCTCTTTCATTTTTCTACCCGGTAACACTGATAATATTTGCTTTGATTGCGATTGCATCTGCCAGTCACGATATTGCTGCAGATGGCTTTTATATGTATGCGCTTGACCAGCACAATCAGGCATTCTTTGTAGGTATCAGAAGTACTTTTTACAGGCTTGCAAAGCTTACAGCTCTTGGGCTTCTGCCTGTTGTTGCAGGGCTGGTGCTTGAGAAAACAGGGCTTACCCCGGTCACTTATACAGTTGAATCTGTCGCACCTGAGGAGCACACTCCATTTGATCCTTCTTCAATAAACATAATTTCAACAGGTGGGAAACCGGATATCCTTGTATACCCTGAGCATCTGAAAGTTCCTGTTTATCAGGCAGGTAAATCAGATCTTGACTCTGCATTATTCTATGTTGTATTATCGGCGACCCCCGAAGAAGGAGAAACTGAGGTTGTTAATATCAACCGCAAATCAGGAAGCAAGGATATAGATCTCTCAAAAAAACAGACAGGAAGATATGAATTTACATCGGAGAACTGGAACGAACCTGTGGCTGTATCTGTAAAAGTGAATCATAACCTTACCGGTAAAACTACTTCGGATTTTCAGATAACTGCCGGGAATGTTGCCTTCAGCTGGGTGGTTTCCCTGAGCACCATGGGAATACTATTGCTGATTCTGGCTTTATACAATAAGTTCATGATGCCTTATCCCGAACATTACGGAGAAAGGGAAAAGATCAGCTGGACTGTTTACACGGATGTATTTATCTCCTTTTTCACCAAACCCGGTGTTGTTCCTGCCATGATGTTCTTCTTGCTTTACCGCTTTGGCGAAGCACAACTCTTTAGAATAGCAACACCATTCCTTATCGATGCAAGAATATCGGGAGGTCTGGGAATGACAGCTGCCCAGTATGGAATTGTGTACGGGACCATTGGTGTGATCTGCCTCACCCTCGGTGGTATTCTTGGCGGGATAACCGCAGCAAAATTCGGGCTTAAAAAGCTGATCTGGATCATGGCACTTTCTATGAACCTTCCTATCGGTATTTATCTCTATCTTTCATACTTTCAACCGATGCCCGGTGATTGGATCATCTCTGGTGCAATCGCTTTGGAACAGTTCGGATATGGCTTCGGATTTACCGGTTACATGTTGTATATGCTTCATTATGTGGGTGAAAGTAAATACAAGACAGCGGAATATGCAATTGCCACCTCCCTTATGGCCCTTGGCATGATGTTGCCAGGGATGCTCTCCGGAGCAATGAAGGAACTGCTCGGCTATAATCATTTCTTCATCTATGTGATGATATGCACAATACCCGGACTTATAGCAATTAAATTCCTTAAGATAGATCCTGCCTTCGGAATAAAAAAAAAGGAATAGTATGAACTTTGATGATTTAAAATCCAAACTGAAGGGTGACCTTTTTACTGATGATCTGCACCGGATCCTTTACGCTACAGATGGCTCCGCTTACCGGGAATTACCGCAGGCGGTGGTAAGGCCCAAAGATAAAGAGGATGTCAGAAACGTAATTGAATTTGCCCGGTCAGTAAAAAGCTCGGTAATACCAAGGGGAGGAGGCACCTCGCTCGCAGGGCAGGTTGTCGGACCCGGGATCGTTCTGGATGTATCAAAATACATGACCAGGATACTTGAGTTCAATCCTGAAGAAAGATGGGTCGTTGTTGAGCCGGGAGTGATCCTTGCCGAACTCAACAGGTTCCTTGAACCACACGGATTGCAATTCGGTCCTGAAACATCCACCGCCAACCGTTGTTGTATGGCAGGTATGCTTGGAAATAATTCATGTGGAGCGCATTCATTGATCTATGGCAGTGTGAGGGATCATATTCTCGAATCGGAAGTTATCCTTTCCGATGGCTCTTATACAACCTTCAGGGAACAGACTACTGAGGAATTTAATTTAAAATGCTCAGGTAATCCGGATTCCCTGGAAACTAAAATCTACTCAAAAATCCGTGAAATATTGTCCGACCAGTTTAACCGGACTGAGATCAAAAAACATTTCCCGCATCCCGGCCTGAAAAGGAGGAACAATGGGTATGCCATTGATTCTCTTATGGATACGGATCCATTTATCGGAAACGGAACGAAAATTAACCTGTGTTGGTTGCTGGCAGGTTCCGAAGGCACACTGGCCTTCACAACAAAAATGAAGCTTCACCTCGACCCGGTCCCGTCACAAAAAACAGGACTTATCTGTGCTCACTTCGCGAGTCTTCAGGATGCTGTCAGGGCTAATAATCTTATCCTGAAACACAATCCTGCTGCGATTGAAATGATCGACGATTTTATCCTCGAATGTACAAAGGATAATATCGAACAACGAAAAAACCGCTTTTTTATAAAGGGTAATCCGAAGATCATTCTTATTATTGAAATATGGCGTGAAAGTGAAGATGAGATTCTGAAAACAGCTGCGGATATTGAGAAAGATCTCGCTAAATCAGGCTATGGTTATCATTTTCCGCTTTTTACAGACAGGCTGGAAATACAGAGAGTCTGGGATCTCCGTAAAGCAGGACTGGGAGTATTGCTCATTATCCCGGGAGAGAAAAGAAGCGTCCAGGTTATAGAGGACACTGCTGTTATACCTGAATTATTCCCTGATTATATTACTGAATTCCAGGATGTTTTGAAAAAAAATAACCTTAACTGCGCGTACTATGCCCATATTGCAACAGGCGAACTTCACCTCAGTCCGCTGCTGAACCTTAAGGATAAAACGGATGTGGATCTTTACCGCAATCTCGGAAGGGACATCGCTCTCCTGGTTAAAAAGTACAGAGGTTCGCTTAGCGGTGAACACGGCGACGGACGACTGCGGGGCGAGTTCATTCCCCTTATGCTCGGGGAGCATAATTACAATCTTTTACGGGAAATCAAAAAAACATGGGACCCGGATAAAATCTTCAACCCGGGAAAGATCACAGATACTCCCCCGATGCATGAAAGTCTGAGATACCGGACAGGAGAGTACATTCAGCCGCTTGAAACTACATTTAGTTTTCCGGATAAGGGAACATTGCTGGATGCTGTTGAAAAGTGCAGCGGTTCAGGCGATTGCCGCAAGAGCTCACTGATCGGCGGAACAATGTGCCCTACATTTATGGCTACGGGAGATGAGGATAAATCAACCCGTGGACGGGCAAATATCCTGCGTGAATACCTTACCCGGTCAAGGAAGAAATATCCCTTTGACCATGAGGAAATTTATCGGGTATTGGACCTCTGTGTTTCATGCAAAGCCTGTAAATCGGAATGTCCGTCAAATGTCGATATGACAAAATTCAAAGCGGAATTCCTGCAGCATTATTACGAAATTCACGGTGTTCCGTTCAGAACACTTCTGATAGGATGGCTGCCACGAATTAATAAGTTGGGGAAACTGTTCCGGACTGCAACAAATTTTATTACTGCAAGAGCCTTTTTTAAAAAAATGATCGGTTTCGAAGCATCACGGAATATTCCTTCAATTTCGGAAATAACACTGAGGAAATGGGCTGGAGAAAGCCGGAACCATGCCATTAACATTAAAAGCAGGAATGGAAAGGTCTACCTGTTTGCTGATGAATTTACCGATTATAATGAAAGTCTTATCGGTATTAAGACGGTTCTCCTGCTTGAAAAGCTTGGATATCAGGTCGTTATTCCAAAACACTGCGAGAGTGCAAGGACATTCCTGTCAAAAGGATTGCTGAAGAATGCAAAAAAAGTTGCGGAAAGGAATATACTGCTTCTGAAAGATTTAGTTACTGAAGAGGCACCCCTGATCGGAATAGAACCTTCTGCTATCCTGACATTCAGGGATGAATATCCTGAAATAGTTGACAACAGCCTGAACGAATCTGCAAAGAAGCTTGGGAAGAATGCTCTGCTGCTGGAGGAGTTTATTTGCAGAGAGGCTGACAAAGGGAGAATAACCTCCGATTTGTTTACCCGGGAATCAAAGATGATTAAGCTTCATGGTCATTGCCAGCAGAAGGCGATCGCTTCAACTTCATTTACAATCAGAATGCTTTCCATACCAGTAAATTATACTGTAGGGGAGATCCCGAGCGGATGTTGCGGCATGGCAGGATCATTCGGGTACGAAAAGGAGCACTTCGGGCTAAGTATGAAGATAGGGGAGATGGTGTTGTTCCCGGCTGTCAGATCTGCATCCGCTGATGCTATAATTGCAGCCCCGGGAACATCATGCAGGAACCAGATTTTCGACGGAACCGGGAGAAGGGCTCTTCATCCGGTTGAAATAATGTATGAGGCGATTTTGAGAACTTAAATTTCAGATTGAAAATACAATGAAAACAACAGGATTAACAACTGTTGAGAAGGTATTCCTTAGAAATTCTGGCAGGGCAGAATGTTCGACAGGCATCCCGTATTTAGTTGTCAGGAATTTTCCCGACCTGGGATTGCTGACCTCCCTGAGATTCCTGGAATGGGTTGTTGAAAATCCGGAAGGTGTTATCAGTCTACCTACTGGTAAGACTCCCGAG
>Ga0105107_10000874_pt1 | contig 19627 bp, 20 predicted proteins | sample PPLLaktember2015_6_FD_79335 | JGI IMG/M metagenome (GOLD analysis project Ga0105107, IMG submission 79335) | Freshwater sediment microbial communities from Prairie Pothole Lake near Jamestown, North Dakota, USA - PPLs Lake P8 Core (1) Depth... | ecosystem: Environmental > Aquatic > Freshwater >... | reverse complement strand
CGCCGGTCGCCCCGGGGAGCCAACCCGTCGTCAGGACGGACGACCGGGAGCGGCTTCGGTCCCTCGGCTACGTCAACTTCGCCCCGGCCAAGCCGGGCTCGGCCGCCCCGGACCCGAAGGACAAGATCGGACTGCTCAAGCTCATCCAACAGGCCCAGGCCTGCGAGTTCGAAGAGCGCTTCGCCGACGCCGAGCGGGCCTACCGTGAGATCGTCGCGGAGATCCCCGACTCCCCGGAAAGCTACGTCAACCTGGCCATCGTGCAGGCGCGGCAGAACCGGTTCGACCTGGCCGTGGAGACCCTCGGCCGGGGCCTCGCCCGCATGCCGGATTCCGAGACGCTCCTCGTCCGCCTCGGTCATACCTACCTCGTCAGCGGCAAGCCGCTCGAGGCCCTGCAGACGATGGAAAAGGCGCTCGCCTTCAATCCTCGGAGCGTCGATGCCCTGACGGTCTCGGCCGGCATCCTGGACGCGGCCGGGCGCAAGGCCGAGGCCAAGTCCTATTTTGAGCGCGGCCTGGCCGTCGAGCCGGAAAGCCGCCACCTGAGAACGAGTTATGCCGCCAACCTGGCGTCCGCCGGCGCCTTGAAAGAGGCGATCGGCGTCTATGAAGATTTGATCGCGGATTTCCCCGAAGAGCAAGCCTACTATCAATTCGCCGGCATCGCCCATTCCTACCTCGGCGAATTCGACCAGGCGGTCGAGCTCCTTCGCCAGGCCCTGGCCATCCGGCCGACGCCGGTCGGGTATTTCAACCTGGCCGTGGCCTACAAGAAAAGGGGCGATCTCAAGGAAGCCGCGGCGGCGCTCCGGATGTACCTCGAGAACTCTCGAGGCGAGAGCGAGGAGAACATCCGCAAGGCCCGGGCCGAGCTCGAGGCCATCGAAAAGAAAACCGGGCCGGGCCCGTCCTGACAGCCGTCAGGAAGCCCCGATCCGCTTCAGGCCGGACCGCAGGGCGTCCCTGAGAGCGGTGATTTCGACGGGACTGACCGTCCCGCCGCCCCGGCCATGGCGCAAGACGCTGAAACGCGATCCGTTACGGGTGTGCCGGTAGCCGAATTCGATCCCGGGATGACCGAAGACAAGAGCCATCATCGTCTCGGCCATCTTCGTCAGCGGCGGCCTGTCGACGTGCGAGAACGCGAACCGGGCGACGACCCTCGTCCCCGCCCCCGGCTCCGACGCGATGGTCAGCCCGCCGCCGCAGAGCCCGGCCGTCTGGGCCAGGAGGGGCAGGCCGAGCCCGGTCCGCTTTCGCCCGGTCGTGAAGAACGGATCAAGGGCCCGCGCCTGTTCTTCCGGCGACATGCCCCGGCCGTTGTCGGTCACCCGGATCGTCAGCGCGTCCCGCCTCTCGTTCTCGTTGACGGCGATGAGCACGCGCGTCGCGCCCGCGGCGGCCGCGTTCTCGACGATATCGAGGATGTGGAGCGACAGATCCTCCATCATGTCGCGATGACCCTCCGGCCCTGCGCGCCCGCCAGGGCCAGGCGGATCTCCCCGAGGCTGGGCCTTTCGACGAGGAACTCGGTCGCCGCCGATCCGATCTCCTCCGGCTTGTGGGCGTCCGAGAACCGGACGACCTGCAGCGGATCGAACGGTCCGAACTCCGCCCGGGCCTCTTCCGCCGTCAGCCGGGGAGACACCTCGACGGCCTCGAGCCGGAGGCCCGGCGGGATGAACCCGAGCTGGGAGATGAGGCTGAACGATTCCCGGTCGATGTGACAGGCGATGGCCAACCCGCCGTGGCTGCGGATGAGCTCGACCGCCTCCTGGACGGAAAAGAGGGTCGCGCCGAACAGGCAGCGCGGGCAGAATCCCCTCACATAATCGGCCGCGTCGACGAGGACCTGGTCCTCGACGAATTTCATCTTGGCCGGGAGGTCGGGAAGATTCCGGTAGACCTCCTCCTGGAACGGGCCGAGGGCCGCCCCGGTCTCGAAGAGCCCGAGGACGTGGACCTCCTCGGCGGTCGTCAATTCGATGCCCGGGAGGACGGCCAGCTCCGTCCCGGCCGCGGCCTCGATCACGGCGCCGGCATTCTCCGTCGTGTTGTGGTCGGTGACGGCGATGAGGTCGAGCCCGGCCGCCCGGGCCCGCTCGACGACGGCGCGCGGCGACATCGCCAGCTCGCCGCACGGGGAGAGGCAGGTATGGATGTGGAGGTCGGCCCGGAGACGCCGGAGGGCCATCAACTCCCCTTGACGCCCATTGTGTAGAGCTTTCCGGCGAGCTCGAACGTCGGGAGGCCGGTCCCCAGGAGAGGGACCTTTTCCCGCTCCGCCTGGGCCAGCGTCTCCGCCGCGGGCACCCGGCCGCCCACGAGCACGACCCCGGCCAGCTCCTTGAGGACGGCCACCGCGACGATGTTCGGGTGCACCTGCATGGTCACCCAGAGGTCGTCCTTGCGCGCGTGCCCGATGACGTCCGACAGGAGATCGCTCGCATAGCCGCCCCGGACGGGCCTGTCGAGCGGGACGCCGGAGGTGAAGATCCTGAGCTCGAGCCGTGTCGCCAGGTCGCTGAGGGTCATGGCTTCTCCTTCCGGCCCTTCTTCGTTCGGCCCGTCGGGACGAACGGGCAGTCTTCGAGACGGGCGTAGCCGCGGACGATATCGTCGGCCAGGGTCCGGCAGTCGGGCGCCCCGCAGATGCCGCAATCCTTCATCGGCAGGCGCGCCGCGATCTCTTCCCGGCGCTTGGCCTTGCGAATGGCCTTGGCCGGGTCGCTGTCGAGGGGCCGGGGCTCGGCCGGCGAAACCGGATGGTCGAACGACAGGAAATTCTTGTGATAGAGCCGGCTCACGTCCTTCTGGTCCACCACGGCGTGCTCGCCGGCCGCGTCGACGAGCTCCAGGACCCGGCTCTTGGCCAGAAAGCGGTTCTCGACACCCAGCGGCCCGCCCACGCAGCCATCCGGGCAGACCGTGCACTCGAGCAGGTCGATGTCCTGGAGCAGCCCGCCCTCGACCTCGTCGAGGACCCGCATGGTGTCCCGGATGCCGGAGACGGCCACGGCCCGGTGGCGCTTGAGTCCCCGGGTCTCGCCCCCGGAGAGCGGCCAGCCCATGCCGAGGCCGCTGAAGAGCGTCTCCGGGAAGAGATGCCGCATCAGGGCATCTTCATCGCTCTTGCGCAGGGCTTTGAGGATCTGCGGAAAGATGTCCCGGATCGACATAGCCCCGTCGAGGTAGGACTTGGCCAGGGTGGCCGGGCTGTTGATGGAGACGATCTTGGCCGGACAGGGCGTGATGTGGATGATGCCGATCTTCTCGGCGGGTATGCCCAGCGCCTTGGGCAGGATGGTCCTGAGGATCTTGGCGGCGATCTCCCGCGGCGGCTCGATCGGCAGGATCTGGCCGCACAGGGAGGGGTAGCGGCGCTGGATGATGCGGACGACGACGGGGCAGGTCGATGTGATGTACGGCCGGGGCCGGGGATGGTCGTTGAGATATTCCTCCGTCGCGGCGCAGTTGAGCTCGCAGATCGAGCTGAGGTCGTAGACCTCGTCGAACCCGATGCGGCGCAGCGCGGAGAGGATCTCGTTGGGCACGACGGTGGGGCCGAACTGGCCGTAGATCACCGTCGAGGGGATGGCGACCTTGTAGTCGAAGGCCTCCAGGGCGGCAAACGATGTCGTGTGGGAGTGGACGGCGTCGTGGGGGCAGACGCGGAGGCACTCGGCGCAGTCGATGCAGAGCTGGTCGATGATGCGGGCCTTGCCGCCTGCGACCCGGATGGCCCGGGTCGGGCACGCGGACAGGCAATGGACGCAGCCGATGCACTTGTCTTTGGTGATGTGGATGGCGTGGAAGTTCTTGTCGGTCTTGTCGCTCATGTCGTCACGTGTCCATTCGTCCGGATGATGATGTCGAGACGGGTCCCCCGGCCCACCGCCGAGTCGATGGCGAAGATGTCGGCGTTCCTCTTGATGTTCGGCAGGCCCATGCCGGCGCCGAAGCCGAGCTCGCGCATCTCGGCCGTGGCCGTCGAATAGCCCTCGGTCATGGCCAGCTCGATGTCGGCAATACCCGGGCCGCGATCGTCGACGGTGATGTGGACCTCCCCGGGCGTGACGGCCAGATCCATGCGGGCCTCATACGCGTACATGATGACGTTCATCTCCGACTCGTAAGCGACGATGGCCGCCCGGCGCACCGTCGCGCTGTCGATCCCGAGGTCCTTCAGAAGCTCCTTGATCGCGCAGGCCGCGGCGCCGGCCTTGGCGAAGTCCCCGCCTTTGACGGGGAACTCCCGGCGGAAGGCGGATTCAGCGGCGGGCATGGCCTCCGTCCTGGACCAGGCCGGCGATCCGCGCGCAGGCTTCGAACATCGTCATTTTCGTGGCGATGAGGGGGAGGTTCCTCGTCCGGGCCTCGTTGACGACCTCCGGGGCCGGACGTTTGCCCTGGACGAAGACGACGCCGGTGAGATCGGCGACGGAGCAGGTGCAGACGACGTGGGCATTGGCCAATCCCGTCAGCAGGAGAGAGCCGGGCTCGGCCGAGGTCAGGACGTCGCTCATGAGGTCGGAAGCGAAGACGGTCCGGAAGGCCGCTTCGGGATCGGTCGTCGGGGTGAGGAGCTCGCCGTCGAGCAGGGCCAACACGTCCTTGAGCACGATCATCGGGGCCTCCCGTCATGCCTGATCGCCGGGGATGCCTTCATTATATCGTGAACAGGGGGCAAAAAACAGGATCATCTCCCATTTCCGGGAATCCCTCTCGAGGCCGCGACGGATGTCGCTCCAAGCCCCCGTGAGGGAAGGGGGACCCGCCGAAGGCGGGGGAAACCGTTTAAGGAGGTTTCCGGGGCGCGGGGGCAAGGAGCGATTTCCGGAGCGAAGCCGAGGAGAGGGGGCTCCCGGAATCGGGAGATGATCCAAAAAAAACAGGGGGACGAGCCGAAGCCCGTCCTCCTGCGGGAGACAACTCCGCCGACGGCTGCGTCTACTTCGCCTTCAGGATCTTCTGGACCTCGTCCTTGTCGACGTCGGTGATGAACGGGATGTCGCTGATGTCGGCCGCTTCTTTGGTAATCGTCGCGATGTCGTCCCTGCTGATGAAGCCCAGGTTGAACTTGCGCGCGCCGGCCATCAGCTGCCGCAGGCCCTGGCTCAACCGTTCGAAGTACGTGTACACGCCGATGGCCCCCGCTGGGAGGTCCTTGAACCGGTCCCCGAAGCGGTGTTTGAGCTCGGGGGCGGTGACGAAGATCTCCTCCTTGCTGTTGCCGAACCGCTCGACGTAGACCGGGATCTGGTTGTCGGCGATGCGGCCGCCGATCGTCTTGCCGACCATGGCCGCAGCCATGGGCGAGCGGGCCATTCCGACGAGCTTGACGTAGGGCGCGCCGAGGGCCAGGGCCTTGAAGATCTGGTCCTCGAACGTGATGCCGCCGGCGAAGGCCAGGTCGGGCACGTACTCGCCCTGCTTGGCCAGCTGGTCGGCGTACTTCCAGGTCAGCGACCAGATCTCGACGGTCGGAATACCCCACTCGTTCATCATCCGCCAGGGGCTCATGCCCGTGCCGCCGCCGGCGCCATCGACGGTCAGGAGGTCGAGCTTGGCCTTGGAGGCGAACTTGACCGCCCGGGCCAGGTCGGCCGGGCGATAGGCGCCCGTCTTGAGGAAGATGCGCTTGGCCCCGGCCTGGCGGAGCTCCTCGACGCGGGCCATGAACTGGCCCTCGTCGACCATGCCCATGCGGGAGTGGCGCTCGAACTCCTTGAAGCTGCCCTTCTCGAAGGCCTCGATGATCTTGGGATTCTCGGGGTCGGGCAGGACGATGTAGCCTTTCTTCTTGAGGGCCTGGGCCTTCTTGACCGACTTGATCTTGACCTCGCCGCCGATGTCCTTGGCCCCCTGGCCCCACTTGAGCTCGACGGTCTCGATACCAAGCTTTTCGATGGTGTACTCCTGGACGCCGAGGCGCGTGTCCTCGACGTTGGCCTGGACGACGACCTCGCCGTAGCCGTCCTGCCAGTCCCGGAACGACTTGATCCGGAATTCCATGTCGGGCGAGCGGACGACCCGGCCGTTCTTGATCTCGGTCTCGTCGTCCATGCCGCAGACGTTTTCGCCGATCGTCAGGATGACTCCGGAGACGGCCGCCCCGCCGCCGAGCCCGGCCCAGTTCTGCTTGGCGATGTTGGTCGAGCCCATGCCCGAGATGACGAAGGGCAGCTTGAGCTTGATGTCCTTCTTGGCGCCGATCGCCGCCTCGGTCGTGACCTTCTCGAAGGTGGCCTTGTCGCTGTCCGCCGCGACCCCGTAGGCCCCCTTGGCCGTCCCCATGATGCTGAAATGGGACAGGTCGATGGGGTAGTCCTTCTCGCAGCCCGCGGTGATGATGCCGAAGGGCTGGGGATAGAGGACCTCGTGGCCGCGGTAGGCGGATTTCCCGATCTCGCACATCCCGATGCAGCCGTCGACGCAGGTCACGCACATGCCGCTGAAGGGACTGACGGACCCCTCCGTCCTGTTCTTGGTCAGGGTGGCGGCGCTTCTGTTGAGTTTTGTCAGACTCGGCATGATATTACCTCCTCGATGTCCTTAAGATTTCTTTTCCTGAACGCAAGTGCCGCAGCGGCCCGCGTCGTACATCCAACACTGGAGATCGTCGTAGTGTTCCAGACAGGTCGGCTCCATGGTCAGGCAGCCGTTGCAGATGGCTGTTTCCGCGTTCGGGCCCTGGCAGCGGAGCTGGCAGGCGGGACAAATGTACATGCAGGCGCCGCACAGCCGGCAGGTCTCGGACCGGGCGTCGAAGGGTGTCGAGATCTTCCTCTTGAGGCCCCGCTGCTGGAAGCCGATGGCGCTGGCGTCCATCTGCTCGGCGCAGATGCGCGTACACAGGCCGCAGAGGACGCACTCCGTGTTCCGGAGGGCGAAGCGGACCTGGGTGACGTTGAACTGCGAGGCCATGTCCTGGAGGACCTTGGATCCCGGGGCCATAGCCAGCATGAGCTCGATCATCATCCGCCGGGACGCCCAGACCCTGGCGGAATCGGTCCGGACGACGAGCCCCTCCTCGGCGGGATAGGTGCAGGACGAGACGAGTTTGCTCCTCAGGCCCTCGCCGATCTCGACGACGCAGAGCCGGCAGCCGCCGTGCGGCGTCAGCCCCTCGTGAAAGCAGAGCGTCGGGATCTCGAGCCCGTAGAACTTGGCGGTGTCGAGCAGGGTCCACCCCTCCTCGGCCTTGACTTCCAATCCGTTCATGCGAAAGGTGATCATGGTCCCTCTCAGATGATCTGAATGGCTTCTTCGCGCTGCTCTTCGATGGCCTCGAACTTGCAGGCTTCCTTGCAGGCGCCGCACTTGATGCACTTCGACTGGTCGATCAGGTGGATGTCCTTGAGGGTGCCCTTGATGCAGTCGTTCGGGCAGGCCTTCTTGCAGGACTGGCAGCCGGTGCACTTCTCGGCCAGGACGACGTAGCGGATGAGATTCTTGCAGACGCCGGCCGGGCACCTCTTGTCGAGGATGTGGGCCTCGTACTCGTGGCGGAAGTAGCGCAGGGTCGTCAGGACGGGGTTGCCCGCCGTCTGGCCCAGGCCGCACATCGAGGCGTCCTTAGTGATCTTGGCCAGCTCCTCGAGCATGGCCAGGTCCGACTCCTTGCCTTTGCCTTCTGTGATGGCCTTGACGATCTCGTACATCCGCTGCGTCCCTTCCCGGCAGGAGACGCACTTGCCGCACGACTCGTCCTGGAGGAAGTTGAGGAAGTACTTGGCGACGTCGACCATGCACGTCTTGTCGTCCATGACGATCATGCCGCCCGAGCCCATCATGGCCCCGGCGGCCGTCAGGCTCTCGTAGTCGACGGGCAGGTCGAGCAGCTTTGCCGGCAGGCAGCCGCCCGATGGGCCTCCGATCTGGACGGCCTTGAAGTCCCGCTTGTCGGGGATGCCGCCGCCGATGCCGTAGACGATCTCGCGAAGGGTGATCCCCATGGGGACCTCGACCAGGCCGGTATTGGCGATCTTGCCGACGAGCGCGAAAATCTTGGTCCCTTTGCTCGTCTCGGTTCCCAGCCCCTGGAACCAGTCCGCGCCGCGGCGGATGATGTTGGGGACGGTAGCCCAGGTCTCGACGTTGTTGATGACCGTGGGCTTGCCCCAGAGCCCCTTCTGGGCCGGGTAGGGCGGGCGCTGCCGGGGCATGGCGATCCGGCCCTCGACCGAGGCGATCAGGGCCGACTCCTCGCCGGAGACGAAGGCACCGGCCCCCTGGACGATCTCGAGGTCGAAATCGAATCCCGATCCCAGGATGTCCTGGCCGAGGAGGCCGTTCTCCTGGGCCTGGGCGATGGCGATCTCCATCCGCTTGAGGGCCAGGGGGTACTCATGGCGGATATAGATGAACCCCTTGGACGCGCCGATGGCCTTGGCCCCGATGACCATGCCCTCAAGGACGGCATGAGGATCGGCCTCGAGGACCGAACGGTCCATGAAGGCGCCCGGATCGCCCTCGTCGCCGTTGCAGATGAGGTATTTCGGCGTTGCCTTCTCCTTGGCGCAGGCCGCCCACTTCTTGCCCGTGGGGAAGCCGGCGCCGCCCCGGCCGCGGAGTCCGGAGAAGAGGATCTCGTCGATGATCTCCTGGGGCGTCATCCCCGTCAGGGCCTTGGCCATGGCCTCGTAGCCGTCGAAGGCGATGTACTCCTCGATCTTCTCCGGGTCGATGCGGCCGCGGTTGCGTAGGACGATGAGGCGCTGGTGCTTGAAGAACTCGATGTCCTTCATCTTTGGCACGGGCTGTTTCTCGGCCGGCGGGACGTACATCAGCTTCTTGACCGGGCGGCCCTTGAGGAGGTGCTCCTCGACGAGGTGCGGAACGTCCTCGACCTTAAGGAGTTGATAGAAGATGCCGTCCGGCTGGACCATGACGATCGGCCCCCGCTCGCAGAAGCCGTTGCAGCCCGTCGCGACGACCTGGACCTCGTCCTGGAGGTTGCGCTTCAGGATCTCTTGTTCGAGAGCTTCCTTGATCTTGAAGGACCCGCAGGAGACGCAGCCCGTGCCCGCACAGACCAACAAGTGAGCTCGATACTGTTTCACGGCTCCCTCTCAGTACATGGTTTCGCTGCCGACGGCCAGCACGAGGTCCGCGACCATCTGGCCGCCCAGGATGTGCTGGACGAAGATCTTCTGCAGCTTCGCCGGGGTCAGATAGCCGTATTTCACAGGCGGCTGGTTCTTGATCTCGATTGTCATCATCGGTTCGGCGTTGCAGAGCCCGGCGCAGCCGGACGTCGTCACGATGACATCCTGGATGTTGGCCTTGCTGATCTCCCCGAGGAGGGCGTCCATGATGTCCCGGGCGCCGGCGGCGATGCCGCACGTGCCCATGTGGACGGTGATCCGAGCCCGGCCCTCGCTCTCCCGGATGGTCATCAGGGACTTCGTCTTTTCCCGGATCTTCGCCAGGTCCTGAATGGTGAGCTTCTTTGTTCCGGCCATCAGATGTCCTTCCTTTCGGTCATGACGCTTCCGGTTTCTGGTACTTGCCGAGGATCGGTCCGATCTTCCGGATCGTGGCGTGGCCATGGTACTCGCCATCGACGACCACGACGGGCCCGATGGCGCAGCAGCCGAGGCAGGCGACGGTCTCGAGCGTGAACACTCCGTCCTTCGTCGTCTCCCCGGCCGGGATATCGAGCTTGCGTTCGAGCTCCTCCAGGATCTTCGGCCCCCCCCGGACGTGGCAGGCCGTCCCCAGGCAGACGAGGCACGTGTGTTTGCCCCGGGGCTTGAGGCTGAAGGCCCGGTAGAAGGTGGCCACGCCCACGATGTCGATGAGGGGCATACCCAGGGCCTTGGCGACGTAGCGGAGGGCTTCCGGGGGAAGGTAGTTGAAGTTCTCCTGGACGTCGAGGAGGATGGCGATGAGATTCTTCTTGAGGCCCTGATGCTTGTCGATGATCGATTGGACCTTGGCGTGATCGATGTCCAAATCATCCCTCCGGTACGGGAATTGCCGTCGCGATCGGGCGCCGGCGGACGGGCCGCGGCTGAGGCCGATGGGCGGCCGGCGGAGAAACGGACAGGGGGGAGGCGGCGCGCGGCCGAAGACCGCCAGCCAGCCTCGCGGGCGGGCGACTATGGTCTATAAAAATAAAAATCTCCTTACGGCATTGCCAGAAGACCGCTCGGCCAGACAATAAGAGGGCATTTATAACAGAAGGCTTTTACGCTTGTCAAGCGCCCGCGCTCAGGTCTCGAGCTCGATCTTTTCGACGACCAGTTCGCGGCCTTCGACGATCTCAACCCGCCGCGAGCCGCACGCGGCGCAGGAGAAATCCGCGTCCTCGCGGACGGCCTCGCCGCCGCAATCGGGGCAGCGGACCTTGACCGGGACGACAACGATCTCCAGGCGGGCCCCGTCCGCGATCGTTCCTTTCTTATAGGCGTCGAACGCCGATTCGAGGAGGTCAGGCACGGCCCCCGAAAAGACCCCGACCCGGAGCACGACGGAGAGGACCCGCGCGGCACGGTGCTTGCGGGCCTCCGTCTCGAGGACCTCGAAGACCGAGGCGATGAGGGACAGCTCATGCACGGCCGGACCTCAGTCGCTCGAGGGATTCGACGAGGAAGCCGGCCAATCCGTCGACGCCCTCGCCGCGGAGAGCCGAAACGGTGAAGACCTTGAGCCCGGGCTTGATGGCCAGGGCCTCGGCGGCCGCCCGGGCCGGATCGAACGGCAGATGCGGCAGGAGGTCCGCTTTTGTCAGGATGAGGCCGTCGGCCGAGAGGAAGGCCTGGGGGTACTTGGCCGGCTTGTCGTCCCCTTCCGGCGACGAGAGCAGGACGAAGCGAAGGCTTTCGCCGAGGTCGTAGGAGGCCGGGCAGACCAGGTTGCCGACGTTCTCGATGAACAGGAGATCGATGGCCGCGGGGACGTCGCCGAGGACCTTGCCGATCATGCGGGCTTCGAGGTGGCAGGCCCCGCCGGTCGTGATCTGCCAGGCGGGCACGCCCTTGGCCCGGATGCGCTCGGCGTCCCTCTCGGTTTCAATGTCGCCCTCGATGACGGCCATGCGCAAATGGCCCCGGAAGCGGTCGGCCAGCGCTTCGAGGAGGGTCGTTTTGCCGGAGCCGGGCGAGCTCAACAGGTTGACGCAGAGGATGCCGCGGCCGTGGAGCTCTTCGCGGATGGCGGCGGCGGCCTGCTTGTTCGTGGCCAGGAGGTCGCGGACGACGGTGATCGTCTTCGTGGTCATGACCGGGCCTCCTTCAGGAACTCCACGAGGAATTCGAGAGCCAGGGCGAGGTTCCGCTCGGCCCGCTCCGTGAGCCCTTCTCCGACCGCGAAGCTGTGGCCGCGGATGGCCAGGACCCGGGCCTCCGGCGTCTTACCGTAGAGCTCCGCGGCGACGGCCAGGACGGCGGCGGGCCCGAGCGCGTGACTCATGGCCGGCAGGGCAGGACCCGGCGCGATCCGCTTGAATGTGAACGGCCGGCGCAAGCCGCGGGCGGCGTCGACGAAAACGACGAGGTCGTGACCGGCGCAGGCCAGGCCGTCCTCGAGATTGAGCTGGTAGTTGGCGTCGCAGCAGACGCCGGCGAGGCGGCGCTTCTTCAATCGTTCGACGGCGGCCGCTCCCAGGCCGTCGTCGCGCCGCCCGGGGTTTCCGATCCCCAGGACGAGCGTCCGAGGCCTCTTCGCCGGGCGTGCGATCAGCGGACCTTCCTCTGGAGGACGCGGCCGTCCGCGCCGAGGAGGGTGACCTCGAGCGGCATCCGGCCCAGGGCGTGAGTCGCGCAGCTCAGGCACGGATCGTAGGCCCGGATGGCCACCTCGACGCGGTTGAGCATGCCCTCCGTGATCACCGGCTTCTCCGAGAGGACGTTCATGGCCACCCAGTTGACGGCCCGGTTCATCGGCTCGTTGTTGTTCGTCGTCGAGACGATGAGGTTGGCCATGGTGATCTGGTCGTCGTCGTTGACGCGGTAGTGATGGAAGAGGGTGCCCCGCGGCGCCTCGACCAGGCCGACGCCCTCCGGGACGCGCCGGCCCGTCTTGACGAGCTTCGTGCCCTGAAGGTCCTTGTCGCGCAGGAGATCCCGGATGACCTCCGCGGAGTGAAGGAGCTCGATGAGCCGGGCCCAGTGCGTGTGGAGCGACATATTGTTGGGCTTGCCGTCGGTGTAGGCCCTGTAGGTCTCGAACTCCTTCTGGGCGAGCGGCGACGGGACGTAATCGCAGGTGTTGAGCCGGGCCAGCGGGCCGACCCGGTACCAGCCATCCGCCTTGCCCAGGGCCCGCAGATAGGGGAACTTCATGTAGCTCCAGGGCCGGACCTCCTCGCCGATGTGCTCGAGGTAGTCCTGGTAGTCGACGTCGTCGAGGACCTTGCGGCCGTCGGCGTCGACGGCCCTGAGGACGCCGTGGTAGAAATCGAGGGCCCCGTCCTTCCGGACGAGGCTGAGGTGGTTCGAGGGGAACTGGGCGAAGCCGTCGACGAGGTCCTTGTTCTTCCGGTGGTAGTCCCTGAAGAGCTCGATGGCCGCCGCGGACCATTCGATCATCCGGTCGGCCGTGAGGGGCTCCGGGCCCTTGAGGAAGCGGTCCCGCTCCTCGGGGCTGAGGTTCTTGTTGATGCCGCCGGGAATGGCGCCCGTGCCGTGGATCTTCTTGCCGGCGGTCGCCTCGATGATCTCCTGGCCGAACTTGCGCAGGAGCACGGCCCGGGTGGCCAGCTCTTTGTCGAGGGCGATGATGCCGATAATGTTCCGCACGGCCGGGTCGGCGTCCATGCCCAGGAGGAAATCGGGCGAGGAGAGGTGGAAAAAATGCAGGGCGTGGGACTGGAGCATCTGGCCGTAATGCATCAGCCGGCGCATCTTCTCCGCGGTCGCGGTCAGCTTTCCCGGCCCCGCCCCGACGACGACATCCATGGCCTTGGCCGACGCCAGGTGGTGGCTGACGGGACAGATGCCGCAGAGCCGCTGGACGAGCACCGGGGCCTCCCAGTAAGGCCGGCCCTGGACGAACCGCTCGAAGCCGCGGAACTCGACGATGTGGAAACGGGACTGGATCACCTTGCCGGCATCGTCGAGCCGGATGGTGACCTTGCCGTGGCCTTCGACCCGGGTGACGGGTTCGATCGTGATTTTTTGACCCATGGCGCTCACTCTCAGTCGAATTTGATCAGGTCGTAGGTCAGGGCGAGGGGCCGGCCCTCGATGAGCGCCGTCAAGGCCTCCCAGATGAGGTCGGCCGAGGGCGGGCATCCCGGCAGGAAGTGGTCGATCTTGACGACCTCGTGGCAGGGATAGACCTTGTCCAGGATGATCGGCAGGTCCTCGTCGTTGGGGATGATGGGCTTGTCCCCGGGGTCAACCGTGGGCGAGTTCAGATAGGCCTCCTCCAGGCACTCCTTGAGGGGAATGCTGTTGCGCAGGGCCGGCAGGCCGCCCATGATGGCGCACTCGCCGACCGAGACGAGGACCTTGCAGGCCTTGCGGAACGAGCGCAGCACCTCGACGTTCTCGCTGTTGCAGCAGCCGCCCTCGATGAGGCCCACGTCGACCGGCCTGGTGAACTTCTTGATATCGTCGATCGGCGACTTGTCGAACTCGACGAGCTCCACGAGCTTGAGGATCCGCTCGTCGATGTCGAGCAGCGACATGTGGCAGCCGAAGCAGCCGGCCAGCGACGCGGTGGCGATGACGGGTTTGCTCACGGCTTACCTCCCGGTCCCTTTTTCGACGTCGCTGCCGATCGGCGCGTGGTCGTACTTGCGCCTGCCGATGGGCACGGCGAAGCCGGTCTCTTTCCGCAGGATGGCGCCCGTGGGGCAGAGGTCCATCGCCTTGCGGGCCTGCTCTTCGGAGAGGCGCCCGGCCAGCTTCTTGTCCATCTCGATGGTCACGCGCGCGCCCCGCTCCACCGCGGCGAAGACCTTGCGCCCGTCCTTGGTCTTGACGCCGCGGACGCAGCGGAGGCACTGGATGCAGCGGTTCCGTTCGAGCATGAGCAGGGGCGTGCCGGCCACGAGGGCCCGGCCAGGCCAGAGATAGGGGAACCGGGGCGCGGTCATCTGGTAGCGATAGCCCAGGGCCTGGAGCTCGCAGTTGCCGCTCTTCTCGCAGGAGGGGCAGAAGTGGTTCCCCTCGACGAAGAACATCTCGATGAGGGACTTGCGCATGTCCTCCAGGTCCGGGGCCGTGTTCTCGACGGCCATGCCCTCGGCCACCGGCTGCGTGCAGGCGGCCATAAACCGGCCGGCGACGCGGACGGTGCAGATCCGGCAGCTGCCGACCGGCTTGAGACCCTCGTAGTGGCATAGGACCGGGATATAGACGCCGTTGGCCTTGGCCGCCTCGACGATCGTCTGGCCCGGCTTGGCCACGCACGCGCGGCCGTCTATGGTGAAGCGGATCTCAGTCATGGAGGGACTCCTTACATTCCGGCTGGCGGTTGGCGGCGGCGCAGCCGTCCTGGATGGCCGCCGTGAGGTCGAAGGCCGGTCCGGACCCCTCGTCTTTCCGGACTTTGGTCGCGTAGAGCTCGGGAAAGCTCTTGAGGGTCGTCAGGATGGGGTTGGGCGAGGTCTGGCCGAGCCCGCAGCGGCTCGTGGACTTGATGAGCTTGCCCCAGGTCTCGAGATCGCGGAGGTCGCTCTCGGTTCCGCGCCCCCCGACGACCTTGCCGAACGTCTTCTTGAGCAGGACGTTGCCGGCCCGGCAGGGCAGGCACCAGCCGCAGGACTCCTCGACGAAGAACTCCATGAAATTCTCGACGATCTCGAAGATATCCCGGCCGGGGCCGAAGACGATGATCGATCCGCCCGTGGCCAGGTCACCGAAGCAGATCTTGCGGCCGAACCCGGCCGGAGCCACGCAGGTCCCCGACGGCCCGCCGACCTGGACGGCCTTCGCCCCGGCGCCGCCGGCCATCTCCAGAAGGCCGGCCACCGTGAGGCCGTACTCGACCTCGTAGACGCCGGGCCGCTCGCAATCCCCGGACACGCTTAGGAGCTTGGTCCCGGCCGACTGGGTCGTTCCCATCGCCTTGAACCAGGCCGCCCCCTCGACGAGGATGCGGGCCGCGGTGGCCAGGGTCTCGACGTTGTTGACGGTCGTGGGCAGGTTCTTGTATCCGGTCTGGACGGGGAATGGCGGCCTGTCGCGCGGCTCGCCGCGCTTGCCTTCGGCCGATTCGAGGAGCGCCGATTCCTCGCCGCAGATGTAGGCGCCGGCGCCCGACTTGATCACGATGTCGTAATTGAATCCCTCGCGCCCGCCGGCCCTCTTGCCGAGAAGGCCTTCTTTCCTCAGGTCCGCCAGGACGGCTTCGAGGTGGTCCCTGAGGTAGGCGTATTCGGACCTGAGGTAGAGGACGCCCGTCTTCGCCCCTATGGCGTATCCGGCCATGGTCATGCCTTCGAACAGAAGCCGGGGCAGCTCGGTCAGGATGACCCGGTCCTTGAACGTCCCGGGCTCGCCCTCGTCGGCGTTGCAGACGACGAAGCGTTCGGCCGCCTTCTCGCGCCGGCAGAATTCCCACTTGAGCCCCGTCGGGAAGCCCGCCCCGCCCCGGCCGAGCAGGCCGGCTCTCTTGATCTCGTCGATGACCTGCTCCGGGGCCATGGCCACGGCCTTGCGGATCGCCGCGCCCGGCTCATGGGCGCCGAAGAGCACCGGGCCGCGCTTGCGGATGTTGTTGACGACCATGGCCCGGACGAGCCCGGACTGATTGGCGCCGTCGCCGGTCGAGGTGACCTGGTCCCGCGCGGGCGTCCCGGCCCGCAGGCCGCGGACGATGGCCCGGGCCTTGTCCGGGGTCAGGGCCGTGAAGACGACCCCGTCGACGATGGCCGAGGGCTCCTGATCGTTCATGCCGATGCAGGAGGTCGGGAAGAGGCCGACCTTGCCATCGGGGGCGACGTCGCCGAAAAGGCAGCCGGCCTCCTCTTCGAAGGCCCGGGCGACGGCCGCCCGCCCTTTCATTCTCGAGGTGATCGAATCATTGAGGTAGACCGTCGACCCCCCCCGGGGATCGAGGGAGAAGAAGTGATAGAACGTGACCGCCCCGCGGACCTCGGCTTCCGACAGCTTCAGGTGCCCGGCGATGCGGCCGACGGCCTCTTCGGAGACCCTCCCGGACCGGGCCTGGACGTCGCGGATGACGTCGAGCAGGGCCGCGGGGTCCTTCGGATGATTGAGGACGATGTCTTTCTCGTGCGCCATGGTCATACCCCAGATCCAGGTTTCGAGCCATTCAGTCTAGCACAAAAATCCGGCCGGGGGAACAGGCTCCGGCCCGCGGCAGAAAAGGGCTTGATTTCCCTCCCGGAATACATATAGTATGAGCACAGAGAAGTCTCGCGAGAACCCAGGAAGGAGGAGACATGAGGAAAAGAACTTTGATCGTTCTCGGCGTTTTCGTCGCGTTCTTCGTCATCCAAGGGTGTACGTCGGCGCCTGAGAAGACCCTCCTGAAGAAGTACTTCAACGCCGTCACGATGAACGACAACGACACGCTGTCCAGCATCGCTTTAGAGCCCTTCCAGCCCGAGCTCGGCTCCTGGAACATCGTCAGCATCGGCCCCGAGAAGATCGAGCCGGCAACCCTGCCGCAGCTGAACACCGCCGAGGTCGAGGCCAAGAAGCTCCAGGACGCCCAGATCGGCCCGACGATCGACGCGGACACGGCCCTCAAGGATGCCCAGTATGAGAGGGACACCTCACGGTCCTCCGCCGGCAAGAGAGCCGCCCAGAAGCTGGTCGACGAGCTCCAGGTGAAGTATGACGCCGAGAACGGCAAGATGCAGGACCTCAAGAAGGCCTATAACGCCGCCAAGGCCGCAGCGGCCGCGGAAGAGGAGATGACGATGTTCTCCCTCGGCGCCCGCGAGCTTCCGGTCGTCCGCGAGCTCACCGGCGACGTCCACTCCAAGGAGGTCGAGGTCTCGATCACGAACCGGGCCGGCGTGACGAAGAACTACAAGCTGCACATGAGGCAGTACGAGCTCAAAGACGCCAACGGCCTCCGTCATCCCGGCCGCTGGGTCATCATCAAGTTCGAGCCCCTCTCCTGAGGGAGCGTGGCGAACGCCGGCGGTGGGTGACTCATTTTTCTCCGTCGCGATAAGAGTGCTTTTTCCGGGCCGTTAGCTCAGAGGGAGAGCACCGGCCTTTTAAGCCGGGTGTCGCTGGTTCGAGTCCAGCACGGCTCACGTTCTCATGCCCCTGTCGTCTAGAGGCCCAGGACACCGCCCTTTCAAGGCAGCAACACGGGTTCGAATCCCGTCGGGGGCGCTTTTTTCACCGGAGTGACATCATGAGCAGGATCCTCCGGGCCGCGGGCCCGGTTTCTGCGTTATGGCTGGGGCTGCTGGCCGGTGCCGCCGGAGCGGCGGGCGCGGACCTCAACATCCTGTTGGTGACGATCGATACCCTGCGGCCAGACCGGCTGAGCTGTTACGGCTCGCCGTTTCTCCAGACTCCGAGGATCGATGGCCTGGCCGCGAAGGGGGTCCTCTTCGAGCGGGCCTTCGCCCACAATCCCGAGACCCTGCCCTCGCACGTGAACATCCTTCTCGGCCTGACGCCGCTGGCCCATGGCGTCAGCGAGAACAGCAAATCCGTCCTTGCGCCGGAGTTCCAGACCCTGGCGGAGCTCCTCAAGGGCCGGGGCTACGCGACGGGCGCCTTTGTCAGCTCCTTCACGCTGGATTCCCGGTTCGGGCTGGATCAGGGCTTCGATATGTACGATGATCGCTATCCGGCGCGGGCCGCCCCCGGCGAGCTCATCGCGGAGCGGCGGGCCGAACTGACCGTCTCCGCCGCTCTCGAATGGCTCGCCGCGCCGAAGGACAGGTGGTTTTGCTGGGTCCACCTGTGGGATCCGCACGAGCCGTACGCCCCGCCCGAGCCCTTTGGGGCGCAGTACCGGGACGATCCCTATTCGGGGGAAGTCGCCTATGTCGATGCCCAGCTCGCGCGCCTCTTCGCCGGGCTGGAGAAGCACCGTCTCCTGGAGCGGACCCTGGTCGTCCTGACCGCCGACCACGGCGAATCCCTGGGCGAGCACGGCGAGTTCACCCACGGCTATTTCGCCTACAACGCGACGATCTGGGTGCCGCTGATCATCACCGGCCCCGGGATCAAGACCGCACGCGTCAACGACACGGTCAGCCACGTCGATATCTTCCCGACCGTCTGCGACCTGACCGGCGTGAAGAAGCCGCCGCTCCTCCATGGCGAGTCCCTCGCGCCCTTCCTGCGGGGCAAGACGAGGCCGGCCAAGCCGATCTACTTCGAATCCCTCGAAGCCTATCTGAATAGGGGCTGGGCGCCCCTCCGCGGCATCATCGAGAACGGCGTGAAATACATCGATTCGCCCATCCCGGAGATTTATGATCTGGGGAAGGATTTCAAAGAGGCGGAGAACCTGGCCGCGGGCGCGGACCTCCCGCCCTACCGGAGAAGGCTCCAGGAGGTCCGGAAGCTCGGCGCCTCCTCCCTGGCGGAGCTGTCCGGCCGGAAGACGACCGACAGGGACACGCTCGAGGGGCTGCGCAGCCTCGGCTACGCGGCGTCCCAGGTGACCCAGCTCAAGGCCGCTTACGGTCCCGAGGACGACCTCAAAACGCTCCTCCCCGTCGAGCGGAAGATCGGCATCGCCGACCATTTCAGGAAGCAGCGCCGGATCGCGGAGAGCGTCCGGCTCCTCGAGGACGTCATCAAGGAGAGGAGCGACTTCATCAAGGCCTACGACCGGCTTTACGAGATCTATCGCTCGCAGGGCCTCATCGACGACGCCCTCCAGGTCTATCAGCGCGGGTACGACGCCAATCCCGACAACTATGTCATCCTCTCGGGATACGGCGTCGCCCTGGTCATGAACGGGCGATACGAAAAGGGCGCCGGGATCCTCGAGAGGTCCCTCAAGCTCTACGACGAGGACGCCGGGGTCTGGAATTCCCTCGGTGTGGCCTACGGGAACCTGGGCGATCCGGATAAGGCCCGCGAGAGCTTCGAGAGGGCGTTGGACTTGGTGCCGGACGATGCGGTCCTGAACGAAAACACCGGCATGTTCTATGTCAATTTGGCCATGAAGACGCAGGATCCCGAGCCGGCCCGGCGGGCCATCCCGTTCTTCGAGAGGGCCATCGCCTCCGACCCGGCCCTGGCCTCCGCGTACAACGGCCTGGCCGGCGCGCAGCGGACATTGGGCCGGCCGGACGAGGCCATCGCGAACTGGGAAAAGGCCGTCGCGCTCGACCCGGGCTTCCATCTGCCCATCTTCAACCTGGCCCTGGCCTATCTGGAGAAGGGGGACAAGACGAAGGCCCTCGCGTACTGCGAGAAGTATCTTCTCGTGAGAGGCCGGAACATCACCGCCCAGGAATCCCGGGAGATCCAAGCGATCATCGAGAAGCTCAAGGGGCCCGGGCGGAGGGATTGACCAAGGCGGGTTTCTGCCCTCCGCTCGCTGGGCGAGCTCCGGTCGGTGGGCGGTGCAGGGTTCGAACCTGCGACCCCCGGCTTGTAAAACCGATGCTCTACCGCTGAGCTAACCGCCCGCAGGGTTTTCTTGTAGCCCAGAGATCCGGTTCTGTCAAGGCGCCATCCTGCAATCCTGAAATCTCCGGGACTGATCGCTT
>Ga0105107_10000873_pt1 | contig 19629 bp, 19 predicted proteins | sample PPLLaktember2015_6_FD_79335 | JGI IMG/M metagenome (GOLD analysis project Ga0105107, IMG submission 79335) | Freshwater sediment microbial communities from Prairie Pothole Lake near Jamestown, North Dakota, USA - PPLs Lake P8 Core (1) Depth... | ecosystem: Environmental > Aquatic > Freshwater >... | reverse complement strand
CCCTGGTACCTGAGCGTAGTCGCCCCGTTCGCGGCGCTCCTGGCCGCCCCCGCTTGGCTGTTTCTGCAGGCAGCCGTGGCCGTCACCTTCCCGGTCCTGGCAGTGGAGCATGCCACGGGCGTCTTTCAGGAGATTCACTGGCTGAAGTGGGTGCAATACGGGCCTTTCGTGCTGCTCCTGGGCTGGCCGTACGTCAAGGCCCGGGGATGGCGCAAGCCGCGCCGGGACCCGGTCACTACCCTCTCGGTGGTGATCCCGACCCTGGACGAAAGCCGTCATCTGGCGGCCTGTCTGGACACCCTGGCAGGCGCGCCCGAGGTCTGCGAAGCCATTGTGGCCGACGGGGGGTCCAGCGACAACACCGTTGCACTGGCCCACCGGGGCGCGGCCCGGGTGGTGACCGCAGCCCGCGGGCGCGGGCTGCAGATCGCCGCCGGGGTTGGGCACGCCCGGGGCGACGTGGTGCTGGTAGTGCACGCGGACTGCCGTCTGGAGCCGGGTGCGACCGGTCGCATTCTGGACGCTCTCAACCGTGACCGCACCCTGGTCGGCGGCGCCATGGCGATGGCCTTTGACCGCAGCCGCCCGGCGACCCGGCTGCTGGTGGGGCTCAACAACTGGCGCACGCGGCTGACCGGGGTCGCCTTCGGCGATCAGGGCCAGTTTTTTGTGCGCATGGTGCTGCCCGCAATCGGCGGTTTTCCGGAACTGATGCTGATGGAAGACGTCGAGCTCGCCATGCGCCTCAAGGGCGCCGGCCGACTGGCCTTTTTGTCCAACGGCATCAGGGCGTCCAGTCGCAGATGGGCGCAGGGGCGCTTCGGCCCCAAGGTCTGGATGGTGCTGTGGCTGTGCACGGGCTACCTGTTTCACCGCCGGGTGGGGGACGCCGGCCAAGCGGCCCGGCGCTATTATCGACGCTACTACCGGTCCTGAAATTCGGGAACAGAAGCCCCGCGAAAGGCGAAAAGCAGGCGCATGCAGGCGTTAAGAAAAACCCTGTTGCAATGGTACCGGGCCAATCGGCGCCAGCTGCCGTGGCGCGAAACGGCCGACCCATACCGAATATGGGTTTCGGAGGTTATGCTGCAGCAGACCCAGGTGGCGACCGTGATTCCGTACTATCATCGTTTTGTGGCGGCCTTCCGGACGTGCACCATCTGGCCCGGGCGCAGGAGCAGGCTGTGCTGAAGCTGTGGGAAGGTCTGGGGTATTACGCCCGCGCCCGCAATCTGCATCGCGCAGCCGGGGAAGTGCAGCGGCTTTACGGGGGCGGGATTCCGGAGAGCCTCGCGGAATTCCGGAAACTGCCGGGGGTCGGAGACTATATCGCGGCGGCGGTCTTGAGTATCGCCTTTCAGCGGCCGCACGCGGTTCTGGACGGCAACGTCAAACGGGTACTGGCGCGTTTACAGGTCCTGGATCTGCCGGTCGACCAGCCCGCGGCCCACCGCCGGTTCCAGGCCCTGGCGCAGGAAATGCTGGACACCCGCCTGCCCGGGGAATTCAACCAGGCCGTAATGGAACTCGGCGCCCTGGTCTGCACCCCCCGTCAGCCGGATTGCGGCCGTTGTCCGCTGGCGGCGGCTTGCAGCGCATTCAAGACCGGGCGGGTGGCCGAATATCCCAAGCGCCGCCAGCCCCGAAGCGTGCCGGAACACCACATCGCCGTTGGGGTGGTGCGTCGCGACGGGCGCCTGCTGATCACCCGTCGCAAGTCCGAGGGGTTGTTGGGGGGACTGTGGGAGTTTCCCGGCGGCAAGGTCAAGATGGGGGAGGGCGCCGCGGACGCCTGCGTTCGTGAGATCGCCGAGGAGGTCAACCTCCAGGTGCAGGTGCAGGCCTTTTTGACCCGCGTGAAGCATGCCTACACCCATTTCCGGATCCGGATGGACGTCTTTACCTGCCGCTGGGTCGCCGGCGAGGTGCGCCTCAACGGGCCGGTGGACTACCGTTGGGTACGGCCGACCGAGATCGACGCGTACCCGTTTCCCAGGGCCAACACGAAGTTTATTCCGTTTCTGCTTGCGGCGCTGGCGGGGGAGTAGCCGCGGCTGCGCTCTTTTTGCGTCGGCGCCGGCGCGGGCGCTTTTTGGGGGCCGGCTTGGCGCTTTTTTCCTCGACCGCTGTCTCTTCGACCGGGGCCTCGGCCTCGGCACGATCTTCGGTTTTGGCGATGGTCAGTCCGAATTTAAACACCCCGGTGGCCTCCATTTCGCGCCGCCCCTTGCGTACCGGCTTACCGTTACGCTGGCTGTTTGCCCGGGCGGCAACAGGCGCTTGGGTCTCGGCCGCTTCGGTTTCCGCAGCCTCGGCTTCGACCGCCGGGCCGGCCGCCTCGACCCTCCGGGGACTCGCGCGCCGTGGTCCCCGGGCGGCGGGGCGGCCCCGCCCGTCGCGCTTTTCCCGTGGGCGTTTGCGGGTCGGACGGGGGCCGGCCTGGTCTTTGGCAAACCATTCGTCCTCGGGCCAGACCACCGGGATCGGGTTGCCCAGCATCTGTTCGATGGGCTCCAGGTGCAGCACACAATCCTCGCAGGCCAGGGACAGCGCGACCCCCGTCTTGCCGGCACGGGCGGTGCGGCCGATGCGGTGGACGTAATTTTCGGGGTCCTGGGGCAGGTCGTAGTTGATCACGTGGGTGATATCCTCCACGTGAATCCCGCGTGAGGCCACATCGGTTGCAACCAGAATCTTGATCCGCCCGTCACGGAACTCCTCCATCAGGCGCAGGCGCTTGCGCTGGTGGATATCACCGGTGATTCCCTCGGCCGGCAGCCCGTTGACTTGCAGCTTCCAGGCCAGCCATTCGACCCCTGACTTGGTATTGACGAAGATCAGCACCCGTCCCCAGTCTTCCCGCTGCAGAAGACCCAGCAGCAGCGACAGTTTGCTTTCCTTGCCGACGTGAAAAAGGGACTGCTGGATTCCCTCCACGGTCTTGAGATCGGGAGTGATGGCAATGAACTCGGGCAGGTTCATGTACTCATAGGTCAACTCCATCACCCGGTAGGAAAGGGTGGCTGAAAAGAGCATGGACTGGCGCTTTTCGTAGTGGGGCAGTTTCCGCAAAAGGTAGCGCATGTCCTGGGTGAAACCCAGGTCAAAGAGCCGATCGGCCTCGTCGATCACCACGATCCGGATGTCCTTGGGTTGAAACACCCCCTGTTTGAGGTAGTCGATGATCCGACCGGGGGTGCAGATAACGATATCGACCCCTTTCTTCAGGGCCTCCGCCTGCTCGCGATACTCCATCCCCCCCACCACCGCGAGGATCCGGTAGTGGGTCTCGCGATTCAGCATCTCTGCATCCTCGTGGATCTGCAGTGCCAACTCACGGGTCGGGGCCACGATCAGGGCCACCGGCAGGTCGGGGTGTTTGCGTTCAAAGGTCATCATCCGCGTCATCACCGTCACCAGAAAAGCGGCTGTCTTGCCGGTTCCGGTCTGCGCCTGGCCGGCGACGTCGCGGCCCTCGAGCGAGACCGGCAGGACCTGGGCCTGGATGGGGGTGCAACGCGTGTAGCCGGCGCTTGCCAAGCCGGCCTGAAGCTGGGGCGGGATGTCAAGTTGGTCGAAACGGGTTGGGGTTAGAAAATCGGGTTTTGGGGCACGGGGTTTGTCGTCATGGGATTCAGCTTCCGCGGTCATATACGTAACTCCAATTGGTTTAAACCTCCGGTGGACCAACCCGTCTCCGCGGGGGGGGCGCAGGCGACGGGGTGGGCTCGGAATCGAGACGGGTCTCAGTTTCAAGTTGGTATCGGGTCAGGCGGTGTCTGGCCCCGCTGCATGCACTGCGGGGAAAGGCCGCTCCGGCTGTGCGGACGGGTGACCCTGTCGGGCGTCAATCGGCTATGAACAGGTCGAGGTGCGGCTGACCCGCAAAGTCGGGATCATTGGCGTACGGGGTGAAATCGTTTACCCCGCGATCCCGCAGAAACTCTTCATCGATCAGGCACTGGCCGGTCAGCTCCCGGGCGCAGGACGTCAGAACGGCGTGGGCCGCATCGGCCATGATGTCGGGTTTGCGGCAGTACTTCAGGGTGCTGCGGTCCCCCACCGCAAATTCAATGGCGGCGGAGGCGATAATCGTCCGCGGCCACAGACAGTTGACGGCGACCCGGTATCGTCTGAATTCCTCCGCCATGCCCATGCTCAGCAATGTCATGCCGTACTTGGAAAGCGTGTAGGGGGCATGATCCCTCAGCCAGCGCGGTGCCAGGCTGAGGGGCGGGCAGAGGCTGAGGATGTGCGGGTTGTCGGATTTCTTCAGGTACGGCAGAACCGCCCGGGAACAGATGAACACGGCGCGCGCGTTGATCTGCTGCATCAGATCGTAGCGTTTGGGCGGCGTGTCCTCGATCGTTGTCAGGCTGATGGCACCGGCATTGTTGACCAGCGCGTCGATCCCCCCGAAAGCCTCGACAGCCGCCGCCACCATCGCTTGAACCTGGTCTTCGGAGCGCACGTCCGTCTGCACCGCCAGGGCCCGCCCCCCCACCTGCTCAACGGCCGCAGCGGTTTCAGCTATGGTCCCCGCCAGTTTGGGGTGGGGCTTGACCGATTTGGCGGCGACCACGATGTTGGCCCCGTCGCGGGCGAATTTGAGCGCCATGGCGCGGCCGATGCCGCGGCTGGCGCCCGTGATGACGATGGTTTTGCCCGCTAAATCAGCCATGCCGATTCCTTTATTGGATCGCAGCTGCGGCGCAGTCCGATGGCGTCCGTTGACCCGGCCCCCAGCCTGCAATCGTCGTCGATGGCTGCGGGCCGGGGGAGACACAATGTCTCTTTATGACCTGAAGTCCTGCGGGAGTCAACCCTGATCAGGCTTGCGGCGGATATTCAGGCTTGCTTTGCGGCCCGCGGGGGTGCAGGGTGGCCGAGGGGCCGCCACCGGCTGCCGCCAGGCGGCAGGGGACGGCGGGATGGGCCGCCAGCGCCTCCAGCAGCTCTCCCAGGTTGCTGATTTCGGGGAGGTTTTTACGCCAGCGGTCCAGCCGTTGGGCGGCCCGGGCTGCCAGACGGGCGGCGGACTCGGGCCGCGCGGCTTCAAGATGCACATAAACCCCGGCGGCCTGGACAAGCCCCTTGAGGGCTTCGCGGCGGCCGCCCCGGGCGACCCGCCAAACCCGCTCGACGACTTCGTGGACTTCGAAAAAGAGGCCGAGATTCCACAGCTCCAGGGCGGCCGCGGTGGGGGAGCTGTCGAGGCGGGCGGTCCAGGCCGCCATTACCCGGTCGTAAAGGGCGAGCCGATTCTCGAGGTAGTGCCGACAGCCCGCGGACAGGGTGCACGCCCGCCAGCGCCGGGCCACTTGGTGATAGCCATCCGGCCGACCGGTATCGAGCGCCCGGGCGAATGCCACCGACAGGCCGTTGCGCAGATCCCGGGAGGTGCGGTCTGCAAAGGGGGCGAACTTTTCGCTGTCTGCGGTCGGCGAGGCGGTCTTTGAAGAACCAGGGTCGTTTTTAATGGGCAGCCGCACTGTTTTCAAGGTCTCGCCGGGTCGGTTTTGGGCGCCAGCAGAGATTTAGAAAAAAAAATCCGTAAAGTTTCCAGCCATCCCGCCCGATTTTAAAATTAACCGTTTGGTAAAGAACATGAACAGCACTTTACCATTCTCATCCTCCCTCTCCTGATGGGTGGCTCGTTGTGAGCCACCCGTTCTTTTTGGGGCCTCACCCCTCCCGACCGGCAAGCCCTTCACGTCCGCCGAAGTCCTCCCGCTGCATCCCTGCGCTCAGATGCGCAGCGCCAGCGTCACGGCGTCCTTTTCCGGGGAATGCCCCGGGAGAAACGCATAGAGGTGCAGCCCGCGCCAGCCCGGATCGGCGGCGATGGCGCGGTTGAAGCCGTCGGCGTCGCGAAAAGCGGTGTTGTCGGCCAGCAGCAGCCCGCCGGCGCGCAGCAGGCGCCGGCAGTCGGGCAGGGCCGGTTGATAGAACGACTTGTCGATATCCATGAAGACAAGGTCAAACGGGCCGCCCAGGCCCCGGACGACGTCGAGGGCATCGCCCTGGCGCAGTTCGATGGTATCGGCCAGATCGGCGGTCTGAAAATTGGCCCGGGCCCGGGCGGCCATTTGCGGGTCGCTTTCGACCGTCACCACGCGGCCGCCGAAGGCCCTGCAGGCCCGGGCGAGAAATAGCGTCGAGTAGCCCGTGGCAGTGCCGAGTTCCAGAACCCGCCGGGCCTGGCCGAGGGTGGTCAGCAGATAGAGCAGCTCGCCCAACACCGGGCCGATGATGGGAATGTTTTCGCGCTGGGCTTCCTGCTCCATGTGCTGCAGGAGGGGGTCGCGGGCAGGCAGAAACTTGCCGAAATAGGCCTCGGGGGACGGGATCATCGGGGCAGCGGACATCGGTCGACTCCTGGTGCGGGTGGGGCGGCGATCAAGGGATGTCGGGCATTCATGGGCGTTTCCTGTGCGGACAGCGTATTCCGGGAACGGGGTGAGGGCATAGCCAAACCTGGATCCGGTAAGATCGGCGCAAAATGCGGTCCGGGGCGGCATTGCGGTCCAGCATGAGGCAGTGCCGCCTGAAGGGAGGGCAGGGGGGTCGTTCCGGATCAAGCGGTGTGCCTGATGATAAACGCAATTTCGGCCCGATGCAAGGGGGTTGCCTTAAAGACCGTTGACGAATTCCATCCGGGTTGCTAAATTGAACTCAAATACGTGTTGGGGGTGCCGGCCGGCAGGCGGGCTGAGAAAAGACCCTTTTAACTTGATCTGGATCATTCCAGCGGAAGGAAACACGGCCCAGCAGACGCGCGCCTGATGAAGCCGGTTTCCCGACCGGCTTTTGCATTTATGCAATCGGACCAGCAGATGAACAATCGCATGCCCTTTTTTCAAACCACCCACAGGGAAGTATACTGTTTCGCAGACACGCTGCCGCTCTGCGACGCCCTCCTGTCCGCCGGTGCCAAAGTCATCCAGTTGCGGCACAAGAAACTCGACGATGCGGCATTTTTGCGCCTTGCGGCGGAGATGGCCGACCGCGTCCGCCGATACCCCGGGGCGCTGTTGATTGTCAATGACCGGGTTTCGGCCGCATTGGCCGTTCGGGCCGACGGGATTCACATCGGACAGGAGGACGCTGATTGCCGCGATGTCCTGCGGCGGGTGCCGCCCGCTATGATGGTGGGGGTGTCGGTCGACACGGTCGACCAGGCCCTGGCAGCCGAGGCGGCCGGGGCCCACTATCTCGGGGCCGGCGCGGTTTTCGCGACGCCCACCAAAAAAGACGCCCGGGTTATCGGCCTGGACGGGCTGCGGGCGATCACGGCGGCGGTAAGGATCCCGGTTGTGGCCATCGGCGGTATTGCGCTCCACAACATCCGGGATGTGGCGGCCGCAGGCGCCCACTATTTTGCGATCATTTCCCAGATCAACCAGGCGGCGGATCTCGCCGGGCGGCTGGCAGCCTTCAACGACCGCCTTGAGCGGCCGGAAGGAGGGGACCGTTGAAAACCGCACTGACCATCGCGGGTTCGGATTCCTGCGGCGGCGCCGGGCTCCAGGCCGACCTCAAAACCTTTCAGGCCCTGGGGGTTTTCGGCATGAGCGCCGTCACGGCCGTAACCGTCCAGAACACCCGCAAAGTATACGCGATCCAGGAGATCTCGCCCGATATCGTGGCCGGCCAGATCCGGTGCCTTTTCGACGACATCGAGATCCACGCCGTCAAGATCGGGATGGTTGCCAGCATCCCCCTGATCGAAACCATTGCCCGCTGCCTGGCGGAAGTCCACTCGCCGCCCGTGGTGCTCGACCCGGTAATGATCTCCAAGAGCGGCTGCCGTCTTCTCGACCCGGACGCCCAGACCGCCCTTGTGGCCCACCTCTTTCCCCTGGCGGCGGTGGTAACCCCCAACCTGCACGAGGCGGAAGCCCTCACCGGTCGCAAAATCACGACCGTCGAGGAGATGCAATCCGCGGCCGAGCACATTTTTCAACTGGGTGCCGCCAAGGTGGTGGTCAAAGGCGGGCATCTCTCCGGGCGGGCCACGGACATTCTCTTCGACGGCAACCGCTTCCATGCCCTGGACCATGCGCGCATCGCCTCCCGCAACACCCACGGCACGGGGTGCACCTTCGCGGCGGCGATTGCCGCCCATCTGGCCCGCGGGGCCGATTTTTTTGACGCCGTCAGGCAGGCGAAGGCGTATATTTCCGGCGCCATCGCGCACGCCCTGCCGCTTGGCCGCGGGGTCGGGCCAACCCATCATTTTTTCGATCTTTATGCCCGCGCCGGCCTTGAAACCGATTGAACCCCTGGAGCCTTAAAGATCAAGGAAGCTGAGCCATGCAGATCAAGGAGATCGGCGGCGAATTCGCCCTGATCGATCGTCTCAGCCGGCTGGTGCCCAACCGGTGCCGCGAGCTGATCGTCGGCATCGGCGACGATGCCGCGGTCTTGAAGACGGCCGATGATGGCCGCTATCAGCTGGTGACCGCAGATCTCCTGGTGGAGAACCAACATTTCAGCTTCAGCTGGGGGGGGCCCGAGGAAGCCGGCTTCAAGGCCGTCGAAGCCAACGTCAGCGACATCGCCGCCATGGGCGGGGAGCCGACCGTCATGGTGGTGTCTCTGGCGCTTCCCCGGGAAACGCCCGTGGAAACGGCGGAGGCACTCTACCGGGGCATGGGCCGCTCCTGCCGTCGAAACGGGGTAACCGTCGTCGGCGGCGACACCACCCGCGGCGGCGCCATTACGATCAGCATCACGCTGCTGGGAAATGTGGCGGTCGACCGGCTGTGTCTGCGCAGCCATGCCCGGGTGGGCGACCTGATCGGGGTCACCGGCCCCCTGGGCGCCTCGGCAGCCGGTCTGGCCCTGGTGCAGCGGGACCTTGCGGCGACCCCCTACCTGCGGCAAAAGCACCTGGTTCCCGAATGCCGGCTGGATGCCGCGCCCCTGCTGGCACCGGTGGTCAACGCGATGATCGACGTCAGCGACGGGCTGGCCCCCGAGGTCCGACACATCTGTGATCAGAGCGGGGTGGGCGCCCGGATCGCCGCCGCCAAAATTCCCCTGCACCCGGAGGTGGTCGCGGCCGCAGTCGCCCTGGGCTGCGATCCGCTGGAATTTGCGCTCGGCGGCGGTGAGGACTACGAACTGCTGTTTACGCTCGCACCCCGCAACCTGGAGCGGCTGCGCCGCAGCGGGTTGGAATTTGCCGTCGTGGGCGAGATTGTTCCGGCCGCAGACGGCCTTCTGCTAGTCGGCGCGAGCGGGGCGGCTGGTCCGCTCCTCGGAGGATACAACCACTTTGCCTGATACTTCCGCCATTCACAGCGATGCGATTCAAACCCTTCTCGGCGAAATACGTCGCCGTTCGCCCCTGGTGCACCACATCACCAACTGGGTCACCATCGCCGATTGCGCCCAGATAACCCGCTGCGTCGGCGCCCTGCCGGTCATGGCCCACATGGCCGACGAGGTGGCCGACATGGTCGCGCTGGCCGATGCGCTGGTCCTCAACATCGGCACCCTGGACCGCAGGGTTGTCGCCAGCATGCAGATTGCCGGCGAAAAAGCCAATGCCCTGGGCATCCCGGTGGTGTTCGACATTGTGGGCTGCGGGGCCACCCCGGCCCGCTGCGCCGTGGTCAACGAGCTGACCGATACGCTGCGCTTTGCCGTCATCAAGGGTAACTACGGGGAAATCGGCGCCGCAGCCGGTGCGCGGGCAGAGGTCAGGGGCGTTGAATCCATCTCCGTCAGCGGCGACATGCCGGTTCTGGCGGCCGAACTGGCCCGCCGGACCGGCGCGGTGGTGGTGGCGAGCGGCCAGACCGACCTGGTTACCGACGGAAAACGTCTCCATCGCTGCACGGCCGGTCATCCGCGGATGGCGACGGTGGTCGGCACCGGCTGCATGGCCGCCTCGATCCTGGGAGCCTTTGTGGCGGTATCCGCCGACTTCTGGGTGGCGGCGGGCTGCGCCATGGAGTTTTACGGTGCTGCCGGTGAGGCGGCGGCAAAGCGCGCCGACGCCCCCATGGCCTTCAAGAGCGCCCTTCTGGACAGCGTTTATACCCTTTCTCACAGAATCAGGTGATCATGCTCCTCGAGGTCAGTCATCTCATCAAACGCTACAAGGACCTGCTGGCGGTGGACCGGGTCGCTTTCGCCATCGACCGCGGCACCTGCTTCGGCCTGCTCGGCCCCAACGGCGCCGGCAAAACCACCACCATCGAGATGATCGAAGGCATTATCGCGCCCACCGCCGGGGAGATCCGCTACAAGGGCGCTCCCCGGGGCGCGGCGTTCCGCGAGGAAATCGGCATCCAGTTCCAGCAGACCGGTCTGCTCGCCTTTCTGACGGTTTTTGAAACCCTGCAAACCCTGCAGGGCCTTTACCGCCGCCGCCGCGACCTGACAGCGCTGCTGCAGCAGTGCGGCCTGGGGGACATCCGCGACCAGATGAACGACAAGATCTCCGGCGGCCAGCGCCAGCGGCTGCTGCTGGCGCTGGCGTTGATCAACGACCCGGAGCTGCTGTTTTTGGACGAGCCGTCGACCGGGTTGGACCCCCAGGCCCGCCGCAACCTGTGGGACATCATCCGGGACATCAAGGCGCAGGGTAAAACCATCATTCTCACCACGCACTACATGGAGGAAGCCCAGGCCCTCTGCGATCACGTCGCCATCATGGACCACGGCCGCATCATCGCCCGCGGGACGCCGCTGGACCTCATCCGGCAGCACTGCGAGGGGATCACGATCGTCCTGCCGGAAGACGGTTTCGACGGCCCGGTGGAAGACGTGGCGGCCCAATTCCACCGGGTCAACGGCAACGTTGAGATTCAGACCACCGACACCCACGGCTGCCTGCGACGGCTGATGGCCGGGGGGGTCGACATCACCGGTCTGACGGTCCGTTCGCCCAACCTCGAAGACGTTTTTCTGAACCTCACCGGACGCAAACTGCGAGCGTGATCATGAGCGTCAAAAGGCTGTGGGTCATTTTCATGGCCCGAAATCGTGAATATTTCCGGGACCGGGCGGCGTTTGGATGGAATTTTCTGTTCCCGTTCCTGATCATTGCCGGGTTCGGCCTCATTTTCGGCGGCAAGGAATTCTCCGAGTACAAGGTCGGGGTCTTCCCGCTGGCGAGTCTCTCCCACCCGGCTGATGAACTGCGGGTTCCGGCGGCCTTTCGGGAAACCCGCTACCTCCAGTTCGTCCCGATCGCCTCCCTGGAAGAGGGCCTGGCCAAGCTGAACCGCCACAAGATCGACTTTCTCGTCAAAAACGACCCCGCGGGTCACGAATACTGGGTCAGCGACACCTCGCCCAAAGGGTATATCATCGAGAGGGTTTTCAACGATAGTCTGCGCTCTTCGGCCGGCCTTCCGGCCGCCGGGCGTAAAAACGCCATTCAGGGGGCCCGGATTCGCTACATCGACTGGCTGTTTCCGGGAATACTGGGGATGAACATGATGTTCAGCGCCCTCTGGGGGGTTGGCTACGTGGTGGTGCGCTATCGCAAAAACGGGGTGCTCAAGCGCCTCAAGGCCACGCCCTTGACCGCCCTGGAATACCTGGCAGCGCAGCTGCTGTCTCGGGTTTTCCTGCTGATGTTTTCGCTGGTGGTCGTCTGGGTGGGATGCGACCTGATCTTCCATTTCGAGGTGGTCGGACGCTATCTGGATCTGCTGGTGACTTTTCTGGTGGGGGGACTCAGCCTGACGGCGGTGGGGGTTCTGATGGCCGCGCGGGGCGTCAGCGAAGAGTTTACCAGCGGGGTGCTCAACTTCATCACCTGGCCGATGATGTTCCTCTCGGAGGTCTGGTTTTCGCTGGAGGGCGCCCCCCGCTGGATCCAAGGCCTGGCCCAGTTTTTCCCGCTGACCCACCTGATCTCGGCTGTGCGCAAAATCATGAACGACGGGGCGAGCCTGATGGCGGTGCGGCTGGAGCTGGCCGTCATGCTGGCGATCACCGCGGTTTGTCTAGTGCTCGGCGCCCGCCTTTTTTCGTGGAACCGCTGATTTTTTTGAGATCTTTTTTGAAGTTGCATTTTTTAGCTTACTGTAATAAAATTCCATTTTAAGTCGATTACGGCAACAATACGGTCCCCGTTTGGCTGCCATAGGGAAATTTTTAAGATAAAAAAAAGGGGGTCGGCCGCCAAGGGCTACCCCCTCAATTTTTTTGGTACGCCTGGCAGGATTCGAACCTGCGACCTACGGATTAGAAGTCCGTTGCTCTATCCAACTGAGCTACAGGCGCAGAAATAAACGAGACGCTGCTTACCATAGAGTCGTGTTGCTTGTCCACAGGGAAAAAGCCTCACCCGGACCTGACATGCAATGGGGGCAGTCACCATAAGGATGCTGTCGAATGAGTGTTGCAACCAGAACCAAGCCGTCGCCCAGCCGACGTAAACCAGATCCTCCGGTCAAAAAGGGTGCCGCCAAAAAGCCTGCCGCGGCGGCGCCTAAAGCCAAGACTGCGGGTGCGGACAAGGCCCTGGTCAAATTTGACCCGCTGCAGCTGTACCTGACCGAAATCAGCAGCTACAAACTGCTTACCCGCGATGAGGAAAGAGAACTGGCGATCCGGGTGCGCGAGGACGAAGACAAGGAAGCGGCCTACAGACTGGTGACCGCCAACCTGCGGTTGGTGGTCAAGATCGCCCTCGAGTTTCAGCGGGTATGGATGCAGAACCTGCTCGACCTCATCCAGGAGGGCAACATCGGCCTGATGCAGGCCGTCAAAAAGTTCGATCCCTACAAGAACGTCAAGTTTTCCTACTATGCCTCTTTTTGGATCAAGGCCTATATTCTCAAGTTCATCATGGACAATTGGCGTCTGGTGAAGATCGGCACCACTCAGGGGCAGCGCAAGCTGTTTTTCAAGCTCAAAAAGGAAAAACAAAAGCTCATCGACCAGGGCTTCGACCCCAAGCCCAAGCTGCTCTCAGAGCGGCTCGGGGTGTCCGAGCGCGAAATCGTGGAGATGGACCAGCGCCTGGATGCCTGGGATGTCTCCCTCGATGCGCCCCTGAAGGACGATTCGGACACCGAGCGGATCGAGTTTCTCAGCACCGCATCCGACTCGGCCGAGGACCAGATGGCCAAAAAGGAGATGGAGGGGCTGCTGCATGCCAAGGTCGCCGAGTTTCGCAAAAAGATGACCGCGCGCGAGCTGGAGATCTTCGACCTGCGGATTTTTTCCGACAGCCCCGTCACCCTTCAGGAAATCGGCGACCGCTATGGTATTTCGCGTGAACGCGTGCGCCAGGTCGAAAAAAACATCATCAAAAAAATGAAGGAATTCTTCAAACGCGAAATCCCTGACTTCGAGGCCTATACCGACGAGGTGCGATCCGACTGAGCGACAGGTTCCTGGTCTTGGACCAACCCATTAGGATTATGGCAGTGATGAAAGCCCGTGTGTTTGTCTTGACCACCCTTGGCGTGGTCATTCTGCTTTTGAGCGCTTGCGCGGCTGTCGCCCCGGTCCCCCCCCAGCCGCAGGGTGACGACCCCGAGACCGAGCGCCCTACAAACCAGTATTTTCTCTACCTGGAAGCGCTCGCCCAGGTCAAGCAGGGCCGCCCGGACCAGGCCATCGCGCTGCTCAACCGCGCCCTGGAAATGGACCCCGCCAGCCTCTTGTTGAAGCGCGAGTTGGCCGGCCTGTATCTGCGCAAAAAGGATTACCCCAACGCCTTGGGGGTGGTGGAGGCGATCCTCGCCCAGCAGCCGGAGGAAGTCGAATTTCTCGTCATTTTGGGGAAAATCCGGGAGCACCTCGAAGAGTTCCAGGCGGCCATCGAAGCCTATGAACAGGTTCTGGTCCTCGATCCCGCGCGGCAGGAGATTTATCTCGCGCTGGGCGGCCTGTACATGGGTCAGAACGATCTCAAAAACGCCCACCGGGTCTACTCCCGGCTGATCAGCGAGGTACCCGAATCCTATGCCGGCCATTTCTTCCTGGGCCAAATCTACGCCCGTCAGGGCCTTGTCGATCGGGCCGAAAAATCGTTTCGCAAAACCCTCGAAATGGAACCGGACCTTGAGGAGCCGCGCTTCGAACTGATCGCGATCTACCGCAGCCAGGGCCGTCAGGACAAGGTGCTGAAGACCTACCGCGAGATCCTGGCGCGCAATCCCGGAAATGTCCGCGCGTCGTTGGAATTGGCGGATTTCTATCGGCTCAGCGGCAAAACCGCCGCCGCCGACAGCCTGCTGGCCGAACTGGGCAAACGCAGTCTGACTGATACCGAGGTCATCCGCCAGATCGTGAGCCTCTACCTCGACACCGAAAACTACCAGACCGCCGCAGCCCTGGTGGAGGGGATGCTTCCCGGTGCGCCTCAAAGCGCCGACTTGCGCTATCTTGCCGGTGTGGCCCGCGACGGTATGGGCGAGAAAGACGCCGCCCAGGCGCATTTTCTGAAGGTCCCTCCCGACTCCCGCTTTTACCAAAACGCGGCCGTGCACGTGGCCTTCTACTACCAGGAAGCCGGCCAGGTCGACCGGGCGATCGCCTACCTTCAGGGGGTAATCGGCCACGCCCCGGACAACCCCGATTTTCGGCTCTACCTCGGGTCTTTTTATGAAGAGCAGGCGGAATACGCCAAGGCGGAAGGCGCCCTGAAGGAGGGGCTCGCGCTCGCTCCCCGCGACGCCCGGCTCCATTTCCGGCTGGGGGTGGTCTACGACAAGTGGGACCGCAAGGAGGATTCGATTGCCAGCATGCGCACCGTTTTGGCGCTGGAACCGGAGAATGCGGGCGCGCTCAACTATTTGGGTTACACCTTCGCCGATCTCGGCCGCAATCTGGACGAGGCCGAGCGGCTCGTTCAGGAGGCCATGAAACACAAGCCCAACGACGGCTACATCACCGACAGTCTGGGATGGGTCTATTACAAGCAGGGACAATACGACAAGGCGGTGCACTTCCTGCTGGAAGCCGTCCGGCTGGTGCCCGATGACCCCGTCATCCTGGAACACCTCGGGGATGCCTACCTCAAACTCAATGATCGTCCGAATGCCCTGAAATACTATCGGCGCGCCCTCGAAAAAAAGGACTCGGACCGGTCCGATCTGGAGCAAAAGATACGCAGTCTCAGCGGGGGTGCTGCGCCCTGAGCTGTCTGGATCCGCCCCCGAAAGCGTCCCGCATGCCTGGAGCATTTTGTCTGCCGGCTTTGCCGATCCTCAGGGCCCTGTGGGCGGCCGTTTGCCTGGCGGCCTGGCTGACGGCCTGCAGCGGCCTGACGGAGCGCCGCCCGCCCGCACCCCTGGTGCTCGAGGAGCTTGCCGCCGCCGCGGCCGCACGCGATGTCCTGGCCAAATTCGATGCCCGCAACCCGGGCCTTTCGGCGGTCAAGGGCCTGGGCAGCTTCTCGGTCTGGCAGGCAAACACCGCCCAACGCGCGCGGATCGCCTGGGTCGGCAAACGTCCGGACAAGCTCAGACTGCTGCTGCGGGACATCTCTGGTGTTCCCATCGCCACCCTGGCCAACGACGGCACCTGGTTTTACCTCGACGCCCACAGCGAGCGGCGGTTTTACCGCAAAGCTGCAAGCGACGCCACCCTCCGGCGGCTGCTGGCGGTGGCCATCAGCGCTGAGGAGATCGTCTGCCTGCTGACCGGCCGCATCCCCTTGCGGCCGTTCCAGACCGCCCTGCTGCAACCGGACCCTGCCGGCGGGGGCGAGGTGCTGCGGCTGTGGGATTCCAGGGGGCGGCTGGTTGAAAAAATTTATCTCGATCCGGAGGGGCAGGGGGGGGTGCGGCGGATCGAGATGTTTGACAACGGGGAGACGCTCCTGTATGGGGTGGACTTTTCGGGAAGCCTGAACGTGTCCGGTTACCTTTTCCCAGCCGAGCTGTCGGTTTTCAGCGCCGCCCAGACGGTTTTCCGGCTGCAGATCGAACGCTGCTGGGTCAACCCCGAGCTGACGGTCGAAATTTTCCAGCTGAGCCAGGGCGAAGAACGACCTTGACACCCCGGCCGGGAGGCTTTCGGGGACGCTGAGACCACCAGCAGGCCCCCCAAGAGACGGTCTGCGGCCATGACACGCGAAGATCCGCTTACGGCGCCGTTTCGCTTCCAGGCCGAGCGCTCCCTGGGCAAGCTGGTTAAGTGGCTGCGGCTTCTGGGATTTGATACTACCTGGGAAGGGGACCCGCAGGCGGCTGCGACCGCTGAGGCGGTTGCCCGCATCCTGTTGACCCGGACCCGCAGGCGCCTGCCGCAGCCACCCGGCGCGCATGTGCATTTTGTTGCGGCCAACGATCCTTTCCGGCAGCTGCAGCAGCTGGTCGCCGTGCTGGGCATCCAGCGCTCCGATACCCGGCCGCTTTCGCGCTGTATCCGCTGCAACCAGACGATCGTCGCCGTTGGGCGCGAAGAGGTGCGGGACAAGGTGCCGGACTATGTCTGGGCCACTCATGAAAACTTTAACACCTGCAGACGCTGCGGGCGAATTTACTGGCCGGGTTCCCACACCCGGCGAAGCCTCGACCGGATCAAAAGTCTTTTTCAACCGGTCAATGAGGGTGATTGTGAAAGGAGATCTCCCAATGGCAACTGACGAAAACACCGCTTCCGGCTGTTCGAGCGGAAGCTGCGCTTCAGGCGGCGGTCAGAGCATGGCCGCCAAGATTCAAGAACAGATCATCGAAAGCTCGCTTGCCAAGATCAAACACAAGCTGCTGGTCATGAGCGGCAAAGGCGGGGTCGGCAAAAGCAGCATCGCCGCCAACACGGCCGTGGCGCTGTCGCGCAGGGGCTTTCGCGTCGGTTTGATGGACGTCGACCTGCACGGCCCTAGTATCGCCGGCATCATGGGGCTCAAAGGCCTGCTGGATGTGGGCGAAGACCATTTTGCAATCCCGAAGGCCTTCAACGACAACCTCAAAGTGGTTTCGATGCAGTCGCTGCTGCAAAACGGGGATGACCCCGTCATCTGGCGGGGGCCGGCCAAAACCGGCGTGATCCGGCAGTTTATCGGTGATGTTCGATGGGGGGAGCTGGATTTTCTGGTGATCGATTCTCCTCCCGGAACCGGCGACGAGCCCCTCAGCGTGGCTCAGATGGTTCCCGGCGCCAAGGCGCTGATCGTCACGACCCCCCAGGACGTGGCGCTTTCGGATGTCCGCAAATCCATCAATTTCTGCAAAGCGGTCAACCTCGACGTGTTGGGCCTGGTCGAAAACATGGGGCCTTTTGCGTGCCCGTGCTGCGGCAAAACCATTGAAGTCTTCAAAAGCGGCGGCGGCGGGCGCACTGCCGCGGAAATGGGTGTCTTGTTTCTGGGCACGCTGCCGTTTGAGCCCCAGGTGGTCAAGGCCAGCGATGAGGGCAAACCGCTGCTGAATGAAGCCGCGGAAACCCCCTTTACCCGGGAACTGAATGCGGTCGTGGAAAAAATCGTGCAACGATTCCAATAGAACACACGATTTCGGGCGGGCGTCTCGGCCCGCCCGCCGGTGAGCCCATGGGTGCAGCCAACAGCAGCAGCGGCCGCAAGGTGATCGCCCTGGAGGGGCGCCTCAAGGGGTGCCGCAACGTGCTGACCCTCGGGGTGCAGCCTGATTTTTCGGGCTACCCCCCGGAAGCCGCGGAAATGATTCGCCGGGCGGACAAAATCTATTATCCCTCGACCTTCTACGCGGATCTTTTCAATGCGGTCGGCAAGGCCACCTTTCCCAGTTACCACACCTACAAGTTCGTTCAGGACAAGATCCGCCAGACCGCCCTTTTCAACCTCCTCGAACTGCCGCACCCGCGAACCCGGATTTTTTTCGGGCGCCAGGGGCGGGCAAAGATCCCGTCCCTGTTCACCTACCCGTTTATTGCCAAGATTCCCCGCGGGTCCGCGATGGGAAGAGGGGTTTTTCTGATTCGCAATCCCGATGAGCTGGCGGCATACTGCCGCGAGACCCGAATCGCCTACATCCAGGAGTACCTGCCGTGCGATCGCGATATTCGGGTGGTGATCATCGGGGATGACATCGTGCATGCCTACTGGCGGATCGCGGCGCCGGGCGAATTTCGCTCCAACGTGGCCATCGGCGCCGCGATCAGTTTGGCGCCGGTGCCGGCCGAGGCCCGCGATTTGGCGCTGGAAACCGCCCGCCGCTGCGGCTGGAACGACGTCGGGATTGACATCTGCGCCTGCCGCGGACGCTTTTTTCTCCTGGAGGCCAACATGAAATACGGCAAAGAGGGGTTCCGGCGGGCGGGCATCGACTACCTGCAGCTGATGGAGAGGCTGATCGACGATGGAAAAATTTGACCCGGCGTTTCCCGCGCGCAGCCTGAAGCGCATGCGGGAGGAGATGGACCGGCGGGAAAGCGAAACCCTGTCGCCGCGGGCGACCCTCAGCTGCCGCGGCCTGCGGCGCCAGACCGAAGAACGCCTGAAAGACGACTACCGGCAGAACTTCTCGCTGGACGTGGACCGCATCCTGCACTCGCTGGCCTATACCCGCTACATCGACAAGACCCAGGTGTTCTATTTGATCCGCAACGATCACATCACCCACCGCGTGCTGCACGTGCAGCTGGTCTCCAAGATTTCGCGCACCATCGGCCGTTTTCTGGGCCTCAACCAGGACCTGATCGAGGCCATCGCCCTGGGCCACGATATCGGCCATGCCCCCTTCGGGCATGACGGCGAGCGGGTCCTCTCCGCCATCTGCCGCAGCCACGGCATCGGCGATTTCCACCACAACGTCCAGAGCATCCAGTTCCTGGACCGCCTGGAGCGCAAGGGACGGGGGTGGAACCTGTGCCTGCAGACCCTGGACGGGATCCTCTGCCACGACGGTGAGGTCCACGACCGTCAACTCCAGCCGGACGCCTCCAAGACGTTCGAGCGCCTGGCAGAGGATATCGATCGCAAGACATGGGAGCCGGATACCGAACTGATCCCCATGACCCTGGAGGGGTGCGTGGTCCGCATGGCCGACACCATCAGCTACATCGGCCGGGATATCGAAGATGCCATCCGCCTGAACATGATCCGTCGCAGCGATCTTCCCGCGGAGAGCACGGCGCTTCTCGGCAAAACCAACGGCACGATTGTCTACAATCTGGTTACCGACGTGATCCGCAACAGCTGCGATCGCAACCAGATCGTCTTCAGCGCCGCGGTTTCCGAGGCCCTCAAGCGCCTGAAGGACTTCAACCTGCAGCATATCTACCTCAACCCGGACATCAAGCGCCACCTGGAATCGATTCGGGTCCTTTTCGGGAGGGTTTTCGAACGTTATCTGAACGATCTGCAGCACGAAAACCGGCAGTCGGTTATCTTCAGCCGCTTTTTGAAAGACATGTCCGCTGAATACCTTTCCCGCCACCGGCCCGAGGAAATTGTGCGCGACTTCATCGCCGGCATGACCGATCAATATTTCCTGCAACAGTGCCCCCCCGAGCTGCGACCTGAAATCCGGGTGCTCTGATGCACCAGGCCAGGACCTACCGCCAGGGGTTGAACTGCAGACTCCCGGCCGCCTTCCGGGTGGTGGTGCAGGAAACCGATCTGTGGATCCAGGCCGACCGTCCGCTGGCGGCAGCCGCGCGCGAATCCGTTCTGCGCCACCGGCATCAGCTGGAAGGCTTTATCCGGCAGTTTCCCGCTTT
>Ga0105107_10000872_pt1 | contig 19636 bp, 18 predicted proteins | sample PPLLaktember2015_6_FD_79335 | JGI IMG/M metagenome (GOLD analysis project Ga0105107, IMG submission 79335) | Freshwater sediment microbial communities from Prairie Pothole Lake near Jamestown, North Dakota, USA - PPLs Lake P8 Core (1) Depth... | ecosystem: Environmental > Aquatic > Freshwater >... | reverse complement strand
CGTTATTGGTACGCAAGCGGCATGCCTGACGCGGAACGCCGCAGCATCAGCGCACGCGAGACTCCTGTTCGCGAGTAGCCGGTTTTTGTGGCGAGGTCGCGCACAAACTGCAGGCCGTTCGCTGCGGCACACGTCGGTGCTACCGGGTACGAGGCGCTTTGCGGCTCCGGTCCTCACCTGTTCGCGGTTCCGTGCCCGGCGCGCACGCATGCGAACCAAGCCTGGTACGGGTCACGCCGCCCCGACGATACGGCACCCGGGCTCGCACGCAGACGTGCGCTACGCAGTGACGACAGAACCCTCAGGCGCTAGGATCTCCCACGCGCACTCCGTGTCGCCGAACCAATTCTCCAGCTTGACAAGCGCTCCTCCGTCCATCGCGGCCCGCGCATTGGCATAGGAGGTCGCTTCTTCCCGAGCGCCGAAGAAGACGGGGGAATCGTCATGCTCTTTTACGACTTCCCATCCGTCGAAGAGCGCCGCCGGGTACACGACATAAACCTGCTTCCCAGATTTCCTCATTGCGTTCCTTTCCGCGCAAGGCTGATTGCTTCGCGCCTACCCTCCTGAATGTCCCCTGCCGAAGCGTGGCAGGCCAGTTGGTCCGCACGCGCTCCGCTCACCAAAGGACCTTGCAATGCGCGTACCCAGGCGGAGGAAACCTCAACGGAATCAAACTTCTTTCATCATTCGGCCCGCGATTCCTCACCCGCACATCGCTGTCGCCGCGCGGCGACGTCGCAAGAGGATGGGATCTGCCGGCAACGGCTGCAGCCGCGCGCCGTCCCAGTGCCCGCGGCAGTCGCCATTCACCACCAGCTCGATCCGACGCTGCGGATACGCGGCACGCAGCTGAGCCAGTTCTTCCGCGAACAGCTTGGCAACGTCGACCTCGGCCGGGGTTGCCTTGCCCAAACCCAGTCTCGTTCGATTGAACTCGACCAGGTCGTTCAACAGGGCCTTCATGCGTGCGCCACTGTTTATCAGCACCGATGCCGCGTCCGAGACTTTCTCGCCGGCGTTGAGGGCCGCTAGATACGTTGCCGTCATTTGAATCGTCTGGAGCGGACTGCGCATGTCGCGCCCCAGCATCCCGAGCAAGAGGTTGCGTGCTTGATCTATCTGCGCACTGAAGAAGCCGATCGATTCGGCGATCGCCTGGTCGATGGCCTTGTTGAAGCGCACGATGTCGTCAAAGTCTGGAGATTCGGGCGAACAGGCGTCCACCCACAGACGGAGCACGCTGGCGCGTAGCGCACGATACTCGGCAGCCAGCTGATTGATGTCGAAACCGCTCCGCGCTCGAAGAAGCGCGTGGGTCTGTGCTGCAGTTTCCGTCGCGTCCAACGTGGGCACGCTGTTTGCAGCACCCCGCAGGTGCTACGCCTTGCCACCCTTCGTGCTGCACTCCTGTCGCTGACCCTCGTGCTCGCCGCGTGCGGCGGCGCGACCCGGCTGGCCTACGAAAACGGCGACGCATGGGTGCTGGTCTTGACCGACCGGTACCTGGATTTGGAGGGCGAGCAATGGCAGCTCGCGCGCGCAGCAATCCGTCGCTTTCACGCTTGGCATCGACGGACCGAGCTGCCCCGCTATGCGGCGTTGCTCCAAAGTACGGCGGTCCGCGTGGAACACGGACTGACCCGCGCAGACGTCGAGTGGGCCATTCAGAACCTGCGCATTCGCTTCGCCCTACTCGTCGACGCCGCCGTTCGGGAAAGCGCCCCGCTCCTGCACGTGCTCGACGCCGATAACATCGCCGCGCTCGAACGCCGCTTCGCGGCCGAGGACCGGAAACGCATTCGCGAAACGCTATCGGGAGACGTAGCCAAGCGCGAACGCACCCGCGTGCTGGGCATTGTGAAACGCGTTGAGGAATGGACGGGACCGCTCTCCGCTGCACAGCATGAAGTGGTGCGGCGTTTCGTGCGGGCGACCGCCGATCGTCCGCGCCAGGTGCACGAGCACCGCAGCCGCAAGCAGCGGGAGCTGGTGGCGCTGCGCTTGCGCGACGTCGGGTCGGCGAAAGGAACTCGCCCGGAGCAGCTGCGCTCGTTCCTCGTGGGCTGGGAAGCCGAGCGTCGCATCGAGCAACGCGAGTACGACGCACGCTTCGTGGAGCTGATCCTGGAGCTCGACCGCACGCTCACCGCGAGTCAGCGGGCGCACGCGATCGGACGGCTCAGCCGGTATGCCGAGGATTGCCGGCAGTTGTCGCGCCGCAGCTCCTCGGCGGCTAACGCGGCATCCGCTTTGCGATGACTTCCGCGCGCTGAGCGGGAATGAGTATTTTCGTTGCACAGCAAAGTCGACTGGGAGCGCTCGGACCACGTTCGCGGCAACGCAAGCGGCAAGCCCCTCTCCAGATGTTGCGACAAGTCACGCAGTGGATTCCCGGGGCGGGGTCCTTTTCGTGCGCCGGGCGATGAACAGGCGTGTGATCTCAGCACCGACGAAGAAGATGCTCGCCGAATAGAAGATCCAGAGCAGTAGCACGGCCAGCGAGCCCGCCGCACCGAACGCCGACGCGGAGGCGGAATTTCCGAGATACACGCCGATCGCAAGTCGCCCCACCATGAAGAGCAGTGCGGTAATCCCTGACGCGAGCACGACGTCGCGCCACGCCATTCGTGCCTCGGGGAGCAATTTATAGATCGCGGCGAAGAGGCCGATCACGACGACGAGCGTGGCAAACCACGACAACCCCGTCAGCAGCCAGCCGGCTTCGGCGCCGGTGCCGATCACCCGGGTCGATATCACCGCGAGCACCGCATTGACCGCCAGCGAAACCAGCAGCAGGAACGCGAGTACCAAGACTAGACCGAACGAGAGCAGACGCGCTCGGAGCAGCCCCCAGAGGCCGGTAGGCTTCCGGCGCTCAACCCGAATAATCTCGTCGAGGCTGTCCTTCAGCTCAGCGAATGCGGTGGTCGCTCCGACCAGAAGCGCGACAAGGGCAGCGAGCGCCGCCCATCCGCCCTCCTCCTGGCGCGTGCTCGCCGCGAGCAGATCGCCGAGCAGGGCCGCCCCCGGCTCCCCGATCAGCATGCGCATCTGGTCGAGGATCGCTGCGCTGAGCGCGGTCGTCTCGACGAGCAGGCCGGCGACGGCGAGCACGATGACGAGAATTGGGGCAAGGGAGAAGGCGGTGTAATACGCGACCGCCGCCGCCTTGCGGCCGCAACGGTCCTCCGACCATGCACTGGCTAGCAGGGTTAGCGCGTTCCAGAGACGCTTGAAGGGCCCACCGCGCGGCCCGCGCATCGCCGTCCGTCCGGCCGCTATTGGCATCCGAATCGCCGCGTTGCGTGCCAGAGGGGAGACGGCGGCGGGCCCACAGCGGTCATAGGGATACGTCCCACACCTCGATGTCGGATCCGCCGCACTCGACCAATATTCTGCTTAGGAAAACCATGAGAAAAGAAGTGTCCGAAGGCCGCTCGTGGACTTTTTCCCGCCATGCCTGGCCCTCGCAATCGCCGTGCCACGGTCGCGCTCTCCGGGCCCTCGGCTTGCAACGCGTAGTGGTGTCTGCCGAGGGAAAGGGGCGCCAATGTTGCAGGGCGCGGTAGTAGCACTCATCGTCGCGGGATTGGCCGGCGCGCTAGGGTCTACCGGCGTGAACGGACCGGGATCTCACGATGCGGCCTGGACGTTCCTTCTCGTGGGTGTCATTCTCTTCGCCGCTTACCTGGGAACGACGTGGGTCCGTCGCTGGACCGGCTCCACGGGCGTCATGAACGATGATGATGTTCGGAAATGATCATGGCTAAGCCCAACAGGGCTCGTTCGCACGGCGCAGCGGTCGCGGCGAAGCAGCGGCTCATCCAGCGCCATCAGGATGCGCGCGATCGGGCGCGGGCTCACAAGAGATCCGATGCCGGCGGTGCGGTGCAAGCAGGCGCGCGCGCGCAGCCGGTCGAACTTCCGGCGCAGCACATTGCGAAGCCTGGCAACGAAGCCGATCTCGAGCTCGAGCCGCGGTTTCTTGCGCCCGACTATCACGGCAGCGGCAAGCTCGAGGGAATGGTCGCGATCGTCACGGGCGGCGATTCCGGCATCGGCCGCGCCGTTGCGGTGCTGTTCGCGCGCGAAGGTGCAGATGTCGCGATTCTCTACCTCAGCGAACACGCGGACGCCAGAAAGACGCAGCGCTTCGTGGAGGCCGAAGGACGTCGGTGCCTGGCGATCGCCGGCGACGTAAAGGACAGCGCGTTCTGTCGCAAGGCGGTGGACAGAGTCGTGCGCGAGTTCGGCGGGCTCCACGTGCTGGTAAACAACGCCGCCTTCCAGGAACACGCCGACTCGCTGGAGGACATCTCGGACGAGCGCTTCGACGAAACGCTCCGGACCAACGTCTACGGCTATTTCCACATGGCACGCGCGGCCGTGCGACATCTCAAGCGCGGCGGTTCGATCATCAATACTGGCTCCGTCGTTGGTCTGGAGGGCAGCCCCAGCCTGCTCGACTACTCGACGACCAAGGGCGCCATCCACGCGTTCACCAAGGCGTTGGCGCAGAACCTCGCGAGCAAGGCGATCCGCGTGAACGCCATCGCGCCGGGACCGGTCTGGACGCCCCTGAATCCGGCGGACAAGCCGGCCGAAAAGGTCGCCGCTTTCGGACGCAACACCGACATGAAGCGCGTCGCGCAGCCCGAAGAGCTTTCGCCAGCGTACGTCTTCCTGGCCTCGCCAGTGTGCTCGTCCTACATCACCGGGATCGTGTTGCCCGTCACCGGAAGTGTCGGTGCGATCTGAGTCTGGAACGTGATCGCGACTGTTGCGCCGTGCCGGCGCGTCCTCGGGGTGCGGCGTCGGCCCGCGCGGAACGGTAGAAGTTGCGCACCTGCCCAGATCTTGCATCCCGTAGGGACGAACTGATGGAGGAAATGGGCGTTGCGACCGCAGAAAGCGCAGGGGCCGCCTGACCGAATGACCTCGACGTGAACGCGCCGCGCCCAAAGCACGGCGAGTTTCTTTGTTCCAGGCGATCCGAAGGCTAGCGGACCGGCTCAGCGAGGGGGCGCGTGATTGCGGTCTCGACGCGCGCTCCCTTGATGATCCGACGTGCGCCGCGCGCGCCAATCCCCCCACCGATTATCCCGGCGACGAGCGCGAGAACGATTGCGCCCGCGAGCCACGCCGTCGCAACCGCAGCGACGGCGGCCGTCTGCTCGGCCTTCGCGGCGGCCCCGGGCGCGGCGGACGATGCCGCCCGTCCGATCAGCACGGTAGCCAGGTCGACAAAGCGGTTCGCTTCTTCTTCGGTGAGCTGGCCCTGCTCCTGGAGCCGACGCACTGCGCTCGCGCGGTCGCCGGTGCGCAATGCGTCGATCACCGACTGCGTGAGCGGCGAGCCCGTCGCAATGCCACCCTGCGGGGTGGTCGGACTCATCGCGGTACGCGCCTACGGAGCGGCCAGTTCGAAGAGTCCTCCGAACATCGCCCCAATCGCCGTCGTGGCGAGAATCGCGAAAAGGAGCGAGGTCGCGCCCCAGGACACGCAACCGTGCAGCACGCCGTCGGCCAACCGTCGCAGCCCCGAGGCGCGCGCGGCGACGTAGCCGCCGATAAATGCGGCAATAAGCATCGACAGGACGTTCCAGACCGCGGCGGCGACCGGCACTGATTCCAGTGGGATGCCGGGCTCGTAGAGCGCAAAGCCGAGGGCCGCGCCTGCGAGTGCAAAGACCAAGTGCAAGGCGATGCCGATCGACATACCGGCAAGTACCGCGGCCCAGCGCACGGCGTGGACCGGGGAGGGCCGGACGGAAACGAGAGTTTCGGGCATTAGGATGCCTCCGCGAAAGGCTGCAAACGAAGTGGACGGTCACAGCGTGATCAGATCGAGGGGGGGTCGGTCTCGCGCTCAAAGTGACGGTGCTTCGCGATCGCCTGGATGAACGCCGGCAGCGCGGCTGGCGCATTGCCGGAGGGCGCTAGCACCAGGCCGGGATCGGGTTCACCGCTCGGCAACGCGTCTGCGATGCCGGCCGCCTCGAGCAGTGCGGCGGCACGACCGAGCGCGAGGATCGGCTTGCAGTGACGATACTGATCCTTGAGGAACTCAATGACCTGCCCCTCTGCGACGAGCGCACCCACGCCGGCCTCGCCGTCGGGCAGCACCATCGCATCGAACAGCACCGATGGCGCGGCCTCGAGACTCACTTCCACGTCGAGCGTACCCCCGCCTTCGCCTTCGATCTTGCCGAGGCGGGTTCCCAGGAAGCGCGGCACCGCCCCCGCTTCGCTCAGGGCACGGTGAATTTCCGCGACACTTGCGCCCCGCACGCCGTTCGCGACGAGGATCGCGATGCGCCGCGTTTGGATGCTGCCGCCCCCCGGCCGTGCAAAAAGCGACAGCGCGGGCGAGCGCACGATTTCGGGTTTCACGGATTTCTTCAGCACCGGCGGCAGCGGCGCGGGCATCGACATCCCCAGTCCGGCGGCAATTTTCGCGGCGAAGCCCTCATCGACGTTGGCAAGCATCGCTACGACGCGCTCCCGGACCGCCCGGGTCTGAACGCGGGTCAGCTCGAATCGGAACGCGCGCACGATGTGTGCCTGCTCGGTCGCCGTCTGACTGTTGTAGAAAAGGCGCGCCTGGGTGTAGTGATCGGCAAAACGCTCCGGCTTGCCGCGTACCGCGTCCCCCTCGATGCGTTCGGGGAACGACATGAAGCCGCGCATGCCGGCCTGGAAAGGGCAGCCCCCGCCGAGCGAGTTCGGCTCGTAGGCGACCCGCCCGCGCGCGATCGCCTGACGGTGCATCCCGTCGCGCTGGTTGTTGTGCACTTGCGCGAGCGGCGCGTTGATCGGGATCTCGTGGAAGTTCGGCCCACCGAGCCGCGTGAGCTGCGTGTCGAAATACGAGTGGATCCGCCCCGCGAGCAGCGGATCGTTGCTGAAGTCGATCCCCGGGACGATGTTCGCAGTGCAGAAGGCGACCTGCTCGGTCTCCGCGAAGAAGTTGTCGGGATTGCGGTTCAGCACCAGGCGGCCGACGTGTCGCAGCGGCACGAGCTCCTCGGGCACGATCTTGGTCGCGTCGAGCACGTCGAAGCTGAACTTCTCGGCCTGCGCCTCGGTGAAGATCTGCACCCCCAGCTCGTACTCGGGATACGCGCCCGCCTCGATCGCCTCCCACAGGTCGCGCCGATGGAAGTCGGGATCGGCGCCGGAGATCTTCACCGCCTCGTCCCAGTCGAGGGAGTGCGTTCCGGCCACCGGGCTCCAGTGGAACTTGACGAACGTCGATGCGCCGGCCTGGTTCACGAGCCGGAAGGTGTGCACTCCGAACCCTTGCATCATGCGGTAGCTGCGGGGGATGGCACGGTCCGACATGACCCACATCAGCATGTGGGTCGATTCCGGCATCAGCGACACGAAGTCCCAGAAGGTGTCGTGCGCGCTGGAAGCCTGCGGCATCGCGAAGTGCGGCTCCGGCTTGAGCGCGTGCACGAGATCTGGGAACTTCATGGCGTCCTGGATGAAGAACACCGGGATGTTGTTGCCGACGAGGTCGAAGTTGCCGGCCTCGGTGTAGAACTTGACCGCGAAGCCCCGCGCGTCGCGCACCGTGTCGGCCGAACCGCGCTCGCCCGCGACGGTCGAGAAGCGGACGAACACCGGGGTACGCCTGCCCGCCGACGTGAACAGCGAGGCGCAGGTGTATTCGGCGAGCGACTCCTCACACTCGAAGTACCCGTGCGCGGCGGAGCCGCGGGCATGCACCACCCGCTCGGGAATCCGCTCGTGGTCGAAGTGGGTGATCTTCTCGCGCAGGATGAAGTCGGCGAGCAGCGCCGGCCCGCGCAGCCCCGCCTTGAGCGAGTTCTGGTTCTCCGCGACGGCGACGCCCTGGTTGGTGGTGAGCGCGCGTCCGCCGGAGTCGACGCGGACCCGGTCGAGCGAGCCGTTGTTCGGGTTGTGCCCCGGCTGGCGCGGCCCGGCCCCGGACTTGTCCGAGGCGTTTTCCTCGGTCAGCGTGCTGGCCGTCGCAGCAGGGCCGGTCGGCTCGATGCACTCGCCGGCCTGCGGGGCCGCTGCCGCTTCGCCGTGTTCGAGCGCCTTGTTCTGGTTGTACGGCATCGCTCTCGCGAGGGCCTCGATGGCCGCGACCTTCGCGGCGAGAGGGTCCGTGGTGGGACCGCCCGGGGCGGCTGGGCCGCTGATCGTCGCGCGCGCCGACGATTTCGCCGGGCCGTTCGAGTCGACAGAAGATTTGGAGTTGCGCGTATTGCGTTTGGCCATGGCTCGCCTCGAGGAAAGAGTTTGAGAGCAGAGCAATGCGCATGCCGTGCGCGCTACGTGAGCCCGCACCGCCCGGTCCCGGGACCCAGGCTTGCAGGCAATGAAGAATGAGCAACACGCCTCCTCGCGCCTCACCAGCGTCCGCTTGTCGCCCGGCCTCGCGCCGCGCTCCGCCCGTGCAGATCAGGTCACTCGTACCGGCAGACCGTGCGCACTACGTGGACTTTCTCGGCGCGCTCGCGCCCGACGACCTCTACCTTCGGATGATGGGTTCCGCGGCACCGCCCGATTCGGACCGGATCACCGAGCTGCTCGCGGCAGACGGGGAGCAGACGGTCGCGCTCGCCGCCGTGGAGCCGAACGGGGCGCTCGTGGGCGTCGTGCGCGCGGCCGTCGATGCCGCGAACGCGAGCGCCGAATTCGCCTTGATCGTGCGATCGCAGCTCAAGCGCCGCGGACTGGGTACGGTGCTGTTGCGCGCGCTGCTCGAGCGACTGCGCACACTCGGAGTCCGCCGGGTCGTCGGCCACACGTTCGCGCACAACGAAGCCCTGCTCCGACTCGCCCAAGGCGCCGGCTTCGGCGTGAGCCCGGGCGATGACGGCATGACCCGCAAGGTCACGCTCGCGCTGCGGCCCGCAGCCGTTCCGGCGCCGCATTGAGCGCCTCGCCTCCCGCGTGAACCTTGTTCAGATCCTTCTCCCACTGTTCGACAACGTGGGACGACGGATCGCGCGCCGCAAGTTCGACGCGGTCCGGTGCGAGTTGACCGAGCGGTTCGGCGGTCTGACCGCATACCCCCGCGCCCCGGCTGAAGGATGGTGGCGCACCCCGCACCGAACGCAACGCGATGACATCGCGGTCGTCGAGATCATGGTCGCGCGCGTCGACGCGGCGTGGTGGCGTCGCTATCGCGCCTTGCTCGAACGCCGCTTTCGACAGCAGCACATCGTCATCCGCAGTCAATCCATGCGGCAGCTGTGAGGGTGTGGGTGCGGGTCACGCCGCGCCGTTCCCCTGCCGGGGCGCCGCCGAACACTGGAGACGGTGCGCGTGCCGCGTTGAACGTGGGAGCCGATGGCGCGCCGGTTCCAAATTGCAAACTCACATCGGTAAATTCGACACCGCCGTGTAACCCCTGCCGCGCAAGAAAAAGGGCCAGCGCGAGGCCGGCCCTCGTCGCGGCCCCGACGTGCGCCTAGTCCTTCTTGGTCGTGCCGCTGCTCCGTGTGCTCGAGGACGACGTGCCGAAGGTGCCTGTGCCCGATGAGGACGCGCCGCTGGTCGAGCTTTCGCCCGCGCTCGCGCCGGTTTCGCTGCGCGCGACACGCACTCGATTCTCAATGTCCTGCACGCCCATGCAGTCGTCGACGAGATCCTCGATCTGATGCTTCATGCGGCGCTCTGGAACGGTACCTTCTAGCGTTACCTTGCCGTTCTGCACTTCTATAGTGACCTCGCTCGCGTCGATATGCGCGCTCTGCATGAGCCGCTCCGAGACGTCTTCCTTCAGCCGTTCGTCCGAGCGCTTGTAGCCCTTCGGACCGCGACGCCAGCGCTGTCCTTGTCCGGAGGAGTTCGAGCCCCACTCCTGGACGCCCTGCCCGAAACCGCTCGAACCGGACCGGCTTTGGCCGCCGGCGCCTTGTTCTTGGCCGTAGCCGTAGCCGCCTTGGGCGCCGCCGCCGTATCCGCCCGGGCCGTAGCCGGCGCTTTGCCGGTAGCTACCCTGGCCATAGCCGCCGTATTCACCGCCGAATTCGCCTTGGCCGTATCCGCCCTGGCTCACGTCGCGGCCGCTCTGGCCAGAGCCGCCTTGGCCATAATTGCCTTGGCCGTAACCTCCACCGCCCGAACCATAGCGGCCTTGGCTGCGCGCGTAGGAACTCTCCCCGCCCGGCTGCTGACCGGAACCGCCGCGATAACGGCCGCCCTGCGATCCGTACCCGCCCTGACCGTAGTAGCTCCCTTGCGAACTCGTGGGGCCGCCCTGGTACCCGCCCGCCTCGCTCGGCCAGGCGTCGCGTCCCGTGTCTTCGCCACGGTCCTGCCCATAGCCGCCTTGCCAGTTCCGGCGCTCGTCCTCCGGGTACTGGGTGCGCTGCTCGTTCTGTCCGTAGGGACGCTCACCCCAGCCTCCGGATGTGCGCTGCGATTCGTCCTGCTCGCCCTGGCGCCAGCGCTGGCCGCTGGATTCGTCGTGCTGACCGCGTGCGCCGGAAGACGAGCGATTTTCTCGGTAGTGACCCATGTGTTTTCCCTCAATGGATGTATGGATGGAGAGGATGGACCTACAGGATGCGCGCGCCATGCAGCGTGCACGCGTTCAGAGGTAGCAACCCTCGTTCCCGTCGCATACGCTTCACGCCGGTGGCTCGCCGCCCTGCAGCTCCGGGACGCCGATCGAGTCGAGGTAAGTGGTAAGCCGATCGTTCACCGCGTCGACGCCGTCGACGTGACGGACCGCGGCTACGAGATCCGCCCGCTCCCCTGCGAGCACCGCGCCGCGCAGCGTGACACGACCGCGCCCCGCGGCGACGTGAATCGACTTCGGATGCGTCGTGAACCGTCCCAGCGTGGCGCGAACGCGCCGGACCAGTCGATCGTCAGGAATCTCTCGCCGGTCCCCGCCCCGTGGGAACCGCGCGCGTATCAGTGCGCGCCGGCGCTTTCCGTGCACCGCAAGCAACGCAATCGCCATTGCGCCGAGCGCGATTCCGACCCAAGCCCACGACGCTCGCGACATCCACGTCCTCCTGAAATTTGCGCCTGAGAAGACGCTGCAACCGACGTTCCCCGCCGCAGCGGCATGGGGCTTGCACGACGGTCAGGCATGCCGCTCCTCCTGGCAGCGCCTCTGCTCGCCGGCGCCTATCTCACGCTTCGTTGGCTCGAACGGCGTCGCCCATTGCGCGCCGCCGTCGACGACCCGCGGCGCCACGCGCACCGCAACCTCACGCTCGCCGCGGTAGGAGGCCTCGCGCTGCAACTCGTCGAAGCGCCGGCGGTCCGTCGCGTCTGCCAGCTCGTGGAGAGTCCGCGTTTCGTTCGAGCGACGACTGGTGCGGCTGATCGTCTCGCCGCGCATGCACACGATTCATCACGCCGCGGTGCGCGCGCACACCAACTCGAACTGGTCGAGTGGCCTCACCCTGTGGGATTGCGTCCATGGCACGCTGCACCTGGACGTGGCGCAGGACGAGATCACGATCGGCGTGCCCGCGTACCCCTGCCCGGTGACCGCCCCAGCACTGCTGCGCCTACCGTTTCAAGCCGCGCCGCCGACCTGGGCGTCCGCGCCGGTTTCGTCGGGCTCCGCCGACACCATGTAGGCCTTACGCGGGCGTGCAGAACTTGCAGCGGCGGCGGTGCCTCAAGGAAAGGCACATCCATTGCAGATCGATACGAATGGAGCGCTTTAACGCGTTGGTAGCGCTGATGGTCGCCGTCGTTGCGATCAGCATCCCAGCGTGCCATGCGAATCCAGTTGCGGAACGCTCAGGTGGCGTCCCCGCCGACCCGATTGGCGCCACCGTCCGGGACATCTACGGTCGTCGCGTAGGCATCGTGCGCGAAGTCGAGTATGGCCGATCCGGTGGCGTGCGCAACGTCGTGATCGCCTTAGGGGTTCTGCCGAGCGGCGGGGATCGGTACGTCATTGTTCCGTGGGAGCACCTGGACACCGGGAGCGGCGAGCTTCGATTCCGAGGTGCGCGGGAGCGGCTCGTCGACGCGCCGCGCCGCGCCGACGGCGCGACCCCCCGCTAGCCGGCCCGCATCGGGCACGGCCGCTGCTACTCAGAGCTTACTGCCGGTGACTTCACCGGATGTCGCTTGAATGCGACACATCCAACTTTCTTTTCCAAGGAGCCACTATGCAATCGAAACAGATCGCCACTGCCGTTGCCGCCGCGTTCGTGCTCGCCGCACCGGCATTCGCCGCCGACAACGCGCAGCGCGACCTGCGCTCGCAGGACAGCATGAGCAACCCGTCCCACGGTGACGCGGCGCGGAGCGCCGGAATGTCGCAAAGCGGTACGAGCGGCCAAGCGCAAAGCACGGACGCCGTGCGCGAAGCGCAGCAGGCCCTCCAGCAGAAGGGTTTCGACGTCGGGCCGATCGACGGCATCATGGGGCCGAAGACCTCGGCAGCGCTGCGCGAGTTTCAGCAGGCGCAGGGTCTGAAGACTTCCGGCCGCCTTGATCAGCCGACGCTCTCGGCACTGGACGTTCAGGCTGACATGCGTTCAAGCGGCGCAAGCGCGCGTGACGGAATGTCCGCCAGCTCGGGCCGCCGCGGAACGTCAGGCGCTCCCAGCAGCCCTAGCGTTTCGAGCGACGCCACCTCGCCGTCGCCGTCATCCACTCAGAGCGGCAAGACCGCGACCACCGGCACCGCTCAAGGCCGCGCGGCCGGGACTCCGCCGAGCACAGGTGTGGCGCCGTCCTCGGACGCGAGCAGCGACACCTCCGGAACCCGCCGTAACCCGACGATGTCGAGCGACAAGACCTCGCCGTCCCCAGAATCGGCGGGCAGCGGTGCCACGCCGCGCACCGGCGGCTAAGTCCGCGAGGGGCCGGCGTCGCGCGGGACGCTCGCCGGCCCCACCCCACTCTTTAACTCAGGAGTCAAGCATGCACTTTCGCAAACTGAGCGTTTTGGCTTTCGCGATGGGCACCGCTTTCTGCACAACCGCCATCGCCCAGGCCCCGACCCCAACCCGTCCGTCGACCGGCACCGGGGCAACACCGGGTGCAATCCCCCCGAGCACGACGATGCCCGGATCCGGCCCCGCTAGCGGCGTAGGCAGCACGACGCCCGGACGAAATGCAATGGGAGAGACCGTGGACTTTGTCGCCATCGATTCGGACGGCGACGGATTCATCTCGCGCGCGGAAGCCTCTCGCGCGGGTGTGGCCGGGCAGTTCACGAAGCTGGACAAGAACAATGACGGCCGACTCGATCGCTCCGAGTTCTCCGCCCACCGCGGCGACGCTGCTCGGACCCCGGGCCTGCAGTCCGGCACCTCGCCGTCGACGACCGGAACCGGCTCGACCACTCGTTAGCGCACCGCCCCCGGGTCCGCCCGGGCGGCCCATTCCGGGCGCGGGAGCCCCTCGCGCCTTTTTCTTGCGTCCAATTCCAGGCATGCTTGCAGGGTTGGCCATTCGAACGGAAGCGAGCCCGCGTGTCGATGCTGACCGAACACGACGTTTATCTCTTCAAGGAAGGCTCGCACGGCCGGCTCTACGAAAAGCTGGGTTGCCACCTGGCGGCGGGCGGCGCGCACTTCGCAGTCTGGGCACCCAACGCGCGCAGCGTTGCGGTCGTGGGCGAGTGGAACGATTGGGACCGTACCGCCAACCCGCTCACGGTCCGGGACGATGAATCCGGGATCTGGGAAGGATTTGCCGGGGGCGTCGCGCACGGCCACGCATACAAGTTTCACGTCGTCTCGCAACGGCGCGATTACGCCGTCGACAAGGCCGATCCATTCGCCGTTTACGCACAGGTCCCTCCGGAGACGGCCTCGCGCGCCTGGTCGACCGACTACGAATGGGGCGACGGCGAGTGGATGCGGACGCGCGGCCGCGCCAACGCCCTCGACGCGCCGATCTCGATCTACGAGGTCCACCTCGGGTCGTGGCGTCGGGCAGAGGGCGACCGCTTCCTCACCTATCGCGAAGCGGCGGACGCGCTCGCCCGATACGCGCTTGAAGTGGGTTTCACGCACGTCGAGCTGCTGCCGGTCACCGAGCATCCGTTCTACGGGTCGTGGGGCTATCAGACCACCGGGTACTTCGCCCCCACGGCACGCTACGGGACGCCGCAGGACTTCAAGCGGTTCGTCGATGTGCTGCACCAGGCCGGGATCGGCGTGATTCTCGACTGGGTCCCGTCGCACTTCCCGAGTGACGCGCATGGCCTCGCCTACTTCGACGGCACGCATCTCTACGAGCACGCGGACCCGAAGCAGGGGTTTCACCCCGAGTGGCACTCGTCGATCTTCAACTACGGGCGGCACGAAGTGCGCGCCTTTCTGCTGTCGAGCGCGCTGTACTGGCTCGACGAGTATCACCTCGACGGCCTGCGCGTGGATGCCGTCGCGTCGATGCTGTATCTCGACTACGGCCGCACGCCCGGCGAATGGATCCCGAACCGCCACGGCGGCAAGGAGAACCTCGAGGCGATCGAGTTCCTGCACCGGCTGAACGAGGCCGCGTATCGCGATCGGCCCGACATCCAAACGATCGCCGAGGAGTCGACCGCGTGGCCGGCCGTCTCGCGGCCCCTCTTTCTGGGCGGCCTCGGGTTTGGCATGAAGTGGAACCTGGGCTGGATGCACGACACGCTCGACTACGCGAGTGCGAATCCGATCCACCGGAAGTACCGCCACGATCGGCTCACCTTTTCCCTGTGGTACGCGTTTACCGAGAACTTCGTGCTGCCGCTCTCGCACGACGAGGTGGTCCACGGCAAGCGCTCGCTGGTGAGCAAGATGCCCGGCGACAGCTGGCAGCAGTTCGCAACACTGCGCGCGCTCTTCGGCTACATGTGGGCCCATCCGGGGAAAAAGCTTCTCTTCATGGGCGGCGAGTTCGCCCAACGCCGCGAGTGGACGCACGACGCGGCGCTCGAATGGTGGGTGCTCGAGCACGCGGAGCACGCGGGGGTGCAGCGCTGGATCGCGGACCTGAACCGCCTGTATCGCGCGACGCCGGCGCTGCACGAGGTGGATTTCGCCGCAGAGGGCTTCGAATGGGTGGACTGCGGCGACGCGGAGGCGAGCATCGTGAGCTTCCTGCGCAAGCCGCGGCGCGGCGCACCGGTACTCGTCGTCTGCAACTTCACGCCGGTCCTGCGCACCAACTACCTGGTCGGAACGCCGGCCGCCGGCGTGTGGCGCGAGCTGCTGAACAGCGATGCGCCTCACTACGGCGGTAGCGGCAAAGGCAATTTCGGCGCGGTCGAGGCCGCGCCGGTCGGCGCGCACGGCCGCTACCACTCGATCGCGCTCACGCTCCCGCCGCTGGCGACGGTCTACTTCAAGCCGGCGGTCGCCGATGGCTGATCTCGCGGTCAACGGCCGCATTCGGGCGGTCATCGAGAACGTGGCGCCAGCGGTGGACTGCGGCCGCTTCGCGGCCAAACGCATCGTGGGCGACCGCGTCGTCGTCGAGGCGGACTGCTTCGCCGACGGCCACGAGGCGCTCGCCGCGCGCCTGCTGTGGCGGCGCGAGGCGGAGACCGGCTGGCGCGAGACGCCGATGTCGGAGCGCGGCAACGATCGCTGGCGCGGGAGCTTCCTGGTCGAGGCGCCGGGACGCTACTGCTACGCCGTGACCGCATGGGTCGACGCGTTCCTCTCCTGGCGTCGCGATCTCGCGCGGCGCGAAGACCCGACCGATGTTCAAGTCGCCGCGCGCATCGGCGCGACATTGATCGCAGCCGCGGCCGAGCGCGCCGCGGGGGCGGAACGCAGCGCCCTCGCCGAACGGGCGCAGGCACTGCGTCAGGACCGACCGGCGAGCGAGCTCAAGGCGCTCGGTCTGGAAGAGTCCCTGGCCCTCATCGCCGCGCGCCACCCGGATCGGCGCTTCGCCACCACGTCAACCACACTGCCGCTGGTCGTGGACATCGAGCGCGCACGCTGCGGCGCGTGGTACGAACTGTTCCCGCGCTCCACCGCGACCGAGCCCGGCCGCCACGGCACCTTCCGCGATTGCGAGGCGCGTCTCGGCCACATCGCCGCAATGGGCTTCGACGTGTTGTACCTGCCGCCGGTCCATCCAATCGGCCGCACCTATCGCAAGGGCAGGAACAACGCGCTCATCGCGACCGAGGACGATGTGGGCAGCCCGTGGGCGATCGGCACGGCCGAAGGGGGACACAATGCCCTTCACCCGCAGCTCGGCACGCTCATTGACTTCAGGCGGCTCGTGGCAAAGGCGCGCGAGCACGGCCTCGCGATCGCGCTCGACATCGCCTTTCAATGCTCGCCCGACCACCCGTACGTCACGGCGCACCCGGAGTGGTTCCGGCGCAGGCCGGACGGCTCGGTGCAGTACGCCGAGAACCCGCCCAAGAAGTACCAGGACATCTACCCGTTCGACTTCGAGTCCGCCGACTGGCGCGGGCTCTGGGGCGAGCTGAAGGACATCGTCCACTTCTGGATCGGCGAAGGCGTGTCCATATTCCGCGTCGACAACCCGCACACGAAAGCATTCGGGTTCTGGGAGTGGGCGATCGCGGAGATCAAGCGCGCGCACCCCGAGACGATCTTCCTCGCCGAGGCGTTCACCCGCCCAAAGGTGATGCACCGGCTCGCGAAGCTCGGATTCACCCAGTCGTACACGTACTTCGCCTGGCGCAACACCAAGCGCGAGCTCACCGACTACTTCACCGAGCTTGCGCACGGTCCGGGGCGCGACTACTTCCGGCCCAACGTCTGGCCCAACACGCCCGACATCCTCACCGAGTATCTCCAGTTCGGGGGCCGGCCTGCGTTCATGGCACGGCTGGTGCTCGCCGGTACGCTAGCTGCGAGCTACGGCATATACGGACCCGCGTTCGAGCTCGCCGAGCGAGCGCCCCGGGAACCCGGGAGCGAGGAATACCTCGACTCGGAGAAGTATCAGCTGCGCACCTGGGAGCTCGACCGCGCCGACAGCCTCGCGGCCTTCATCGGGCGCGTGAACCGCGCCCGCCGGGAGAACCCGGCGCTGCAAAGCGACGCCTCGCTGCGGTTCGTGCCGGTTGATAACGAGCAGCTCATCGCCTATCTGAAGAGCGTGCCGAAACCCGAGAACACCGTGCTCGCGGTGGTGAACCTCGACCCCCATCACGCGCAGAGCGGCTGGGTCGAGCTGGACCTCGATGCGCTCGGCGTGGACGCGCGCGCGCCGTATCAGATGCACGAGCTGCTCACGGGCGCGCGCTACCTGTGGAGCGGCCCGCGCAACTTCGTCCGGCTCGATCCGGCGCGCGCGCCCGCGCATCTCTTCGTGCTGCGGCGGCGCGTGCGCACCGAGCGCGACTTCGATTATTTCCTGTAGCCGCGGATGAAACGCGAAATCGACAGCGCGAGCCCGACGATCGAGGCTCCGGCGGAAGCCCCGGCGGACGACCCGCTGTGGTATCGGGACGCCGTCATTTATCAGCTGCATGTCAAAGCCTTCGCCGACTCCAACGACGACGGCATCGGCGACTTCCGCGGCCTCACCAGCCGCCTTGACTACATCAAGGATCTTGGCGTCAACACGGTCTGGCTGCTGCCCTTCTACCCCTCGCCGCTCAAGGATGACGGCTATGACGTTGCCGACTACCACAACGTCCATCCGCACTACGGCACGCGGCAGGACTTCCAGGTCTTCATGCGCGAGGCGCACCGGCGCGGCCTGCGCGTGATCACCGAGCTGGTCATCAACCACACCTCCGACCAGCACGCCTGGTTCCAGGCGGCGCGGCGGGCACCGCCGGGCTCGCCGAAGCGCGACTACTACGTCTGGAGCGACGATCCCAATCGCTACGCCGGCACGCGGATCATCTTCACCGACACCGAGACCTCCAACTGGGCGTGGGATCCGGTGGCGAAGAGCTACTACTGGCACCGCTTCTTCAGCCACCAGCCCGATCTCAACTTCGACAACCCGCAGGTGCCGAAGGCGCTGTTCCGGGCGATGCGCTTTTGGCTCGACATGGGGGTGGACGGATTCCGTCTCGACGCCATTCCATACCTCTGCGAACGCGAGGGCACCAGCAACGAGAACCTGCCCGAGACGCATGCGGTCATCAAGCGCGTCCGCGCCCTGCTCGACGCGAACTATCGCAATCGCCTGCTGCTCGCCGAGGCCAACCAGTGGCCGGAGGACGTGCGCGAGTACTTCGGCGAGGGCGACGAGTGTCACATGGCGTACCACTTTCCGCTGATGCCGCGGATGTACATGGCGATCGCGCAGGAGGATCGCCACCCGGTCGTGGAGATCATGCAACAGACCCCGGATATTCCCGCCACCTCCCAGTGGGCGATCTTCCTGCGCAACCACGACGAGCTGACGCTCGAGATGGTCACGAACAGGGAGCGCGACTACATGTACCGCATGTACGCGTTCGATCCGCAGGCACGGATCAACCTCGGCATCCGGCGGCGACTCGCCCCGCTCCTGGAAAACGATCGCGCGCGCATCGAGCTCATGAATAGCCTGCTCCTCACGATGCCGGGCTCGCCGATCATCTACTACGGCGACGAGATCGGCATGGGCGACAACATCTTCGCCGGCGATCGCAATGGCGTGCGCACACCGATGCAATGGAGTCCGGACCGCAACGCAGGCTTCTCGCGCGCCGACCCGCAGCGCTTGTACCTCCCGCCGATCATGGACGCGATCTACGGCTACGAGGCGGTCAACGTCGAGTCGCAGGCGCGCGACGCTTCGTCGCTGCTCAACTGGATGAAGCGCATCCTCGCGGTGCGCCGGAGCTCGCAGGCGTTCGGTCGCGGCAAGCTCACGTTCCTGCGGCCCGGCAACCGCAAGGTGCTCGCGTATCTGCGCGAGCACGGCGACGAGGCGATCCTGTGCGTCGCGAACCTCGCGCGGTCGGCGCAGCCGGTCGAGCTCGACCTCGCACGCTTCCGCGGACGCGTGCCGGTCGAGATGCTCGGGCGCACCGCGTTCCCGCCGGTGGGCGAGCTGCCTTACTTCATCACCCTCCCCGCACACGGCTTTTACTGGTTCCAGCTGGCCTCTGCTGAGCAGGTCGAAGCGCCGCACTGGCACGAGGAGCGCGTCCTCCGCGACGACCTGCCCGTGCTGGTGCTGTTCGACGGCTGGACCAGCTTCTTCCGCGATCGCGTGGTGCCGTGGCGCATCGGCATGGCCGAGCGCACGCGCGCGCAGCTCGAGCAGGAAATCGTGCCGCGGTACCTCGAGGCGCAGCGCTGGTATGCAGGCAAGGGCGACAAGCCCGCGCGCGCGCGACTAGCGGACCACGTCCTCTGGGAGGCCGAGGGGCGCAGCTGGCTCCTCGCGCAGTTCGACCTCGAGGGGGCGCGCGAGCCGACCCGGTACTTCCTCCCGCTCGCACTCGCCTGGGAGGACGCCGAGGAGGTAGGTGGGCGGGGACTTGCGCCCGCCACGCTGGCCAAGGTGCGCCAGCAGGCGGCCGTCGGCGTGCTGGCCGACGCGATCGCGGACGAGGGGTTCGCGCGCGCGGTAGTGGCGGCGATTGGCGCAGGCGACTCGATTGCGACCGCGCAGGGCACGGTGCGATTCAAGCCCACCGGCGCCTTTGCCGAGCTGGCCGGCGGCGGCGGCACCGCGACGCGCGCGGTCGCACGGCCGCCGGCGCAGACGAGCAACAGCGTCGTCACGATCGGCG
>Ga0105107_10000870_pt1 | contig 19647 bp, 20 predicted proteins | sample PPLLaktember2015_6_FD_79335 | JGI IMG/M metagenome (GOLD analysis project Ga0105107, IMG submission 79335) | Freshwater sediment microbial communities from Prairie Pothole Lake near Jamestown, North Dakota, USA - PPLs Lake P8 Core (1) Depth... | ecosystem: Environmental > Aquatic > Freshwater >... | reverse complement strand
TCGACCGCGAGCGCGTCCAGACACGCCTCGCCAGCATCGTCCGCAATAGGGATCTCTCGAAGTACATCCTCTGACAGCCGATGGACAATTGTCCATAGTCAATTGACTATTGTCCCTCAGGCCCTCTAGATCCTGATGCGCATGCCCATTGCGATCGCCCCGTGATCGAGGGCGGCTTCCGAGAACAAAAAGTTGAGATGTTCGGAAGCAAGATCCAGATCGAACACGCCGAAGTGAAAGCCCACGCCCAGGGCAAAGTTGTAGCGATCCGGCCCACCGAACGATACTCCTGTCCGAAGAGGGAGAAACCTCCATGGCTTGAACTCCAGACCCATGGAGAGCCGTCCGGTCTGCGGCCCGGCCGCCCCATCCACCAGACCGATATTGAAGTCACAGGCGAACATCCACTCCCCCCAGAGAAATCCCCGGAGGACCGGGACCTTGTGGAGTTCCACGGCGGCTCCGACACGGAACATCGTGGTCAGCGGTGTGCTGAATGGCGTACCGGGGATGCGCTCGCCCGTGACGGCGTCTTCCAGTGAGTCGCGCTGGGTTTCTTCCAGGGGGTTGTCGACAGTAACGACCCCCGATGACACGACCCGTTCGAGGTTTCGCGTCCATTCGACAGAACCGATATCGGTGACACTCACACCGGCGCGCAGGTAGCGGGTGATATCGGAGGCAATGCCCAGATCAAGTCCCCATCCCGTGCCGGCCGGTGCCGGGAAGGGCTGGTACGCGGCGTCCTCCCCGCCGCGGATCGGATCGATCCCTGCCATCCGGCCACCGAAATCCATGTTGCCGTGCAGTATGCCATCCATTCCTGTGGTAAATCGGGTATTGGCCCGTTCGATCTCAAAACACCCGAAGCCGTGGATCACCTTCACGGCAACTCCTGCGGAAAGGGAATGCACGAACTCCGGGACCGGCAATTCCCGCGCGTAAGAGAGAGCGTATTCCCGCAACCACATTACCTGTGCCGAGGTCTGACTGAGATCGTACGATGATCCCGGTGGGTTGCCGTAGAGCAGGAATTCTGCGAAGTCCTGCGGTACCATGAAATTCATCGAGCCGTACTCGGTGATCGTGAGCGCGAGGTTGCCGTACTCAGGAAGTTGCAGGAACACCCCAATGGGACGAGCTTCCACATGCGCGGATCCCCGGCCGGCGCCGTCCGGGAACGATGCCAGCAGAGTTCGTTTGTCCGCGTCGGTGAGCAAACGTCCGATACGGCCACCGGATTCCTTCTCGCCGGTGAAGTATTCTTCATACAACTCGTACGTCATGAAGTCTACGCCGAACTGTGCCCCGAAGGGCATAAGGCCGACGGTGACCGTGTTGCGGCCCGGCACAGCCAGGTTGGCGGGGTTGAGTCCGACGGCATCCAGGCCACGGGAGGATGCGACGAATGTCCTCGCCATTCCCATCCCTTGAATGTTCGTCCATTCGCCCGCCGCGACAGCACTTTCCACCCACACTGACGTCGCCACGGATACCAGCGTCACCGCACCGATCCACCTGTTCATGGATTCACCCTATAAGAAAATTCCGACCATACGCGCACACGCACTTTGTCAGTTGTGCGGAAGTTCACTGCACCGTTCCCGGGCGTGGCGACACCCATGCTCATATGCACGTACGTCGCACTGTTGAACCGGGACACCTCCGTATTGTTGAGTGCTATGATGCGGGTCGAATGCGCGGACGTCTGGACGTCTCCGTTCGCCACAATCCCCGCGCCGATCTCTACGGAATCCCCAACGCCCTGCGGGATCGTCAGCAGCGGATTGCGGGCGTTGTCAAGCAACACAAGCTTCATCTTTACACCCATCGGGAGACCGTTGTCGATCTCCAGATGCACTTTCCCGTAGTTAACGTCCTTCATGGTCTCCTGATCGATCAAATAATCTGCGCTCCCGTCACCGGTTGTGTCGCCCATGACCAGTGTGTCCGCAAACCACCCATCGGCGATACGCAGTGTCAACGGAAGCGTGAGGTCGACGTCGCCCCCGAAATAGCCATGCCGCCCGATACTCACAGGCATCGTCGTGTCATGATCCGGATTCAGAACCACCATGCCGACGATCCGCAGGGAATCAGGCAGGTTACCGGATACCTGCGAAAGGAAATTCCCGACATCGCCGGGGGAGAAGTCGATAACACTGAGCCCCAGGTTTCCCTTGGTCACCGGCACCTGCAGGATGACGACGCCTCCGTCGCGGTCTCTGGATTCGACCCTCAGATTCAATTCCATAGGGAGAGTGAGAGATGTTCGCGGGGTGAAGCGCAGCGCCGCGCCTGGAATCGTCAGGGCCCCTCTGAACCTGCTCGTGAGATCCCCGAGATTGAGCCCGACCATTTGATCGACGGCAATCGCGGTCGGACGGAGGATGGCAAAAGCACTGTCAGCAATCACGATTGACGTTGCGACCCTCGCAGACACGTAGTCCGTGGAGTTGACGGACACGAAATTCCCCGCGGTTCCCTCGACATCGGCAGATACATTCGCCGTCAGTGATCGCACATATTCGTTTCCGGGATCGTGGAGATGAAAGCGCGCAAGATCAATGGCCAGATCCTGCGAATCGCGTGCGGCGAGTGAGATCGTCCTCTCGAAGGGCTGACCGGACTGAGTCAGGAGTTCCGCCACTCGAAAACGGACCGTCGACGGGAGATTCACGGTGCTCACGACGTGGAAGTTCAGTGTTCCTCGGTTGATCCATACGTCCTTGGCGAGAGTTCCCGTCTCGAGTGGAATGGTGCATGCAGTGCCAATGTGCTGGGAATCGATGTTCGACACATTCGCCGAAGTGGCAACCAGATTTTCAGCCGACATGGAGACTATGAGCATGGGATCCGGTATTGTGACCATCGATGTACCGCTACCCGGACTGGAAATGCGCATCCCCTGTACACGGATTCGTTGCCTTACGAGGATGCCTCCGAGATCGGTTCCGGCGGAGCGTTCGCCGCCCGCGCCGATGGGGGCGGTGCCAAAATCCAGGACGCCGATTGTTCCGCCGGCCTCGTTCACGATGGTGATTGGGTCTTCAATCATAATTGCGACGGGCATGCGATTCTGTATGCGCATGATCACCCACCCGCTCTGGAGCATCGCGTAGTCAATGAACGGAACATCGCCGCTCACTGCCGGCACACTCATCGGTGGGACGGGGGGAACAACCATTGTGCGACCCGGAGTGAACCCCGGGATATTCACCGAAAGCTCAAACGGGTGACTCCTGATGGCGAATGGACCCAGCGCCGATGTGAATGATGAATTGATGGGATCGAGTGAGATGCGATCACCGACGAAGGTCGGGGGAGCCTGCGCCGAAGTCTTGAGCATCAACTGTGTGGTGCCAGGTACCACCTGGAGAAGATCCGGGTCCTTTTCTGCTATCTCTGCAAGGGTGTACGTTTGGTTGGCAAGTGGAGCCGTGAGATCGACGTCCCAGCGAGGCATCACGGGATCCGCCGGCTTGTCGAAGCATTGAAAAGTACCTGCCGCAAGTGCAACAGCCAGCACATGCACCGAGGCGGTGACAAATTTATTCCGGTTCACCATTATCGCATCCTCTCAGACGTCTCCGTTGTTGGCACACTGGGCCTCGTGGTGCAAAGCCGGTGCCAGGGGGAGTGTCCGCATGGCGGGGGTCACAAATTACCGGAATGTGTTGAAATACCTCAGGTTAGAAGAGTGGTGGTGCGGGTGTCGGAGGGTAATAATACCGCCCCGGATGCTCGGGGTGTGTCGATTCTACAATCTCTTCGCCCCAAAGGGAAAGATGTCTGTGCGTCGTCCTTGCTCTCACCGCACCGCGGAGGCGGCGGGTCACATTGAGTCTTTTCTGCGCGACAAACACCTCTGGAACAGACAATGAACGGCGGTCAGTGGACTTTCTCGTCATTGATCGTCGGCTGAAATCCAAATCCCGACGGTCCTTCACCATGGATCTTGATTTCACCGAACTTCAGCTCATATTTGGAGAGATTGTCTTCGAGCGCACGGAGGAGGAGTTTGGCATGTTGTGCGGTCATGATGACACGCGCATGAACGCGCGCCTTGGGAACGCCGGGAAGAACGCGTGTGAAATCGATGACGAACTCTGCAGGCGAATGGGTAATGATTGCCAGATTGGAATAAATGCCTTCTGCCTCTTTTTCGCCGAGCTCGATGTTAATCTGCTGCTGGGGCACGGGGGCGTCACTCATAAGTGTCTCCTTCAAAAAAAAAGCCCCGCCCTTTTTCGGGCAGGGCCTGCGAACTGTGTCTCGTTACTTACCCTTGGAAAGACGGTCGTACTTCTCAAAAGCGGCCTTCGACTTCTCAACCATGTTCAGGTTTGCATAGACTTTGCCGAGCTGCTGCAATAGACCGAGATCATCAGGACGGTTTTCCTGTGACTTTTCGAGGTACGGAACTGCAACCTTGAACTTCTCCTTGTACGACATATCTACCTTCACATCCTTGCCCTTGTTCTTCAGGCGTTCTTCGTCGGCTTTCTTGTCAGATTCCGCTTTCATGGCGACACCCCAGTTGAGGTACGATACGCCAAGATTATAGATGGCATCGTTGTAGGCCGGATCGATTTCCACCGCCTTTTTGAACTGCTCAATAGCCTCCGGAAAATTCTCCTGGTTCAGAAGGAAGGTGCCATATGCATAGCGGAATACTTTGTTCTCAGGCTCTTTCTGGACAGCGTTCTTCGTCAGTTCGAGAGCTTTAGCGGAGTTCTTCGTCCGGCCGTAAACGTCAATCAGGTTGACGATATTGTCCGCATTGCTGGGATTGGCCTTATACGCCTTCTCAAACATCTGTGTTGCCTGAGCCAATTCCGATTGGGAACCGGCTTCATCCTTTGCAGTGGCGCGCTCCGTTGCCAGGTTGTAATGCACCTGGCCCGCAAGACGGGCTGCCTCTTCAAAATCCGGCTTCAACTTAACCGCCTGTTCGAGATCCTTGAGGGCGGACTTCATGTCCGGCTGTGCATAGTAAGCCAATGCGCGAACGTAGTAGGTCCCTGAGCTGTCCGGTACCATCTTGATCGCCGTGCTGAAGCGATCGATGGCTTTCTGAAAGTAGCTGGCCGTGTCGCGACCTTTGTTGTACAAGCCGACTCCTTCGTTGTACATCATGGCCCAGATGGCGAGACGATTGCGCGAGATATCTGCCTTGTGCGCATCGCCCAGCTCAAGAGCGCGTGTGTAGGCCTCGTCCATCTCGGCATATTTCTTCACCTCAAGGCGGACTTGCCCAAGAAGGAACCAGGCCTCTTCATTTTTGTCGTTCTTGGCCAGTTCCTTCACCAGGCTTGCCTCGGCCTTGTCCCACTGTCTCTGGTTCATGTACAGCTTCGCGCTTGTGGTCTCGGCCGAGCCGCACTGAAATCCGGTTGTGGACATGTACACGAAGGCCAGAAGCAAAAGGCCCAACGGCAAATAGCGTTTCATGAGAACTCCTTGAATGGGGGAACACGAAAAAAGGGGATCGTGTAAATATATCGAAAACATGCCGCAGAAGCAACAAAAGGACTCAGGAATCCACCCCGCAGCCCTTACATCTCGCCCCTGTTTCGTTGACTTTTGCCCCTCTTTTGGTTAGGTTTTGGCTCTGCAAACCCAAAGGAGCCCCCTCATGCCCACGTATACGAAGCTTGCTCCGCCTTCCCGCGGCGAGCACATTGTCATGAAAAACGGACTGCTGCAAGTCCCGGACCACCCCATTGTACCCTTCATTGAAGGGGACGGTACCGGGCCGGACATTTGGAGAGCATCCCGGTTAGTCCTGGATGCCGCAGTAGCCAAGGCCTATGCCGGCAAACGGAAGATTGAATGGTTCGAAGTCTACGCAGGCGAAAAATCCAATGCGGTGTACGGTGAAAACACCTGGCTCCCCGAAGACACACTTGTGGCCATCAGAGAGTTTCTCGTGGGTATCAAAGGACCGCTGACAACGCCGGTCGGCGGAGGAATTCGATCCATCAATGTGGCACTCCGGCAGATGCTGGATCTGTACGTCTGCCTCCGGCCTGTACGCTACTTCGAAGGAGTACCATCTCCCGTAAAGCGCCCGGAACTCGTGGATATGGTGATCTTCCGCGAGAACACGGAAGATATCTACGCCGGGATTGAGTGGAAAGCTGGCACCCCGGATGCAAAGAAAGTCGTGGAATGGCTGCAAAAAGAGATGGGCGTCACGAAAATCAGGTTTCCGGAAACATCAAGCATTGGCATCAAGCCCATATCAAAGGAAGGAACCGAGCGACTTGTGCGCGCGGCAATTCAATATGCCCTCGCCCAGAAAAGAAAATCGCTTACCTTTGTGCACAAAGGCAATATTATGAAGTTCACCGAGGGGTCCTTCAGAGACTGGGGATATCAGCTCGGGAAAACGGAGTTCGCACAACAGACTGTCGGTTGGGATGAATGCGGTGGTACCCCCCCTGCGGGCAAGCTCCTCATCAAGGACGTTATCGCCGATGCGTTCCTCCAGCAGATTCTTACGCGACCCCGGGAGTATGATGTCATCGCCACGCCGAATCTGAACGGTGACTATATTTCAGACGCGCTTGCCGCCCAGGTGGGTGGCATTGGCATCGCCCCTGGAGGCAACATCAACTACGTGAGCGGGCATGCGGTGTTCGAAGCAACACATGGCACTGCCCCCAAGTACGCCGGACTCGACAAAGTAAACCCGGGTTCGATGATTCTCAGCGGTGAGATGATGTTCCGTTATCTGGGCTGGAACGAGGCGGCGGACCTGATCGTCACCGCGCTGGAGAAAACGATCCGGTCAAAGATTGTCACATACGACTTCGCCAGGTTGATGGAGGGAGCAAAAGAAGTCAAGTGTTCCGAATTCGCGAAGGCGGTCGCCGGCAACATGTAGGAGCCATGCAACGGATCAAGGTTCGAAAGCCGATCAGCAACATCGATCGGCTTTTATACTTCTTTCAAGTCCCCTTGCGGTTGCACCATAGGCTCCAACCGATTCAGAGTTGGCAGCCATCTCGTGAGACTGCTAGGAGCCAACTTCTTTGACATTTGTTGACAAAAATCCGCAAAAATCGTATCTTTTTCTATGAATCCAGATGAAAAATGCGGCATCTCACGGTATAGATGGCAATGAACCTCAGCGATCGAGAACGAACGGTACTGCACTACGTGGTGCACGATTTCATAGAGACCGCGACCCCGGTCGGTTCACGGTTCATTTCGAAACGGCACGAGGATGTTCTTGGCCTCAGCTCCGCGAGCATCCGGAACATCATGTCCGACCTTGAATACCTCGGATTCATCGGGCATCCCCACACATCTGCCGGAAGAGTACCTACAGACCGCGGATACCGGTTTTATCTGGACAGTTTGATGCATGTAGAGGATGTGTCGCCGGACGAACAACAAGCGATTCGCGAAGGACTGGACGCGGTGCAGGATATAGAGGAAATGCTGCGGGAATCCTCGCGCTTGATCGGCAAAATCTCCCGTCAACTCTGCGTCGTGACCTCGCCCCATCTCAGCTCCGGTGTGCTGGAAAAACTGGAGCTGGTCCCCATCTCATCCAGCAGGATCCTGGTGGTCATCTCCATCAAGTCCGGCCTCGTGCGCACGATCATGATGGAGGTCGGCGTCGAACTCAACCGCGGGCGTCTGGAGGAACTTGCTAGGCGCATGAATGAGAAACTGGGCGGCCTGACACTGCAGGAGATTCGGGACACGTTTGTGGAGCGCATGAGGGACGCGCAGGATGAGCCCACCGGCCTCATCCGGCTGTTCATCGATTCCGTCGACAAGCTCTTCCTTCCCCCGCGCACCGAGAAACTTCACATCGGCGGAACGGAGAAGCTTATCGAGCAGCCGGAGTTCATGAACCCGAAAGAATTCCGCAGCGTCGTGGAACTGATCAACGACGAAGAATTTATCATTCATGTCCTGCATAAGCATGAAGAAGCCGCTTCCGGAACGCAGGTGACCGTGGGAACGGAAAACCTTGACGAGAAATTGAAAAGCTACAGCCTTGTGACGTCAACGTACACCGCCGGTGATATCACCGGTTCCGTCGGTGTTATTGGACCGACCAGAATGCAATATAACAAGATGATCCCCCTTGTGGACTACGTTGCGCGGACGATTTCCGCGATGCTCTCGAATGAGAAGGTACCGTAATGGGTGAAGAAGAACCGATAGACGCTGAAGAACCAACCTCCCAGGAATCATCGCCTGCGGAAGCGGACCCGCTTGCCGCAATCCGCCTCCAGCTCGAGGAGGCGCAGCGCCTGGCCGACACGTTCAAGGACCAGTTGCTGCGCAAAGCCGCGGAGTTTGAGAACTACAGGCGGCGGGTCGAATCGGAAAGTGCCGCCATCATGCGGGTCGCCAATGAGAGCCTTCTGCTCGCCCTGTTGCCGGTGTTGGATGACATCACCCGATCGTTGAAGGCCGGCAAAGAACTGAAGGATCGCGAAGCGTTCTATGCCGGCGTAGAAATGATCCAGGGAAAATTTCTGAAGGTGCTGGAGAGGTACGGGGTCGTCCCCTTTGATTCTGAAGGGAAACCGTTCGATGTCGGGCTCCACGATGCACTTCTGCAGATCCCGCGGGAGGATGTTAAACCGCACACGGTCATCGAGGAAGTGGAGCGCGGTTACATGATCTATGATCGCGTCCTGCGGCACGCGAAAGTAGTCGTGTCGGCTGCACCCGAGGCCACGGAGGCATCAAATGGCCAAGCGTGATTACTATGAAATCCTCGGCGTTTCGCGAGACGCGCCACAAGATGAAATCAAGAAGGCCTACCGGAAGATGGCGCTGCAGCACCATCCCGACCGCAATCCTGGGAGCAAGCAGGCTGAGGAGAAGTTCAAGGAGGCCGCCGAAGCCTACGAAGTCCTTGGTGACACGGCCAAACGGCAGAAGTACGATCAGTACGGACATGAGGGTGTCCGCGGTACGGATTTCCGACCCTTCACCGATGTGAACGACATTTTCAGTACATTCGGGGATATTTTCGGTGGAGGGATGGGAGGTACAATCTTTGACGAGATGTTCGGCGGCCAGACCCGTCATCGCCGCAGGGGCGGCCCGGCGCCGGGATCGGACCTCAAGCTCCGGCTTAAGCTCACGCTTGAAGAAATTGCGACCGGAGTTGAGAAAAAGCTGAAAGTGAAGCGGTGGAAGGCCTGCGAGTCGTGCAACGGCACAGGGGCACGGTCCGGTCAGTCAATGACCACCTGCCCCGTCTGCAACGGGGCCGGCGAAATTCGACAGGTCTCACGTTCGGTGTTCGGGCAGTTCGTCAACATCACCGCCTGCCAGAACTGCGAAGGTGAAGGGCGTGTCATCAAGGATCCGTGCACAACCTGCAAAGGCGATGGACGGGTGCAGGGGGAATCGACCATAAAGGTGAACATCCCGGCGGGTGTGACGGAAGGCAACTATATTCCCCTGCGAGGAGAGGGCAGTGTTGGCCGCCGCGGCGGCTCACCGGGCGATATCATCGTGGTGATCGAGGAGGAACAACACGAGTTCTTCACCCGTCGCGACAATGACGTGACTCTCGATGTCTTCATCAGTTTTCCCGAAGCCGTCCTGGGAGCGGACATTGAGGTGCCGACGCTGAACGGGCGTTCGCGGATGAAAATCGAACCCGGCACAACATCCGGAACTGTCCTGAGGATGCGCGAGAAAGGCATTCCGCACCTCAACAGTTTCGGCCGCGGTGACCAGCTTGTGCGGGTGAATGTATGGGTGCCGAAGGTCCTGAATGCTCAGGAGCGCGCTGCCATCAAACAGCTTCTCAATTACGAGCACATCGGGCCGGAGGGCGCATCCGGGGGTGCGGAAAAGAATCATCCCCCCTTTGCACGTGTGAAGAAGACGCAGTCCTGAGGTGACATGGGCCTCCTGTTTCTTTTTCAGGAGAGATTCGGCTTCACCCGCACCGAACTCATTGCTGTGCTTGCTCTCGCAGCCGTGTTTCTTGCGGGTTCAGCGATGAAGCTCTGGGGACCTGCTTCAACGCGAACGCCCGCGCACCAGGCATTCTCGTATGCTCCCCTGGACAGCGAGTTCCTGGCGCTAGCACGAACGCCCGGGAATCCGGCCACTGCTCCGCGTCACTCCCCGACGCCGAAGTCCCAGATGCTGCCCGCACTCGAGAGCATCGAACTGAACAGTGCCACCGTTGAAGAACTGCAGAAGCTTCCAGGCATCGGACCGGCACTCGCTGCGCGAATTGTGGCATACCGTGAGTCACATGGTGGATTCGCTGCCGCTGACGAAGTCAGCAGCGTGAGAGGAATCGGGCCGCGAACCCTCGATCGAATACTGCCTTTCCTTTTCGTCAGATCCGGCCCCCGGAACGGCACACCTTGACTTGCCACTTCGAATTCAACATATTGACCAATGCCAAATTCGCAATCGACATCTCCTTCCACCATCGGGCTGAGTCTTGCAGACAGCGAGGCCCAGGCCGTCGACCTCTCTCTCACACGTACACTCCCCACCATCAATGCCATCGCCGAGTGGGCTGGCGGGCTGCAGGAAGAGCCGGCGGTCATTGCTGATCGGCTCGCAACATTCATCGCCACGAACGGCCTCGCAACACATCGAATCGCCGTAACCCTTGATACCGGCTTCCTCTTCACGCACGTCCTTCCCGTCCCTGCCGACCAAGCCGATGCGTTGATGCACAAACACGCGTTGTGGGATCTTGCGCAGTTCTTTCCGGATGCTGCGGAAGGTGAATTCATCACGGATGTTCACCTGCTCCAACAGCCGGTCACAGGCGATGCCCTCAGGTTGCTGAGTGTATCCGTACGCCGCGCTTTCGCGCGCGCTCTTGGGGACGCGCTGGCAGCAAAGGACCTCTCCCTGTCCGTCCTCGATGGCGACCATTTCAGCGCGGAACAGTGTCTGGCATCCCGTCATCCCGACGGACGGACGGGCCTCGTTGCCCTCGTGGGGCTCAAGCGCGAACGGATGGATGTTAGTTTTCTCCTCGAAGGAGCTCTTCTCGACTACCGTTCCCGCGGCGAATGGACTCCCGCAGTGTTCACGGAAGTGCTGGCGGAAGGCTCAGCTCTTTGCGGGCAACCCCGGAAATTGTTCCTTTACGGGTCCCGCGCAACAACGGAGATGGTCGATTCCCTTCGTGCCGCCGCACCCGCGCCGGTCGAAGTGCTGAACCCGTTCGCCGGCATGGAGCTGCGGCCCGGCAATTCCCTGGCGAAACATTTTCTGGCCATGCCGCAGAGATTCGTTCCAGCCGTGGGTGCTGCTCTTCGGGAGGAGTAGAACGCCATGCGTGTCACAGGCGGGGAATTCCGCGGGCGCATTCTGCGCACTGTCAACGATCTCTCAGTCCGCCCGGCGACCGATCGTGTGCGTCAGACACTGTTCAACATGCTGGTCCATCGCCTGGATTTCGACGACCTGGAGGTCCTGGACCTTTTCGCCGGGAGCGGAAGTCTCGGTATTGAGGCATTGAGCAGGGGGGCTGCCCGCGCGGTATTCGTGGAAGGGAACCGCCAGGCGATGGAATTCCTCGAAAGCAATATCGACCGGCTGGGTTGCACCGATCGCTCCGAACTGCTCGGTGTTGATGCCGTCGCGTATCTTGATCAATCGGGCGAGACGTTTGGATTGGTCTTCGCCGACCCGCCATACGACTTCGAGGCGACAGCGAGGTTGCCGGCCATCGCTTTCTCACGCGGCGTCGTCGCACCCGGCGGGTATCTGCTCATCGAGCACACGACGGACCTGCGCTTCCAGGACACACCGCTGTATGCCGTTGGTCCGGTCAAGAAATTCGGACGGACGGTGGTAACTTTCTTCACGGAAAAGGGATCCCATGAAACGACCGATCGCGATCTACCCCGGGACGTTTGACCCTATCACCTTCGGGCATATGGATGTTGTCGAACGGGCGGCCCAGCTCTTCCCGCACGTGATCATTCTCGTCGCACTCAATGCATCCAAGCAACCCCTCTTTTCAGGGGACGAGCGCATTGCCATGGTCCGTGAGGTTTTCCATCGAAAATCAGGAATCGAGGTGGAAGGATTTGACGGACTGCTGGTGGACTACGCCCGGAGGCGGAATGCGTCAGTCCTTATTCGTGGCCTCCGCGCAGTCTCGGATTTTGAGTACGAATTTCAAATGGCCCTGACGAACAGAAAGCTCTCCGCGGCGCTCGAGACGATCTTTCTCGTACCGCGGGAACAGTACACGTATCTCAATTCCAGTATTGTGCGGGAGCTTGCGCGGCTGGGCGGCAATGTTACCGGCTTTGTGCCGGCCAATGTCCGCAAACAACTCAGACGGAAGTTCGCGAAACCCGGTTGACGATGCTGTCCGGTTCGTCCCGGCCTGGCGCGATGTGCAATCACCTGACCCGGAGAGAGGAAGCGGTGGTATGCCAACGTATCAGTATCTCTGCAAGTATTGTGGCCACGAACACGAAGAATTCCAATCGATCACCGCAGAACACCTCGTCGTGTGCCCGCACTGCGGGACGCCCAACCTTGCACGGATGATGGGCACCGGCGGTGGGCTGATTTTCAAAGGAAGTGGATTCTATCTGACGGACTACAAGAAGAGCCCGGGGTCTGGAGAGAATAAAGAATCGGGGGAGAAGAATGAACCGGGGGAAAAGCAAGGACCGGGGGGAAAGCGAGAACCGCAGGAAAAGCAAGAACCGGGGGGAAAGCGAGAACCGCAGGAAAAGCAAGAACCCCGGGAAAAAAAAGGGCCGGGCGCGAAGAAAAAACCGGACGTGAAGAAAGAATCCGCAGGACCAACCGGGGAAAACGAGAGCCCGTAAACCCCTTCACTCGTACCTGTCAAGTTTGAAATTCTCTCCAAGATAGAGCTTCCTTGCCTCCGGATCGTTTGCCAGAAACTCTGACGTCCCCTCTTTGAGAATCCTCCCCTCGAAGAGCAGATAGGCACGGTCGGTTATCGAAAGCGTTTCATGCACATTGTGGTCGGTCACCAACACGCCGATGTTGCGCTCCTTCAGGTTGGCGACAATCTTCATGATATCCTCCACAGCAATCGGGTCAATCCCCGCGAATGGCTCGTCCAGCAAGATAAAGCCGGGCCTCCCGGCCAGTGCGCGGGCAATCTCCGTCCTGCGACGTTCGCCACCCGACAGCATATACCCTTTGCTACGGGCGAGATGGGTGATGTTGAAGTCCGACATCAGCTGTTCGCACTGCTGCTTGCGTTCCGCGGTAGAGAGATTCATGACCTGCAAAATCGACAGGATGTTTTCCTCGACGGTCATCTTCCGGAACACAGAAGCCTCCTGGGGGAGGTACCCGATGCCCATGCGCGCCCGCCTGTACATGGCCATGTGCGTGATGTCAATCCCGTCCAGGACCACCTTCCCACCATTCGGCCGGATCATCCCGACGATCATATAGAACGTGGTCGTCTTCCCGGCACCATTGGGGCCGAGGAGACCGACCACCTCGCCCTGCCGGACTGAGACGCTGACATCACGCACCACCGTCCGGGCCTTGTATTTCTTGATGAGGTCGTCTGCCCTGAGCAATCGCCCGGCAGCCGGAGTCGGCGGAGAGTTCATGGGAGCGTGTCTTTCTGCGATGGCACCGCAAGCGCCGGCCGGTCGTCGCGCCAGAAAAATCCCGGGAGCCGGTATTCACCCTCACGCTTGTCGACCATCGGTTCGGGAACGTACCGCCCTTCCACCCCGCCGACAACACGGATGGTGCTCGCGCGACCCTCTGCAAACAGCATGACGATCCGATCGCCGCTGGCGGTATTCAGCCCGTTGGCAAGTGTATCTTCGTACAAATAGTAGATGCTCAGGGCGCGGGTTTCGACATCGATTTGCCGGAGCGCTCTCTCATGAAACTGCATATCCAGCGTCTCTCCGGCCAGCTGGTCATACCGTTGGGGACGCAAGGAATCACTACGGGAGACTGCGAATGCGGACCCCATTACCAGGATACGATCGAGGGCCCGTTTTCTGAGATACACGTTGATCGAATCGCCCGACACTTGGGTTTCCTGGTACCAGAGAACCGGCCCCCGGCGAAGTTCCAGGCTGTCGCCTTCCGTGACCAGAAGGATGGATCCCGCGCGGCCGGCAAGATCCTTCCGTACGAAGGTAACGCTGTCGGTCGCGCGCATCCGGCGCACCGAATCCTGAAACGATTCCATGACGCGGCTGCGGACGATAAGAGTATCGATTACGCCTCCCGCAGTCGTGTCTAGTTTCACCAGGACCGGCGCCACCGTCACACGACTGTAGCGTGCAATCCCATCATGGACAAGGTCACCCCCCGTCACCGTTACGGCATCCTGTTCGTTGATCACCCGCACCCTGCCTGTTGCATGCATACGCTTCGGGTTTCGCTCGTATGTCAGCGTGTCCGCGAACAGGAGCGCTGAGGAATCGCGCGCCACGACGCGAGAGCGGAAGTAGGCAACACGCGGATCGACATCGTAGGTTCCGACGTCGGCCTCCAGATGGGAGACCCCATCGTCGAGGACCACCCTCTCATACGCTTCTGCATGCCGCGTATCGCGGTAATACACGCCGCGGGGCGCGGTGATGGTCATGCTGTCGTCCCGAACGAGCACGTTGCCGGTCAGCACGATCTTGCCGGATGCGAGGAACTGGACCGCACGATCGCACTGAATGATGACATTCTCTTGCAGGATCCGCACATGGCCGGACAACTCCCGGGCATCCTCACCGTCGATCACAAGGCGCAGCAGGCTGTCGGCATGCTCCAGGACGATGAGCCTCGATGGCTGCGCACCCGCATACGGCATGCCGAACCAGACGAGCGCAGCCACGGCGTAAAACCAGCGACTATTCATTCGTCAACGCCTGTCCGGTCACTCTGTAGATGCGGTAGTTCTTGAGCGATTGGTCGCTCTCCATGCCGTGCCCCATAATGTGCTCTTTCGGAGAGACGATATCGACGAAGGCATCGGTGTGAGTCTTGCGCGTGGCATTGTTCCAGAAGAGCCGTTCTGTTTTCAGCGTCGTGCCGCTGTCGGAACGAACGGTGACATGCTCATAAGCTTCCAGATCATGTGTGAGGTCGTCCACTTTCCCCCTGTGTGCCGTCAGCTGCGACGTGTGATTTCCCTGTTCGTCGTAGAAATCCACCCTGACACTGTCGTCCAGCATGGTCACGTGCTCGGCTGAGTACATGGCGATGTGCCCCGACCAGAGGATCGCCTTCACCTGTGCGGAATCGCTGAACACGACGGTGCTATTCCAGCTTTCCTGAGACGGAAGGGATTGTTCTGTCAGCGGTGTCACCGAAGGTTTGACTTTTTCCTCGCACCCCACCAGCGACAACAGGAGGAAGGATATGATGCTGGCCTGAATTCTCACGCCCCTTTGACCTCTCCCAGACCGGCACCAACCAGTTCGTGCAGATGGACAACACCGGCCGGCCGGCGGTGTTCATCGATCTTGCGGGCCCTGATGCCCGACGTCACGGCACCAGCGCTGATGATGCACCCCTGCAGGTGTGCAGTAGGCCCACGGCATGCACGAACCTGTTGTCTGTCCGCCCCGCGCGCAGTGTTTTCTCGCCCTCGGTCGTGCTCATTCTTCGTTTGCCGCTCTTCGGTCTCGCTGCGCGGCCAGGATCAAATCGATCACCTCACGTACGGCCCCGTCACCCCCCTCTACCGTCGTGATGTAATCCACCACTTTCCGCACTTCCTTACGTGCATTCAAGGGTGCCGCCGAAAACCCGACGGTCTTCAGCAGCGGCACATCGAATAGCTCATCGCCGACAAAAGCAAACTCTTTGTCGGCAAACCCGTATTTTGCTTGCAGCAAGCGCAATGCGGAGACTTTGTCTTCCGTCCCCTGGATGACATCTTCGATCTTCAACACCTTCGCCCGTACATCGACGATAGGGGTGGTCCGCCCGCTGATCAAACCCACCTTCAATCCGTGACGATGTGCCCGCACAACGCCATACCCGTCATGGGCGTGGAAGCGCTTGAGCTCGACACCATCGGCGGAATAGTACAGGCCGCCGTCCGTCAGGACTCCGTCAACATCAAGGAGCACCATGCGGATACGACGCATCTTCGCGCGGAGGATGCGCAGATTCTTTGCTACCATTGGGATACCAGACGATTGATCGCGGTGACCTGGGCGAGGAGAGCGTCCAGCAGATCAAGCCTGAGCTGGCTTGCAGCATCGCTGAGCGCATGAGGCGGATCGGGGTGCACTTCGACGAAGAGACCGTCACATCCGGCGGCAACACCCGCCCGGGCAATGGGATAGATGAATTCCGGCTGACCGCCAGACCGCTTCGCCGCCGCATCGGCACCAGGCAATTGCACGGAGTGCGTGGCATCAAGGACAACCGGATACCCCAGCGACCGCATGATCGGCAGCGATCGCATGTCCACGACGAGATTGTGATATCCAAATGTTGTGCCGCGTTCAGTCAGTACAATACGTGTGTTGCCCGTGGCACGCACCTTGTCGGCCGCAAACCCCATCTCCTCCGGCGCAAGGAATTGTCCCTTCTTGATGTTCACCGCCTTCCCTGTCCGTCCCGCCGCTTCAAGAAGGTCAGACTGGCGGCAAAGAAAGGCTGGGATTTGCAGCACATCGGCAACTTCGGCAGCCGGCACAACCTCCGCCTCGGTATGAATGTCGGTGAGCACCGGCAGGGCGAGCTCACGCCTCACTTCGGCCAGGATCTTCAATGCCTCATCAATGCCCATGCCGGTAAACGATCCCCCGCTCGACCGGTTGGCCTTCCTGTACGATGCTTTGAATACGACGGGTATGGCGTGTCGCGCGGCCACCGTGCGGACTGTCTCAGCGACGCGGAGGGTCATATCACGCCCTTCGACAACGCAGGGGCCCGCGATCAGTACCAGCGGAGATCCTGAGCCAATGCGAACACCCGGTGCAAGATCCATGAGCTTGCGGAAGTCCTTTTTAGTGTAACATCAGATTATTGTACAAAAAAGAACGGCAACAGTCAAAGACGGTGTTTTTCTCGTCATTTTTCAGTATTCTGCTTCCATTCTTCAATGATGTTCGCCCACGCAAAAATCAATCTCGGTCTCTTTGTCGTCGCGCGCAGGTACGACGGGTACCATGAGATCGAGACAGTGTTCTGCCGCATCGGGACGGCCGACCGGATTGCGTTCTCGGAATCCTCCGACATCCGGGTGACCGCGTCGTCGGAGGATATCCCGACCGACGAGAATAACATCTGTCACAGGGCTGCGCGCATGCTGCGCGACCACCTCGGTGTAAGCGACGGTGTTCATATCTCCATCGAGAAGAATATCCCCGTAGGGGCAGGCCTTGGCGGTGGCAGTGCGGACGCTGCGCTTGTCCTTAAAGAGCTGCCGCGATTCTGGCATAGTGACATTAGCTCCGCCTACCGGTCGCGACTTGCCCTGGCACTCGGGTCTGACGTACCCTACTTCCTTGCCGAGGGAGCCGCACTCGGCCGCGGCCGGGGTGAACAACTGGATTATTTCCCCCTGGATATACCATTTGCCATCCTGGTATGCTACCCGGCTATCCACATCCCCACCACATGGGCGTACAGCCGGATCACTCCCGGGTCAACAGGGAAACCGGAAGACCTTCGCCTGGTGGTTACCGAGGGGATGCGCAATCCCGAAATCCTCCGGCAGCAACTTCGCAATGACTTCGAAGCGATCGTGTTCGAGACATACCCGGCGGTGCGACGCTTGAAGGAACTCATGCTGGAACGCGGATCGGTTTTCGCGCTCATGTCAGGAAGCGGTTCCACCGTGTTTGGACTCTTCGCCGATGAACTCGCGGCTGAGGCGTTGTCACGGGAATTGGCCGGCCACGGCTATAGGGCATTCGTCACAACACCGCACTTCACGGCCTGAGGTGATATAGCAATGACAGGTGCATGCCGACGATGGATGGTCCTGGTTCTGCTCGCTTCAGTCGCGGCGTTACCGCTCCGCGCTCAGGAGCGCCCCCAGCCGTTCCCGCCCGTACAAACACATGAAGCGAAGAGCGACACTACACGGCCACTGCCAGCGGACTCCGGTCAGTTCGTCCAGACTGACACCACCGACCGTCATGTGCCGGACAGCCTGACACACTATTTCCTCCCCACCAACCCCGGATCGCTGAACCACCGCATGGACTCCCTTGACGTCGTAGGAGCAGCCGCGATGGAGTGGATGTCGGCAAGAACATTGAATCAGATCGTGTCTTCTCGGGCTGGTGTGTTCGGTGGGGACGCCTCAAGTGTGGGTCAATATTTCCCTCTGACGTTTCGCGGGGCGGGATGGCGATCGTATGCGGTGCTGGTCGATGGCCGCTCTATTGCGGATCCGGCATCCGGTATCTACAACCTCTCGCTTTTTCCGCAGGATATGGCCGAAAGAGATGAGATCGTCACCGGCCCGCGGAGTTTTCTCTATGCCGCGGGCGGTGCCGGCGGCACGGTGAACATCGTGACAGAAACCACATCACACCGCGTCCCGTCCACGAAAATTCGCTATGAGGAGGCGGCGTACAACCACGCCTACTCTGATGGCTCTTTCAGCCAGAACCTGACACGGCGCACCAACCTCTCATTCGGGTACCAGTACATCGGCACTGATGGACGCTACCTCAACAGCCCGCACGAACAGTGGAATTTCCGCGGTGCACTGCGGTACCATGTTCTGCCCCGGGTAAGCATGATCCTAAGCGAACATTATGCACAGACACAGACGGGACTGAACGGCGGCATCGACTACACAAAAACGGGATTCACAAACTCCTTCGAGCGGGAATTCGCCACGGTCTACAGCGCCGCGACCTACGAGAAACTCACGAGACACGACCTGGACCTGCGACTGATCGGAATGCTGCTGCCAGACAGCACCGACCTCACAACCGTCGCATTGTATTATTCGAACAACCTCCGCGAATTTCGCGGGGGGGAGATCTCCGGTTCACCTTCCCTCCTCCAGGACCATCGCAGCTCCTGGTTCGGCGTGCGGGCGCAGCAATCTGCCTCACTGGGTATTCACCGCCTCTCGGCGGGACTCACTGCTGAAGTCCGTCAGGTGGAAGAGAGTCCGACCCTCGGCACATTAAAGAATCCCCTCTGGTCGGCATGGGTGATGGATGAAGCCAACATTACCTCCAGTCTCCGCGTCTCGGCATTCGCCCGATCCGAGATCTTCCGTAGGGAACATCTCGCTGGATATGGAGGAGACCTATCTGTGGATCTCGGGGGCGGCCTGACCTTCCGGGGTGGGGGTTCCGTCGCCAAACGTGCGCCTACGTATCCGGAACTTCTCTGGTCGGACGGTACGCTCATGAGAGACAATGCGATAACGACTGAGAAGCACCAGCTTCTGGAAGGTGGCGTGGAATGGATGCGGCCGGACCGCGGCACACTCCGCCTCATGGTCGCACACCGCACTATCACAAACCCGATTCTGACCGAACCCTATGACATCGGCAGCGCTCCTTTTCACGGCGTGCTCTTGCGGAATGGCCATGGCCAGGTCACGACACTCACGGCTGAGTTGACCCTGCAACTCCGGTTCTTCCGCTACGTGATGATCGAAGGTAGTGGAACCTACTTGTTTAGGCAGGGCGCCGGCGTGTCCGCGATGGACTATCC